>JGI24022J15233_10005829_pt1 | contig 13187 bp, 13 predicted proteins | sample Ectturendosymbi2_FD_15233 | JGI IMG/M metagenome (IMG submission 15233) | reverse complement strand
TCACAGAAACTGTCAACAAGGTCGCCCTTTCTGCCAATGATGACAAACGAATCATTCTTCCAGATCGAATAAATACCCTAGCTCACACGGGGATCGCTTGACGGTAAATAGAGCTGGACCCTTCAACCTACAGTTATATGCGGGAAATTTTAATGATGCAAATGGAGGTAAAAACAAAGAATAGAGCTGGACCTGTAAACATACAGACGGTAAGAGCTGGAATTTTAATGATGCGCTTACTGATAAAATGGAGGTAAAAAACAAAGAAATAGAGCCGGACCCTTCAACCTACAGTAATATACTACTCACAGGTTTATTCTCATGGACGCCATGGTAACGTGTGATCGCTAATTTTTGTTAAGGTTTCGCTACTTTTTCACTAAAATTGAGCTTCTGATGCCTAAAACATGTTTCCGAAGGATTCGGAAAGTGTGCGATCATTCTACTTCTTGCACTTCAGAGTTGCAACTTAAGGCGATTTCTTTGATTAAAGTGCTTCGTTGCTTAAGTGCAACGTTGATTCAGAACACACTGAGGCAAGAACATAACTTTCAAAGCGTGCTTGGGTTCTGGCAGTGTCTCACGTGAATATCGTAAGTTTTAACCTAGATAGCAGCTCACTCTCGCATGCGTGCGTCATCTGGAACCCATCTTCGTGTTGTGACACTTGGCACAGTGGTCATGTGATGTTGTCAGTATTGTAATGCTGATTGACGTTAATGTTGGAAAGGCTTGGTTTGCTTTTTTTGTGCCCGCTCACAATTTTTAAAGGAATGTTTTCTATTATCCAACCGGGATTGCAATTTCCCTTGAAAACATGGCTAGTGAAGTTTTGGAACCCCATGTTTGAAATTAAAAAAAACGAATTGAAGGTAATTTCCACTAGTGGCTTCAGGATCATGGCCAGATTCGACAGACGGAAAGCGGTCACCAAATTCGAAACACTTACTAGTTATCCCTGGATAACTGTTTAAAGTTATTTGATTTGTGACCAGATTTATTGTTGTGAACATCCATAAACAAGACCTCGTTAGTGTGAGTTGTTGAGGTGAACATCGAGTTGCCGGACTTTTGTTGACTACATTTATATGTCGGCCAGGATGCATGATCCCTGCCTAAAAAACTAATATACGCGACCTTTTTTCAGAATTTTGATAACTTGTCAATCAAGCAGCAGAACCGTGCATGTGCTTTGTCTGGAACTTCTCTAAAATTGAAAGACCTTGGCTTCAGCAGCAACTACAAGCATAAGAACGAAGAAAGAACCGCCCGGGGGTGCAACGGGACAAATATTTATTTCGGCAGCAAAGTCGTGATTCGGGAACGCAGAGAGCAGCGCTGTGCAGCAGAGGAGGCGAGCCCTGCCACCACGCGAGCAACGTCGGAGCTCGACTAGATTTTGTTGAAGGCAACAATGTCGACGCTTTGCACCTGTTGGTGAAAAAAAACAAAATATTACCAACCAACTCACTTGCTGACGACCGTATTTACTACGAAGTAGCACGGGACAATATCAATGCGCTTGTACATAACTGACCTCTGTGCTCTAGACAGGAGTGGGCGGACTACAGCCTGCACGAGCCAGAGGAAATCAGAAAAAGAATCAATTTATTAGTCTTGTTTGTTTTTATTAAGCATGCTGGCCGTCCATTGTACACTATTATCTTCACGCGCACCGCGCAATTTTAAAAGATGCGACGCTTTGACTTCGGTGGCCCATTGGCTCGGTTTTCTGTGTGAAAATCGGACCCAACAATGGTCTGCGATTACTTTCGTTTTCTCTTTTTCCAAACGCGATGAAAAAAATGTGTCAGCGACAAGTGAAGCTTACAGTTGGTCGCGTCAACGCAGCGATGCTTTAGTAAAGGAGTCACGTCCATACACGATGTCAATATGTCATAACAAATCGTTGTTTGCGTCAACAAATCATTGTTTGCTTATACTTGTTAACACTTCAACGAGTCAGGAAAGGTCTTCAAATCAATGTTTCACAGCTGGTGACGGTCGCAGGGTGAAACACACGGCGCATTATCTCCTGCGATTTCGAGAGCTGGTCGACTGCACTTCGAGCAAAGGAAGAATGAATGTGGGACAAGCAGTGTGTTCAATGACTGCGTTTGCACGACGTACGCAGCTCGAAGCACGATAAGAAACATTTTCAAGCAGGGCTGTGGAGCCGGATTGTTAAGGTGTAAGGCTCAACTTCAAGGTAAGTCTCCGCTGGCCGCTGTGACTTGCGAAAGCACACAGCCTACTCTCAATACAACAACCTAGTACGGTACATTTGTACTAGAGTTCATTCAAATCTTCGCAGCATACAATTGCGTGGAAGTCCACGATGATCACGTCACCGTGTACTGAACGTCAATTTACACTTGCAAGGGCGTCGTGCAATATCGTGGGGTATCTAGAGAGTAGGTCGTAGTGTTTTACAAACATTCACGGCACCAGGGAGTTCAACGCTAATTCTCCTGCGTAGATACAGCAATGATAGTTATCCCTGGTAACCACATAGATGCCGTAGCAAAGCTTAACACAAGCTAAGCCGATACTCTGACAGCCGAGTTCACTACCCTCACTGCAAAGATCATAGCTACTTCAGCTTAACCAAGCACCACAACGGTCACCTATCTCTAACACGGCGAACAAAGAACTGAACATGGCGTTGCGAGCAAACGAACCAGGCGGCGATGCTCCGCTCCCGGCAATTAAGACATGCGCTTCATTACTGATTAACTGCCGTGGTTTGAGCATGTGAGTCATCGATCGACCGTAACTCGGAGCCAAAAATTTGGATGCCCGGAGCTGGAGCCTGAAATTTGAGTTGCGGTTCCACAGCCCTGCTTCTAAGTTTTACTTTGTAAGAGCTTGGTACCTTGGAAATTATCACGACAGATTCACAAACGAGGAACATTAATTCAAATTAGTTTTTGTATCAATCCCACGAGCTTTCGTCACTGGACAACTTACGTAGTCTTCAAACCCGGTGATTTTCTCATCGAGATCGTCGGTGCCGACTTTGTCGTCCTCAACAACGCACGTGATTTGGAGCTTCTGGATGCCGAAAGCGATCTGGGCAAATTCCAATCGAGTGATGTTTTTCCTTAAACAGACTATTTAGGAAAATCCGCGCCAATCACTAAAAAGTGAACAGTCGGCCGAAATCGCGCGCGAAAGCCTTGCGAGCCAAATGTAACGCACGCGAAAGGAAACGAGACCCAGGGCAGGTGGGACCTGGGTCAAACTGCTTGTTGTGTGGTGACGCGGCAAAGTGTCCTAACCTACTCAAGCAAGGGACGGAAGTTTATGAACATGTTCTTGGAAACGTGCGTATGTGTTTACCTGCATTCGATTAAAGGAAAACAATAAAAATCTCTCCAGACTCTCAGCGACGAAAGTAACATGTGCGTGTACCGCATTTGGTCTCATCACCACTTTTCTTGATATATATCTCCACCATAGGTCATTAAAATTTGGGCCTGTTCTGTTTGTTCAACCCGGTACATGAACGTTTCCGTTTCATTTCGCTCGATCACGATTACCGCATTTTCCCTTGAGCATTTTCTACATCTGAGCACGGGATTTGCTGATGCAGATGCAACAACACCAGCTAAAAACGTCTTAACAGCGTAATGGAGGAGAGCATTATCAAATGGTATAAAGAAGGTCATCAGCGTCAAGTGCGCAAAGCATTGGTTGTAAAATGCAACAATAAGCTGAATGGAAATAGCGGAAAAATGACATCTCGTCAAACAATGAAATGAAGTCGGGTGTAAAATGATAGTAGGTTCGTTTCTGCAAACACACTAAACTACTCGCGATTCAGTTTATCACATTCAAGTCGATCAACATGCAACACAGTACCAGAGTGCACAAAGCCAGTCAGCTTACTTTCACTAATTTCGAGGCGCCCCAAAGCAAACCATCCATTTCGACGCTCCTCACGCATTTCTCCAATTCCTCCATGTTGGTTTCGTCATCCCACTGGCAAGCAATGTCGCAGATTTCACGTTTGGGCGAAATATTTTGCAATTTTTCGTAGCGTTTAGGATTAAAGAACATTTACACCTTTACTCTTAAACGAGGGGCAGGGAATGAAGAGCATTTAATGAACTTATGCGATTTGCCATTTTTAAAGACTTTTTTAGACACATCACGGCTTCCTTAGTCTTGACTCGCACATCAACACAAAACAGTTAGTAGTAAAAAACAACAGTATTATTCCACTGATTCTACAATACAAGACTATTTTTGCCAGTGTGACAAAAAAATCAACGAAACTGGTAGTGTCTGACTTCACTGAAACGCTCTCGATCAACAAAAACAGTTTTTAGGCAGGTAGCAAATAGAAACTCGTCAAGATATCAAAGTGGATCTGCAACTGCTGCCAGCTGGATAGATAAATTGAACTCACAGGTTTGACGTCAAGGATGATGTTGGATTTGGCAATGACAGTTGGTTTCTTCGCTTTTTTCTCGTGGTACGCTTTCAACCGCTCCTCACGAATTCTCGCGGCTTCTGCGTCCTCCTCCTCGTCGTCTGAGCCGAATAGGTCGATGTCGTCATCATCATCATCATCATCTTCGACTGTCCCGTTGGTAAGTGGTTTCTGCGAAACGGCAGCAGAGTGCGATTGTTATATTTCGCGCGACATCGAGCTACACTTAACGCGAGCTGATGCGAATTTCCAGCGGCAAAGTCCCGGCTATTTCGTCTCAAACAGGAACAAATCACAAGCTCCATCTTTCACTTGGAAATGTGCGGTCGATATCAATTTACGAAACAAACACAAAAACAGAGCAGCTTCCAACGAATTGCCACAAAGCGAAGCTGACGGACTGCAGCTGATGTTCCTGACCACAGGATGTTTGCGGCTGAACTTGATGATATTTGTTTACATGCTTAGAATTTACTTAAAAGCCGAACGTTCTCCGCGAAAGAGAACGTGAAAATCCAATTTTGAGTTTAACTGTTGCCCGTGGAAACCGATCGGCTTAAAATCAGCCATAACGAAAAGCTGGTGGACCGAAGCAAGATGGTCATTAACCGTACGTTGGATTATTGGACAAAGTGTTAGTGAGACGGTGTTTGGTTCAAAATGGATGGGCGCTGCAGCCCAAGCCGATGTGCAACTACGCATCGTGCGAAAATTTCCATCTCATCCACTGCGCAGGTGGTCGAACATGCTCGATGCGGCACGAATAAAAGAATCCTGTTTTAACAGGTCAACGCAAAATGAACAAAATCATAGGAAAAACATAAATACTTGCGATTCCCAACAACAAGCCCATGATTTCCGAAAAAAATAAAAATAAAAACAACAATGTTTATAAAATCAAGGTTTCGCTGACAATGACTGCAAACACCGTGTGAAATCGGTGACAGCACTTGCATGATACCAAGTCAGTATCGGATTCCTGAAGTGGAGCAGATAATAACAGCAGCCTACATCGAAAAATAGAGTCAAAAATTTTGCGGCGACAACGCTTAAGTCACCTTCAGATATACTACGAGTTCATATCAACGCGGAGCCCAAAATGTAATCGTCAGTAATGAAGGTTCAGCCGATAACGACATAGTATCGGCGACAGAAGCCGCTACGCACCTCGGCAGCCGTTGTTTCTTCCTTAGCCGGAGCAGCAGCTTGCGGGGAGGAGCGTTCAAGCGCTGACAGGCGGTTTTCGATTGCCTCGAAACGTTTTGTCATGCTGGCAACAGCGTCGCGAAGCCTTTCGTTTTCTTTTGTCAAAGCATCGACTTGCTTTCTTACGGAATCAGCATCTTCCTAAAGTGCATGGGGGTTATTGATTTGACGGCTTGCTGCTACTACATCAAAGCACCGACTGAATTCAGTTCAGGCGAGTTTAGAAAACAAGAGCCATTACAGTTTTTCAAATGGTGCGACACGAACTGGTAAACCTAATTATATGGATGTTTTTTTGCAGTGTGTTATAAGGGTTCAGCCATGCACAACCAACATGCATGCAAAAGTAGTGAAAATGAACAAGTCGGGGTTTGGTCATCAATTTCCGCTGAGTAAGGATACAAACGCATGCGCAAAAGAAATCACGGCAAACTTGAGAATTTTCTGACAGCTTCAGTTTTTTTAATCACGACGGTTAGCAAACAATTCCCTTAGGACTGAAGGTAAAGACATACTGGAGTGGTGGTTGCTGGCGATGCAGTCAGGTCCTGAATTTTTTGCCTGGCTTGTTTGATTTGCTGAGACAGGTTGCCTCCTGCGCGGTCAGCAACCTAAAGAAAATAAAACCTTGCTGTACGAAGTTATTACGAAGTTGTAAACTAACCTTTTCAAAGTTGATTGGCGTAACAAACAAGACATCGGCGAAGCAATGAATTACACTGATAATTGCGTGAACGATGAACACAAGCAGGCCAAACAGCACAGGAATTTTAGCAAATGACGAATTTTATCCAAAATGTGTTCATAGTATTTTAACAATATTTCGGACTTTGCCGAGAAAATTACATTAAATACAAGAGTTGCTTGTTTTCCATTGTTCGAAAAAGAGTTTGATGTGGAGTTACTTTAACAAAATTTGGCACATGAAGAACTTGCAGAAAAAGCGTTTCGAGAACTAGTGACACGATAATCAACACAAAATATATGACAAAGTGTGCCGTGCACAGTGTTACTGTATTATCAAATTAGTGCAGTGAGAAGCAAGCGTTAATCATACAGGCCAGGCATGGGGCGATTACAGCACAAATGTAATAGATTACGATTACTTACGATTGATCGTAATCGATTACATTGTAAGTAATCACGATTACAACTGCGATAACATTTGTCTTGAAACATCTTCAGAAAGAAAACAAAACCTATTTTCCTAGTTTTATGTAAGTATGTTTTCAGACAAACACGACCGGAATCAATGCAATAAACGAAATTACTAATCTGTAAGGATCAAGCACCGGAAAAAAGCATTGGTTGTTTACTGAGATGTTCGTGCAGTGCAGTCAACAAACCAGTGGCGTAACTAGAGTTTTGAGCTAGAGGAGAAACTTAGCTGAAATAGGCACACTGGCCTATTGTAAGGGACCTACTAGTCAACACTCGGAAAAAAACTTGATAAATGATGGTGAATCCGGGTGTGGATGGCTATGCAGTACTGAAACTACAGATTAACGGAAAATACTCCGAAAAATGCAAAAAGATGACAGCGTACTGAAAAACTATTAAAAGGATACTAAAACCGAAATATAAGCTAAGTTGGGGGATGGTTTTTGCATTTAGGTGGCCAGGGGAGTTAAATCGCCCCTCTTCCCTCTCGTCAATTACTCCACTGCAAGAAACACTTTAAAATATTGATTAAACAAAAATAAGCAATGTTTAAAATCTTTGTTACAGTTGATAAACATCAACGCTTCAAATCTTTTGTCAGTCAAACGATATCTATCAGGCTTGAACATTCGTCCAGCAACGCTGAAAATTCGTTTTAGTAATTTCAAAATTGCTGACTATTTCTTCAACGAGTTACGATCGTCTGCAAGCCAACATAGCAGTGTGAAGCTTTTAATCTGAAATGAAATGAACAGTGAGGCCAATATATCTCGGCATCTGTCTATTGCAGCAATAGTCAATGGTTAACAAAACCTCACAGGTTTCGTTGAGTTTTTTTTTACCAGTATCTGGGGGACCACGGTTGACATGCCAGTTATCAGTCTTGTGGAAAGGTACTTTCGACTTGGATTAAAGTATCTTATTTCTCTGAAAGAAAGCTAATTTACTGCATATAAAATAGTGTACTAATTATATACATAGCCCACTCCAGCACTTACATTTATAAGTTCACTCTGAATATATATGAATGAAAAGGAACACCTATCCTCGGAATGTCCCGCTATTCTGTTGCCGAAGTGTGAACCCGCTTTTATGAGGAGCTCCTATGTTTGTTGCTATGTCTCACTGGACTAGACTCACTACGTTACTTCTGGCGGCCAACAGGAAGGCTCGCTGGAACAAAGCGAAAATTAGTTAGAAACGCTGTACTTTCCCCTGGACTGTCTGGATTTTAACCACATAGACGGGTAAATAGCCTTTCCTGAAACATAACCATAACAAACGATGATAAAGGAGGAAACCCATCCACCACAACCGCGGTTCATTGCACAGTGATGTAGGGTGAAGATTTCCAAATTTAATCGCGAAAGTAATCGTCGATTACGAATAAATTGGCAATGTAATCGTTTCATTTTTGGTCACTTCAATCGATTAATTAATCGATATGGGGTAATCGTAATTACGATTGACGATTACCCCATGTCTGATACAGGCAAGCGATGGATGGTTTAGCATGGCTAGTGACAAGTTTTGGAACGGTATAGTCATTTGCTGATCTAATAATAAATTATTGCGTGGTGATTACAACGCGTACACTTTTTTTCAAATTCTTGTTTAACAAAGTCGGTTTACTGTTAAATCCACTATCGCCGATGTATTACATCGTCCAGCATTGCATCTTTTGTTCAAGCTTTTGTAACTTACTACAATCGTGATCTATAACCTGCACAAGTTAGAAAGATGTTTGAGCGTGCAGAGAGGAGCAACTAAGCTTTTTACCAAATGATGTAAGTGAAGGAAAACGATCTATTTCGATGCACTGAATACAAAAACAAGAAACTTCATCAAACCGCTATTTTCCGAACATATCGATAATAAGGATTATCTTGAAAACAAAAAGAAAAAATGGTGGCATCCTTTAAATGTATTTGCTAAGGCATTGCCATGCATATAACACATCTTTTTACTTTATGACGTTAATGTGTTGTAACAACAGCGATGTGACGAGTCCAAGTGTGGTTTTGAATGCCTCTAAATGACTGCGACCTTTACCATTAGTCTCTCAGGTCACTTCATTTTACGAAAAAAGTTGAATTGCCTCGGGAATACTTTTTCCGTAACCGGTAGTTGCTTTTCCATGAGGTTTAGTAACTGTTTGTTCCGAACTTGCTCATTTTTCTCTCTTTACCACTTGTACAGTACTACCATCTAATACTTCAAATATTACTATTCCAGAAAAATTGAAAGACTCAAAATGACTGGCAGCAACTTGTGACTTCACTCACGTTCGAGCTATTGCATTACCTCTCAACTATCAGATTCGTGATCTCTGTACAACCGCACAAGAATGAAAGACAAAGTTAAAAGGCATGCCGCAGTATCTCTCCGGCATGTAAGGATCAAAGGTCGAATACAATAACGCTGCACCAGCTTAGGCAATCGTCCGCGGCTGCTACGGTGCATCTAAAGCGCAATGGACAATCGAACAGCGTAAAAACATCAGAAACAAACGCACAAAGAAAACTGTTTCAAGACAGAAGCAAAGCAGTGAATCTTAAAGTAATACGGAAGTTGCTTGGACGTACAAAAATACTGAAATAGAGGATGTAACACTGCTCAATTTTTCAATTTTCAAGCATAAAAATAAGGAGGAAAATCTGTTTCAAGGTAATCATGATTAGTAGTACTTCCATTCTGTGTAATTAATAAGCTTGAGTTTTTTGTAAGCTTGTCATCATCAGTATTATGCCAAGAAATGTACATCCGATTTTTTCTTAAGTGATTCAAGTCGGTGCATTAACAAATTTTCAGCCAGTATAAGATTTCACCCGGCACAAGCATTTGTACATTCACACTGATGTAACAGTAATCAATGCATCAATTAGAACCTATGAGGCTATTCACTTCTGAAGATGTATATCATGTGTTTTCAGTAATAATGGTTTTGATAAAGACAATTTTTATCTGAAGGTGAGTTTGATGCCGGTGCTGCTCTGCTGACTGCGTACATACGTTGGTGCGGCCTTTTGAGTGGCTTTGGGTTTGAGATCAAACTTATGAGTTATCAGAAACAGCAATACAAAAAATACAGCACAGGCTGAATATTGGATCAGAAATAAGAATTTTAAATCCAATCTACCAATAATTTCCCAGTGGCAGAAATTATCCAAAGTTTTATGAGCAGCATGCTGCTTAAAGCATGTAATGCTCTGTAAAGAACTGAACTTATGTATTAAACAATGCTTAAAGAAAAATACTTTAGCTGGTATACATATTTCATTTATTCTGACTTGCATCTACATTGTATTTGCTCAAGGTCGTTCTCAAATGCAAAAATATAACAGGGTAAATTTTACACAAATAAAGACCCACAAACCTTGAATCAAGTCTCTGCACCATGACTTACTGTATGAGTTTATACTCATTTGCTGTTAGTTCTTCTTTGCAAAGCATGCTGAAAAGCTGCATGTGACATGCATTCATATCTTACAAATCACCTGAGATTTTTTCACCACCTCCACCGATTTGTTACCCAAAGTATGTCTCACTAGATATTCCTGGTACTTGTATTCAGCTTCTTCATACTTTTGACGATCAAACCATATTCCAGCTTTCATTAATTCTGCAATTGCTGCCATCTTTGATTAGAATAGTGACCTAAAAAAACATTTGCTACTTCAGTCATACAAAAACACATAACTCAACTCAGCACTGAAATGTAACTAAAAATCATTCCTTGAAAAGCAATAGTGTATGAAGCAGGAGACTCATTAAGAAATATTACAATCTGCTGTAATAAACCTATTGTATCCAGAAAATGAGTTGAATTTTGCTTGATAAATTAAAAATGAGGCAGAGGCAAAACAATCAAAAAAGATAACTGCTGCAAAAGAAGAATCAAACTACCATTTAGTTAAGAGTAATTTCATATGCTGGGTGAACTTACACTGTGCAGTGAGTGCAGTCAGTTATTTGCTTTAACAAAAACCTGGCATGTTATGACAAATTTCACCTCGTTGCTATGAGCAAAGTTTATGAAGTTAAGGCAGCTTGGTTACAATTTTTCAGCCTTGTTTGAGCAAAGCCTGATAATACCTATCTTGATGCCTCACACAAATACAGAAAAAAAATTGTGGTTATCCCAGCCAATTAACTGCTGTACAGCAAGGGAGGTAACTTAACATTAACACTAGCCAGAAGTAACTAAAGCGTAACTTTACTCCAGGAATGATAGACTCTGTATGAACGGTGCATTTATCACAGCTGACATGCAGAACAGACAAATAAAACCATACAAGCATTGTTTTTTCAAATTTTAAAACCCAATTTAAGTTTTGTGAATGTTTTGTACTACAAAGATGGAAAAGATTACATTTTAAAAGCACTTAATTTGAAACAAACTCAGGCTTAACACCACAAAACATGGTGCTGCTCCAAAATATGTTACAAGTCTAAAACTGAGTACTTTGGCACTATGATATGTAAGCACTATGACTAAGGTGATGTGCATTTGGGCTTCAATCAGGAATAAACTGAAAATGGACATTGGTGTTAGTTAGTTGGATATCAGAATAAGACAAAAGAGAGATGAAAATCTTCCATTGAAAAACAAGTATTTTGTTAGAATTCATGGGTGACAATTGGAAACACCTAACATGTGCAACAGTGACATCTGAAACGAAAATGAACTTACAAAGGTTAGAAAACAAAACAATCAAAACTGCTGCTACACTGTACCAATCCAGCAATGCTGCATCAATACGGGTCATTTTTTTTGATTTTAGGAATGCAGTTTCAACAACAAGCAGTTTCATGAAATCTATATAATAACTGCATTTATATGCTTGTTTGGAAACTGGGAGTTTTCAACACACGACCATGCATGATGTGAGCATTTAAAAATGTGACACACATGACAACACAGCCAGGCACGATTGCTGTTTAGCAAGAAAGACACGGCATGCAAAGCAACTGAAACATGGCAATAGGCTAGGAACAATGTCTGGAATTCCAGCATTTAGGATTTTCCTAAAATGAGCATGTTGGAAAGAAAAATTAGTGACTGTCTGTGTGGTCTTACACACAGCACGGAAAAGTTCTCTTTTTTCTGTCATGACTTTCACTTTCCATAAAAATGTTTTCAGTCACAATAGCATCTTGTGCATTTCTTGCCTTAAAGAGTAGGTTGTAAAAACAGATCTACATTTTTTATCATTCCCTTTAACGTTTAAGCATGACAATAACGTGGATGCATTGGTCATACACTACAGCATGACACAAAAATTCTTTTAAAAGTCTTGTGTGTGTGTTCATATACAGAATCTAATAAGGGTTGCACAGATTGCACTTTTACATCTATTGTAGCAAATTTAACAAAATAATGTTCATGGTGAGAAAAGTTTTGACTCTACTAGTTTTTAAACAATAAAAGGGCAAGTACAAAATCTGTTACTGAATCAATTAAAAATTCATTTGTTTATTTTTATGGGAAGCTTTTATATGATAATGTATTTTAGCCGAAATAAATGACTATTACAAAACAATGGATTAAAACGCACGCTACAGTGAGTATTCAAGTATTTGTACTGTATTAATACTATTACTAGGTATAACATAGGCTGAAATTGAAAAGACACCCTCAGACCTGACCCAGGATTATTATGCACATATTCGGTCTACCGCTGTCGGCTGGTGATGATTAAACCTAGGAAATTTTTTACCATACACTTAAAACAAAAAATGAGTAAAAAAACAAAAGGTCAGTGAAGCACAGCATTCCAAATATCAAAATTAAACACACAACACTTTTTCTCCTTCACCTGTTGTGCGACGAGTTGTCAGGAAAGAAAGTCCCCACCAGACAAACAGTGACGATCAAATATATACTGCTGAGACATACGATTAAAGGACATGTTCAGAAATTGGATTGCTTGATTGAGAGCGGGTGGAGTAAATCGCAAAAATGACAATCGAGTAGATCTATTGCCTGATAGTTCAAACTTCCTTGGCTAGGTCATAGGCAGCGGTATGGTACAGTCTCAACTCGGTTCGAGCCAAAGACCGAGCGGTATTTGAGTCATCTGAAATTTTATCGAGTCATCAGAACTCTTAGGATCATTCATTCGAGTTGAGTTGAGTTTATTTGGCGAAAGTTAAGAATTTCAAAGACGAGAAAGAAATCATAGCAATTTCAAAAACTCCGGGGCACCGAAAAAACCGCAAGGTTATCGAGTCGTTGCCCCTTGACTGGTCGATTAAGGTGTACAGCAAGCCAAATTTATATCAAATCGGATAGCCTGTGTGGGAAAGAGCTGCCAGATGATCAACACAGTTGCGCAGGGAGTGCTGGGTTGCAACCGGTCTCTCTCGGTGGAACAGGTGC
>JGI24022J15233_10005826_pt1 | contig 13190 bp, 7 predicted proteins | sample Ectturendosymbi2_FD_15233 | JGI IMG/M metagenome (IMG submission 15233) | reverse complement strand
TTGCAAACTTCCATAAACAATGTCAAAATTTTGCAGAGAAGTGCCACACTACATCGCATCGTACTTTAACAGATTAACAAAATCACGGTAACGGGGGAAAATGGGCAAAGAAAAATAGACGTCGCGGCTGGACCTGGTCAAGAAAAGTGTTGATGTGTTAAAATTGAAATAGCATATATGACATAAATGTTATAGTAGCCTGTACTTTAGTGATAGCAAAATATTTTTCATTCTTGCGTGCGCCCATGTCCATGCAGGTTCATAAACGTAAAGGACACAGCTGCCCTGCTGCTTAACTAGGCAAGGCAAAAATTATGAATGTCATCCAGCGAAATAATAGCATTGTAAGCTCACTTCCTTCGTCATTTCGGTTTGGTTGACATAACACTGCACTTGCGCTCGCCGCCCCATTGCAGAGCTTCCTTTACAGCTTTCGGCTTGATTACGAGTGGTAGCGGTACACTGTCTAATGCCCACCACAGCAGCATGTTTAGTCATGAATATGACCGTAGCTGGGGGACAAATGAGCTATGCCCACTCTCCATAAAAGAAACGGTTGTGTTATCATGTAGCCTACATACAGATCAACTCCAATGATTTGCAGTCTTTTTTATTTTCGTATCGTTATTTTGCTAAAATATCCTCATCAAAAAGGCCATAGCACGGTTGACTGAGCACGATGATGTAATAACACCACTGCTCAGTGAGGCCCCGCGCCTTGGTCTTGCATTGGACCCCGCACATGCTAGGGCCGGCCCTGATGCCTGCCATACCATAGATAAGCCACTGGGCGCCAATTCCTAAACTTGTCGAGTCCAGGTAAAATGCGAATGCATTTTGACATGACACGCCATCAATCAAACAGACACTACAAAGTTCGATCACTCATTCACATTTAAGACTTCAAACCAAATCATTTGTTATATTACAAAGCATAAACAGAGAAAACACATTGGTTGTAAAGCTATATAAAAGCGTTTAGCAACTTTGCTTAACATGGGAGTAAGCATGCACTTTGTGTAAGTGAGAAACAAGACGGGAAGAGGGCTGGAAGGTTCTGAAATAAATGAACATAGCTCCCGGTATGCGCTTTTATTCAACCAATGCATCCGAAGATTGGAAAGCTGCGCATACTAGTGGCAGACGATTTCAAGAAGAGTGGCTGATAGAGTTTGCATGGCTTGCAAAGCAGGATTCTGCTGGTGTTGTGTATCCCTTCTGCAAACTGTGCAAAAAGAAAATTAGAAACCGCAAAGCAGCTGTTGTAGACCTACAACCTAATAATACGGTGGACCACAAAAGAAATGAAAACTCAGTTGCAGCTGTTGGAAGTTGAATATTCCAGTGGTCAATGAATCTGTCACTGCTAAAGTTTCAAGAAAGTAGAAGTGGAGGTTGCAGCTTCTTTATGATGCCACTGCACAACAGCAACTATTGATCATCTAAGTCAGGGGTGGGCAAATAGAGGCCCGCGGGCCAAATGTGGCCCACCACAGCGTTTTCAGTGGCCCGCGGAAAAATTCAGGAAATTTGTTCAAATCTGAAATTTCCTTCAACTTATCAGAGTAAATGTTATTGCTTACTGCTGTGGCTAACTTAACCAAAACTTGCTTCTATTTCCATTAGAAGGTACGGCCCTCCGCTGAATGCGACCTTCTCAAAATGGCCCGCGAGTTAAAGTAATTGCCCACCCCTGATCTAAGTGAAGTAGTCAAAAAGCATAGATAAAACAACATTAAATTTTACGTTTTTCGTTACAGGTAAATTTGATATATTTTCAGACTAGATTTGGTACATCCATTGTAATAAGAGTTAGCAACATTGGGCTAAGGTGGCGGCATCCGAAAGTTCGCCTAAAAAAGTTATGTAAGTTATTTACCTTTTCTAGGGTTTTCAGTTAATAAGAAAGTCTTTTAAATGTTTATTGCTCCAGCAAGTATTTCAGTATCTACAAGATGATTCCCTTGAGGGACTTGTTTTTTGTCTTTTTTCACAGAATACAAAAATAAGTCTAGAATATGTAAGAAGCATTAAACGAGCTTTGGATTAGTACCGTTCACAGAAATGTTGGGATGCAACTCAACTGTTGTGAAGAGCTTCTTGAATAATTGCACACACCCTAATTCGGACGACGCTTGTTGGTCGTTGTGCCACCAACTGCTTTGCATGACTCTNAGTTTCCCAGCAGCTGTAGTTGTTTCACTTCTGGGACTTTTCCTTCTGCTTGCAGTCTTAACATACGAATGGCAGCGACTGAATGAGCAGGTGGAACCAGTCAATCGCCTTTATATCGTACCAGTTTTTTGTTGTTCTGCTTTTTGTTTCATTGCATTGATGTCTATGAAAGCACAACAGTGGGACTGCAGGTTTATCAGAGTGTTCGGCACATTCTTTTATGCCGCAAGCATTCTTTTGGTGTACACTGTGATTTGGTTGAGGCAAAGGCAGTTTTACGTAAACCCTTTGTTAAATGAATCTCGAAGCGTTTTCTGTCAGATCTTAAATGTAGCTGTGATCACAGGAATATACGTCTTCCTTCTCACTAATACCCTAGCAAGTGCATACAGCTTTCATATGGAAAGCACTATCTACGGTTGTGCAACAGTTTACGTGAAAAACAAGTTTTTTAAGCAGTTCCTCATGCCGCTTATCACGTCTACACTTGTTCTGGACGGTGCTTTTCAGCTGATACTTTTGGCACTGACTCTGTACCCTCTGATCTCCAATCCTAATAATCTATGCCGGTGTTGTGCATCGGAAAAATGTCAAAACAATTTTGATACGATCACAGATGACATCAGAGGAATGATGACGAAACTGGCTTTCTGTACTGCCGTATGTATCGCCGCTACGGTCGGTTTTGGATACCTTCTTTACCGATCAATTAATGGAGGGATTTGCTTTTTCTGGATTTTATGTTTGGAGTTCCATCTCATTATACTTAATTTCACGTTGGTATATTCGTTCTCCAATGGACTGTTCAGGCTGCTGCCTGTCGAACGGATTTGGAGCTGTAAGAAGAATACATGATTTACATGAAAGCGTGTGGAAAGTATTTCGGCAGTACTGCATAAAGCAGGGGTTCCCAACATGTCTCTGACCACACACCCCTTCAACATTTCGACAAATGAGGATGTACCCTTAAAATTTCTTTCGATGGCATAGATCGACTTTTCCCAAATATTTTATCATGACTAATCATAAATATTGATCAATAAGCATATAATGGTTTTTGAAAATAGTATTCACTGATATAAGTATAAAAATTTGGGAAAAATATTATAAAAATTTTTATTCCCTTTATCTCTACCCTCAAATGTACCTTTTAAAGATAGGTAAATGTACCCCTAGGGGTACATGTACCAGTGTTAAACATGATCCGGTTTCCTGATTGCAATCCAAGCGGATTCTGTAATTCAGAACCGGATCGGACTGGATTTCGAAAAAGACTTTACCGGATCAGATATGGATATCCAGATTGCGTTGATCACTGCAGTTAAATGCTTAATTTGAGTTTCATCGGATATAACGCGAATTGGATCAAATTATTATTTGGACAATGTTACCGGATTTGGATCGGACTGGATTTCACGATGAAAATAATGCACTGGATTAGGATTGCAAAAATCTCCTATCCGTTTATCACTAACACGTAAACCCCTCGAAAGATTTCTTTTTGTTTTTATGCAGAATTTCCTTCTTTCTGTTGTTTGAAGTCATGGGAATTTAAGTCTGGTTGTCTGACCCCTACTTTTTCTCTTCAGGTTTTGTATTTGGAAAAGGTTCCAAAAATAAAAGTGACGTTTGCCACGTTTTACGTGAAGTGCTTTTCATGTTAGATGTTACACATAGCCAAGTTGATGTTGAAATAGAGTTTCAAGTATCACTAGATACCTATGTAGTATCACTGTCAGTGATATCACTGGATTCTATTAGTTTATCAATTTTAGCTTCAATAAAATGATATTTAGCATTTTTCAAATTTCATGAGACCGCGAAAGATGGTTTACTGCTTCTGTCCGTCATTTTACCCTGTGTAGTATACTGTTAGAAAGGTTATTTTCTTGAAACAGTGATAGTTTCACAGCTGCACATGTGAAAGACCACAGTATAGCATTGATTTGTTTCGCGTGGAAATGTATCTGGTTTTGCTGTAACGTTGGTTGTCACGTATTCAGAAGCAGGCAGCGTAAAATTTAATGATGCTGGTGTATATAGGCATATCATATTTTTGTTATTGAAAACCGGGACGCTTCAGGACAACGAGCCTTGGAAGGAAATCAAACAAGTTCCGGTACGAAACAAATCCTTTCAATAACCTATAATTGCAAAAAGAACACCCCCTCTTACTAGCCAACTTTACTGAACTAGCCAATGCGCTAACAATCAACCCATTACTGGACTAGTTACCCACTACAATGACCTATCAATTACCTTTAGATCTGAAACAACGAAACAAGATCAAGCATCATTCTTCAGCAAGTTGGTTAAACTGACTAATCATAGCATGCTAATATTCGTGTAGGGCTATGCTGCCTGACTGAATGCCTTACCGGGACTTTTTGGTTCATTAGTCGGGACGCCGGGACAAAGCCTTTAAACCGGGTCTGGCAGGACGTCTGGTAAACCTAAGTGTGTATAATGTTAGAAAGTTACATTTTCAGGCAAATGTCTGCAACGCTTTTGCCGAAGACAAAAGCAGCACTATTGTGGAGATTTAGTTTTAGGATGGGCAGTTTTGCAAAAGCCTATCTTCAACCATTAGTAAATAGGATTTCAATCAAAACGTTAGAGAACTATTTACCTACCTATATATTGACCTATTGGTCTAAACATAACGACTTGACTAGGAATCAAAGATAAAATATACATTTATCGTCACGTCTTGTAATGTCGCGACAATGGTGACCAACAAAACCAAACTATATTTTTTCTTGACTCTTACACTTTGTGCTTGTGCTGAAAGCATTGGTTCGTAAGTCATCTGATTTACTTGAGTTTAACCAAAAACATGATGCAGCATTATTTTCACTTTTGCTTTACAGGCAGGCTGGGGAGCATTCGGAGGCAGTGCTCCCCAATTTTATTGTGTCCAGAAAAATTTGTTTTAAACATATAGTAAAAACTAAAATCTTGTCCCCGTAAAAATGTATTTGCTCCAAAACTTAATACCTGATCACACCTAGTTTTGCTGGACGTTCTTTTCGTGTTAATCACGTGAAACTTGTACATCTTTACCAATTCACCGTTGTACGTTTTTACTTCTGTTGAATCTCAAATATATTTTCGTGTCGTTATGCAAGTACAACTCTTAGAATCAAACTTTTGACATTAATTTCATCCATTAACATCTAAGGTTCAACGTGAAAATTGATTGTGGAAAGACTGAGCTAAGTTGCATCACACAAAAAAGTCACAAGACAACAATCACCAAACGACCAAGTATGCAGAAATGACACTGTAGGCTAGATGGGTATGTATGCAAAGCCCATCAAGGGGAGATTGAAAGGATGCATCCACCACCTGGTAAGAGGATATCAATAGAGATTTTGGTAGGGGTGGGGCTGCAGGCATGATGCGTAGTAGCATTGAAAAGATTTGTAGCTTTTACAAGGAGCGGAAACGTGCAAGAAAAATATTTATCGTCTTTGTAACGATAAGCAACTTGAAAAAGACTTCAAATCGCGCTGTAAACCACAACTCTTATAAAATGCATGAAAACTGATATTTTCTACTATAAGAGTGATATGCACGTGCGACCAATGCGATTCAGCAGTTTGTGCACTCCAACTGACAGCTCTGATAAAGCCCAATTGTTGTATTACCGTGATTAGTCTTGCTTTTAAAACACCTCTATAAATAGATTGGAGATCTGTATTTATAAAACTTTTGCATAGACCCGATGACTTCACTGATTTCACATTAAACTGTCCCCCTAACGTTTTACAACAAAATTGCGCCCATGGGCTATACTGCAAGTTTGTACTTGTGCAAGCTGAATACAAATTGTCAAACAAAGTTATTGCAAACTCAATTTATGTTTCATTCATTTCATTTCTTAGTTTTACTTGTTTCATTTCTTGTGTACTGAACTAAACGAGGTGCATTACTTTTGTTAATGCATCGTTTCATAAGCTTTAAAACTGCATTTTGATGACATTTTTGTATAATTGTATTCATTTCTGCATTGCATGAACTATCTGCGCTGCAAAATGACAAATCTCTTTGCAGTAGAGCCCAGTTCAATGGACAACTATCCTTAGCAGTATTCTTGTTTTGAAAATTGTGCCAAAAAGAAAGCCTTGCTTTCAAAAGCATTAATGCAAAATGCTGCAAAACAATTCATCCAAATCAGGGGTGACTAACCTATTTGCTATTGCGGGACACTTTGTCAGTTACCGCTGAGTAAGCGGGCCGCAAAACTTTTTAGTCATACTATGAAACCTGTTAAAAACGAACAAAATTGTTCATCAACCGAAACAAGCAACAAGCGAAAGTAATAAAAACTCACGCGAAACATATAGCTGAAGTTATTTACCACAATATTGAAGTATGCAATATTAAAAAATAATAAAGAAACATTTAATAAAATTTTTGCTCAGTGAGAAATTTGGAAACTATTTTGCTTTACTAAGCGCGTAATATTAGAATGAACTGACGATGTGGCAACTCTCAACTGCATACTAAAAATTTCGTCTGTTACCCTTGACCTGTAACAACTTTTTGTGATGTTCATTTTAGAAAAAAATTGTTCGCATAGATATGTGCTTCCAAAAATAGATGACCATTTGAGAGCGCTAGCTCTCAAGTTTGAAAACTCTTCCTTTGATACATAAACACGATGAAATTTAAGCAATGGCTTGTTCAGATACATAGCTTTCAGGGTGTCATCACTTTGTAGTTTTATGAGTTCGAGTTGGAGCTGAGAGGGTGCAGAAGCAGGTTTAACATTGAAGGGGATAGAAAAGATATCAAGCTCCAGCTGCTTGCTTTTGATATCATGAAATCTATCATTAAAGCTTTCCAAGAGACCGGAACATTCCAAAGCATATTGAGCACAAGAAGTTGAATTGTATTTTTTCATCGTGGAAAAATGCGTGCAATCGTTATCTTTCAACTGATTTTCCCAGAGGCTCAGCATTGACATGAAAGATTTGATCTTGGAAAACATCGAGTGCAGTAGTTGATCTGGTCCTTGAAGTTGCACGTTCAAGTCATTTAAATGCTTTGTGATATCTACCACAAATCCTAAGTCGCACAACCAGTTTTCATCCTCCAGCTCAGTCAAAGGACATTTCCTCAAATTTCTAAACTCAATAATTTCCGGCAAAAGAGAATGAAAGTGCCCAAGCATATTCCCACAACTCGCCCAACGAACAGCAGGGAAATAAAGAAAATCATCATAATCAGCGTCAAAGTCTTTGAGAACTTGCTTAAATATGCGGTTGTTTTCTTTTTTTAAAAAAGTTAATACAGTCTGTAACCACAGATACCACATGATTGAACTTCACAGATTTTGCACAAATGCTTTGTTGGTGAACAATACAATGAAAAAATACCAATGTATCATGTCTAATTCCTCTTGCATCCATTTCCTTCTTCAACAATGATACCATCCCTTTATGTTTTCCGACAATAGCTGGTGCGCCATCAGTAGCAACACCACACAGCGTATCTAACGGCAGATTGAACTTGCCTAGGGCTTGAAGGAGCTTTTGAAGCAAGTCCTCTCCGCGAGTAGTTTCGTGCATCGATTCCAGAGACAGCAAGTTTTCATCAATTTGAAAATCTGATGTAACCCCTCGAAAAAATATTGCCAGCTGCCCAGTATTCTTGATGTCCGTTGTTTCATCGAGACAGACGGAGAAGTTAACGAATTTCTCAGCTCTTTTTTTAAGATTATCTTCAATATCTTCACCCATTTCTTTTATGCGTTCACAAACAGTGGGCCGGGACAAACTCAGCTTCTGGTACAAATGAACTGACCTTGGAGTCAACTTTTCAGCTGCTTTCACAAGTAGTTCCTTCGCTCACGCCCCATCGTCATACGGCTTAAGCTTTTTAGCGATCAATTCCGATACTTCATAGCTCACAATGAGCACATCGTAATTGTGCTGCAAAAGGAAGTCATGACACTTTGTTGCGCGTACAAAGTTTTCTTAAATTCTTCTATCTTCATTTTTCTGAGCTCCTCATCCAAGTTTTTAAACTCAGGATGGTTGGCCTCGTGGTGACGTTTTAAATTTTCTTTTTTCATAACTGCTATAGCGGCCTTTGCACTTTAAACAAAACGGTTTCCTCGATAAAGAAAAACATACCAGTCCATTCTTTTTGAAATACCCTTCTTTCATCTACAATATTTATTTTCTTTGCTGAAGACATTGAAATAAACTGCTTATCTTGGATAAAAAAAAGCAACAGAATAACGAATAACAATTTAGAAAACCTGTAAAATTTTGCATAATATATAGCAGTGTTTCCCCGCCGGTGGGCCACAGTTATATAACATCAAGTGCAACGGAGTCTTNGACAACTGACCGTAGTCCAACTGGTCCCATGTAACTTTTTATTGTATTTTTTGTATTACGAATTTATNACTTTCATTAACAAAAATACATACACAACTTACTCAGCTTATTCAAATGGAAAAACAAAACAACTCAAGTTATTATATATTCGGTCCTTGCACGAAAACAGGCACACGCTGTTATCGCTACTCGGTCCGCTCTCGCACTGTGAAAAGCACTGTCCGTTTCTCGCACCCCCTACACGTCTGCTGTACACACGCACTGCCTACACTTCTGCTGCACTTTGATATCGCATCGCAAAGATTAGAAGCGGGTCAAAGAAAGTTCAAGACTGCTGGTCTGGCCTGAATGCTTCGCGGGCCGCACGAAATTCTTTTGCGGGCCTCCGCGGGCCGCATGTTCGTCACCCCTGATCTAAATAATGCGCAGAAATATTTACGTACGTATTATAGATGCAAATGTACTAAGCCATAGTGTCAGATGAATATGTGACACCGAAAGGCCACGTTGAATACTTTACATGAGAATCAAAGTAACTTTTCAGCTGCTGTCAATCACGAAAAGCCAGAGATGGGGTATATTGTACTCCCTTTATGCTAAACGGTTTTGAAGTACGCATTTATACCGGCCATCACAAATAGAATTAGCAGAGTCATTTCACGTTGAAGTGAGCGTAAAGCACATACATTTAAGACTGTTGTAAACCTGTTGTAGACTGTTTAAGACCACTGTAAACAATTGAATTCAGAAAAGTGCTCTGAATTGCCAGCAAACTTTGAGCGTATATCCTTACTGGTGGTTATTTACCGCTATATCCTTACTGGTGGTTATTTACCGCGAGTTTCCATGTTGCTTAATTTTAATATTTTTGTGTGTAAGCCAAAGTAAAGCCAACCGCACAGTTGATTTCTGAAGTTGCTTGCATGTTGTATTAAATCTTTGAGAGGTCGTAACCTAAAAATGATTTCGAAGCCAATGTTTTGCAGTTGAAAGAGGAAGTTATGGACCAGATTCTGTAAAGTTAAGTGCAGTTAAAAACATTCGTCAATTTTATTGCACAGGCATACACGTACAGATTTTATTCAGGTTATGAATTTGATAACTTCACAAAGTATGCTACCAGTTCAAACGATGAATGCAACAATACGTAAGTTAACACCAGCAATTGGGAATTTTCAGGACGTGGTGATTGAAGCATGCAGAACGCTACGCTATGAAAGCAAGGACGAATCTTACGGTTGTACAAGCCAGCACGTATATGACTAATTAACATCACATTTTCAAAAATATAAATGAGTGTAAATACGTGTGACCATGGTAGATTATAAATTGACCCAAATCCTGATTCTTTTTATTCAAAGAAAAAACAGCTCGTGGTTGTTTTCTTTACCATCCAATCTGAACTTCTGTGGTCGCAAATTATGCTTCTTAACTTGACTGCAAGAGACTGTCTGGATGAAGCTTTATTTTAAATAAGGTTTCTCAAAAAGGTTTTTCTTTGGTTGTGGTAAAAATTTTAAACTGTGTTATTTTGCTTTTCCAATCCGTGACAGCACTCTTTTCAGTCTATTTCAAAGATTCATGATCATAGGTGAGGATCGGAACAAAGTCCGATTTGAAAACTGTAAACAGCTTTGCGGTGTTTAAAAGCTCCTGTTTTGTTACCACAGAGCGATAAAGCTTACGCAGAACTGGATTTGCTTTTCCAATTCGTGTATCGATCGCCTATAACAGTAACGTTGTACATTGTTACCCCTCCCTCTGAAAAAAGACTCAAAAAAGTCTGTGTGGTTCAAGATATCAAAGTTGGTTTTATGTTTCAGCATTAATATTTGGAAGTAGTGCATCTTTTATCTCGAAAATGGCTACCGCGCTTCATTTTAACAAGAAATAATCTGTGCCATTTCGAAAAGTTCAGATTTATCAAAATATGCAAGTAAGGCATTTTGGGTTGTTCATTTCAAGTTGGCTATGTAAGCCATTGCAATTGACCTGCTAGAAACAAACATTTGATTTGAAATTGGTACAAAAGAACATTGAGCTTTCAGATTTCCATTCTGAGGAAAACTTTGGATTTGGACACTCAATCTGACAACATGGGCGTGGGAAGGAATTTTTCCAGGTAGGCGACAATAGTGATTTTACAGGGGTGGCCAATAGAATATTTTCAAGAGGGTGCAACAGTGGTGAAATTTCATTTTACCAACTGGATAGGAAGACATACATCAAATTTCAAAATCCAGGGAAGCTAATACCCCCCGGCCACCCCTTACGACGACTATGGTGGCAACAGATACATTTGCTCTCTGGCTTGCTTCTTGTTCCAAGCCATTTTCTTTTAAAATGCGCGATACAGACGTGGAAACAAAAACTGTAAAAAATATGCACGATCTTCTTTATGTATGCATGATAAAGAAGACTCGCTGAAATATGATCTTAACCTGATATGAATTTGTGAATATCCTCAACGTACCGATGAACAATCCATAATCAAGAGCATAGAAAGACATGGTTATTTAAATATCGATCAGGTTTCAATATGTCTTTTACCTAACAATAACAGCAAAGGATTTATACCACATGCTGGAGCAGAACTATCCAAGTTACGTCTAGTTTAATCACATTCACAGACAATCGAACTTAAGGTTTGTGGACATAGACAACGCGATATTTCTAAAATTTTGGTAAGTTAATTTATCTACGCTTGTCAATAACCATAATTGCATCACCTTTCGGAACGCGGAAATTGTAGCGCATGGCGGTAGGCTTGACAATATCACTACCCACTGAATGCGGGCCATGCACATGCTCGAAGAAGACATAACTCTCAAATTTAGAAATACCACGAGGAAGGACCAATGACGCCGAATTAAAAAAATCAGCCGTTCGATTCTTCATCGCCGATTTGTTGGTAACGACGGGAACAAAACAGCGTCATGTCCTGTTACTCAACATGTCCTTGGCAGCGTTAGGAAGTTAATTGTTAACTACAACTCCAAAAAAGTGTGATCTTGGTTACTGACAACTTAAAATCCTATGGAACATGCAGGGCCGGATTTAACTAATGCGAGGCCCTAGGCCAGGTTTTCTTAACCTGGGTTGCTAGAACCCCCAGGGGGTGCTGAAATCAATTTCAGAGGGGTCACATATGTGGCGGTAAAAGGTATAAGGAATACGCTTGTCTTTACTTTATCCTTATAGTAACCAGGTGTTAGCTAATGGTAGGGGGTGCTGAACTGCTTAGGCGTGACCAAAAGGGGTGCTGAGATAGAAAAAGATTAAGAAACGCTACCCTAGGCTAATTCACTTCTGCGACCAACTCTCCCATAGTTACGAGGAAAAAATGAAAAAGTGTTAATCAATTTGCGAAAACCGAAATTGACGCTCTGAAAGTACGGTCAATAAAAATTTATTAAACACTGCTAGAGTGCCACACTATCACTGCGGTTGTCGCTGCCTTCGACCCAAAAGCGTTCAATGACACGGAATTGTTGAAATCGTGCTTGGCTGGCGGGAACAGGATTATAACTTTCCACAGGCAAACCAAACCGAAAACGCCACGGTTAAAATATTTGGCAAAACACATGGCGTACGTTTTTTATTAGTTTTACAATCTGTTTTCTCTTATCTGTGCTAAAAAAACAAACACACTGCACATATGCGTAACGGCACAAAGACGTTAAAGTACAACGTGAGGACCCAGGCCGTAACTAGCTTGGGACACCAGGGGGCGCGAAGAGTTTTCTGCGAGGGTGCCAAATTTTTTAAACTATGTCCAATAGTTTTAAATTATGTCCAACACATTTTTCTACGTGGAGCGAAAAATTCTGTAGGGGCGGCTGCGTACCTCTGTGAGGACCACGTTGCAACTTGCATACCACGGCTGTAAAAATCTCATGCACAAGAGCAAAGTACGTCAAGTAAAACGCACCCAAATGGTTGCAACTTTTAAGTTAAAGATTCGCGCGTTTGTACTTTTTCAGACCACAAAGGATCGAACGCAAGGAAACCGTCGCGCCAAAGGATGAGGTTAAAACCAAAACCGTCGCCAAAGAGTCTGGAATAGGGGGCTTTACATTTGCGCAGGGGTCTTAACATTCTGAAAGTTTGATAAAATCTCTACTGATTTTCAATGTTTCATTTTTCAGTCTGGATGGGCTGACGAGGCCACCAATGCTCCCCTCGGCAAAAGGACATCGGTCCAAACCTCCCCTATGCTATCATTATTGAAATCCGTGATGGTCGCAATGTTCCAGGAGAAGCTGTCCACACTAAACATTCGGTGTATTTCAAAAATATTAAATGTGACAAACTTAGTTAAACAAATTGCAATGAATTCCTAGATGATTTTGTTATGAAGAAGCCCAGGACAAAATCTTTTTAATTGTTATCAGTTCCATGTGGAAAAATTGGGTTTAATTATCCAGGGTTTCCAGTTCCACGTTGGCCTGTTTTAGGCCAATTTTAAAAAATCTGGCCTTGTTTCAAGTTGGTTGGCCTGAAAAATTTTATTTGCCCTTTTGGCCTCGTTTTGCACTTGGTTGGCCTTAAAAAATCTTTTGCCTTTTTTGACTCTTTACGCTGAAAATTTTTTCTGAAAAAAAACATTTACTCTTCCATTTTTTCATCATCACCTTTGCAAAGTATTTGTGCAAATGCTGT
>JGI24022J15233_10005822_pt1 | contig 13192 bp, 9 predicted proteins | sample Ectturendosymbi2_FD_15233 | JGI IMG/M metagenome (IMG submission 15233) | reverse complement strand
ACATGAAAGAAAGCCTTGAAACCCTATACCGCGTGTTCACTTCTCTTTGTGTCTTTCGTGGATTTACCAGTCACAAGATTGTTTCTTTGCCAAATTACACTACAAAATGCTTTTGGAAATCACGAAGGGCGATCAGGCCACGTGTATTAGGCTGAAGGGTTTTTCAAAGTTACGCCGAAAGGTTCCTGTAGGTCTGTTTCTCCTAAAGCATGTTTTTTCGTAACACAAAAGATAACGCTGCAGCATATATTTTACCAAAAAACAAAAGTCACGGCGCAGTAAGAAACGGTGCTACAAAGGTTAAGGCAAGATGCATTCATGCATTTACCAAAATAAAGGCAAATTATAAAGGCTAAAGAAATATTCTGATGTTTCACCGATGCGCAGCTTACACGTCAAATCCATCATACCACGTCATAGTGACTTAACATTCAAAAAGGGAAAAATTGAATCACTCAAGAAAGCTTTATGTTGCAAGGTTTTTTTCTTGTATCGGTGCAGGTTATTCCAAGGCACGTAAATATGAAAACGAGATAACTTATAATTCATCGTTAAATTGTCTTTGAGAAGTCATTGAACCCGTGTATTCTTGCGCGCTTTTATGATTGAACTATATGAGTTGTTTACCTCCATTTTAATAAAAGAGATAATTTCATTAGCAATCTCATTTTGGTCACGCTGCGCTGGCAAACGTAAAACCAGCAGTGACGTAACCACCGTCTCTCCGAATACCTTTTAATTTTTAACTAAGTAGAACAGTTTGCTTCAGAATCAACCTTCGTCGAACTCGTAACCAAAGCCAAGTATGAAGCGAGAGAACGTGTTCACCGAGCTGAGCGTCGAACAAACCGGCGCTGGCAATCAGACGTAAGCTGCTGTTGAAAAGTTTCGAATAAATGTTGGCTGAAAATTCGGATTTGATGAAATCATGCGTTTTCAGTTTCGAGAGTTTCAATGTATTTTTGCAATCTGGCCAATAGTCCGGTTCAGTTTATTCCTGCATCCCGATGCGGAATCAGGAAAGTAGGTACAGGGAGCGATGATCGTTGCTGTCAAAAAGTTACTGCCTCCACAACCTAACAATAACCAATATCAAGCATAGAAAAAGCGGCACTCTCAGCATGAACTACCGTAACTCAGAAAACAGTGTCGTAGACCTTTACGCTGACCTCGAATGCAACATTTTTGAACGATTAATGGAATATTTGCAATATGAAACTTTGAATGCAAAAAAACGAAAAAAATGCAGAGAATGAAGATTGCTATTTGTTGTATGCGCCCTAAAGCAAAGTGCCATACTTTGAAAAAATGCTGATTTGAATACCTTTTCTTTCAAGATATAAAGGACAATTAAATACTACTACCTAAAAATGTTTTGAATTCAATTGTTCGCGCCTCTGTTACCTTTTTCTGATTGCTTGTATTAATCCAACAATATATATTAATTAGACATTTGAAACATTGTTACTGCTGTCTATTACAAAACTCAACGTATTTGATCAACACACTACTGAAATGTTGACATTCGTGTGCGTANGAAAGTGCAATTGAACGACGGAATTTTACTGCAGGCCATTTGGGACAACCCGGAGACCCTTTTNCAGTACTTTAAGCGTTGCCCCAACGAAATGTGTGTGCACATCGCTCGTGCTGGGGAAACGTACGATTCAGTCATTGAGATCGTGCAAAACCATCTGGATCAGGAGAGTGGAAGGTACTGAAACTGTTTTAAAATACAAGTGCTGAAGCTGGAAAATAGACTACGCTAAGATTGATTCCGACAGAAAGAGATTTGCTCAGCTTGGTAATGCTCAAAACTGGATGCCACGCTTCATCATCACACAGAAAGTGGCAAGTCTTGTACTTACCTCAGCACGTTAATTGCGTCTCTTCTGCTGATATTTCGTCAAGCCTGATGTTTTATATTTATGGCATTTTCTATTTACATCTTTCGTTTGCAATTAAGGTCTCTGTGCAAACTGTAGCAAATTTTGGATCAAAATCACAACAAGGTTCTACCTATTTCAAACTGCTGATTCCTTTCAAGGTTGCGAAAGTTCATTTCAGATTTGTGTCTAAACAACATTAACCCATCGCTTTTAAAATTTGTGCTTACAATTTTTTTTCCTAAAAATTTTCTGCAAGCTGCAGTTAGTATCAGTAATTAAGGGACCAACTTCACGGTTTGGAAATGGGCCTATTTCGTCACGTTTTGCAGCTTTTGAAGAATTTTTCTTTGGCTCAATTTATATCCAGGTTCAAAAGGCGAGTCAATGCAACCGACTCGTTGTCCACCGAGACCCTAGCAGAGCTGGCGGCCTTCTCGGGCTGCATGGCCAACATCCGACCTTCTTCCTGTCCGAATAAGTGCCTCGACAGCAAATACAGGTGAATATAATCGACAGTTTATTAGGTAGTTCGCATTTTGTTGATTCGAATTGCCCTACCATAAATGTGTGATTTGAAAAAACTAGCAGCAATTGTTTCCACTGCGTCATTTTTACAAAAGCTAACTTGTGTTGTAGTTGACGAAATTGCAACACAAAACCAATCTTTTAAATCTGGGTAGGGGAGCTTGGCCCGCGTGACCAAATATTGAGGCCCACGTCAGAATTTTTCGTTAACGACATTTTGTTGGATTTTGCGTGTTTGTGTGAAAACATGGTGGATTGGCGTATTAAATCTGAAAAAAACGCGTGCGTTTGATTAGGTTTTTCATCGTAAGAGATATTCCATAATTTAAGGGGCCACGAAACCACGAAGTTCCTTTCCTGTTTTAAATGATATACGGAATTTGAGTTTCGCGCTGTAATTTCTTGTACATTTCTGAGCGTGTGTAGAGCGATGCAATTTCTATGACCTGCAAGGCGTCAACATTTCATTTTGTTCTAAAGATGCAGAAAAACATTTGGCATTCCAGACAGAAATTTCAGATGGCGAAAATAAATAAAAGTTGTAATTTATACCCAAGGTTTTCTGAATCCATGCAATGGTTTCGAAAGCTTGGCTCTCAGACAAACTGTTATTCGGACTTGAAATAATTTAGGTCTTCAAGTGTGCAGCAGAAAACTTCGATAACTTCTTTTGTCTAAACGTATGGCGATTCGTGATAATTTCTTGCCATGACAGAACTTTCACGGCCGAGTGCAACAACTTGGAGCACCCATACTGGGGGGCTTCCAATACACCTTTCGCTCGTTGGCTCCCAGCACAATATGAGAACGGAATCAGTACCCCGACTGGGTGGGAAGCAAATAAAAAGTACAACGGCTACAAGCTTCCCATGGTGCGCAAAGTTTCTAACGACGTTATGAACACTTCCAACACCCGTGTCACAGGTGATGAATAATTATTTGGCTTTTAAGTCTGCATGATTCGACACAAAACTTTTTGTTACATGTTTGTGTTTTCAACAGTTTACTATCTATGTGATACTCCGGACGCAAAAATGATTTTTGCTTTTGCACGATTTTTAGGTCTTCATGCCATGTTATTCCCCAGACTGCATTTGAGAATATAGGTTTTTGAATACACTAAAATTCTCATCAACATTTGTAAGCCTTGATTGCTCTGCTTATATATTCGCGGGTATATAAAATTGCAAATTGTATGATTAAAAGAGACTTTCTAAGCTTTCTCTGCTAGGAAAACTCCCTTGATTGCCAGGCAACTGTAGCTGGAGGTGAACACCATGTCTAGCTAAAAATGAAACAAGTTTCAGGAAATAAAGCTTTGACTTCTGTTAAACATAAACCGAGAAAAAGAACTAACGTGATGAAACAGATGATTGACAACCTAGCACTACACTTCCAGGGAGTTTCAACGTGGTTCCAGGCGTTTTTTAAACAAAGAATAGTAACACTATTTGAAAATCACACATCTCCGCATCAGTTTCGTTTCACGAGTAGAAAGTCAAATCCTTGCATGGTTTTCTTCGCTGAACAAGACTTACAACTTTGCAAAAAATTTTTTGAAAAACGATGGAATTACAACTTACAGTTACTTATGTTCTTGCAGACGACCCCCAATATTCTCACATGCTTGTTGTCTGGGGGCAGTACATCGACCATGACACTGACTTCACTCCTCAAAGTCTGAGCACATCTACATTCCAGGGCATGACAGATTGCAAAAAGACCTGCATGAACCTCTCTCCTTGTTATCCCATACAGGTTCGTGTTGTTTCATCATGGCGTTTTTCTTTTTCCAAGAAATTCTTCGGAAAATGCTTCGGTGCAAAGCAGTCTTTGTCCCTTTAATAAAAAGTTAATTGATGCAGTAAACGGTGAAATGAAACTCTGAAGCTGCACTAGTTGAAAACGAGTGATATCCAGCTGATGTGGAGCTGCAACAGTAAGCGTCAACAAATAGGAGGCACTAAATTCTATTCGCAACTTCTTTCACCAGCAAATCGATTGCATGCAATTTGCTCATCCTCAAACTCGGAAACTGCAAACAAAAGCTTGCGAGGGAAATTATTAAACAACTGAAGCATAATTCAAGGAAAGAATGCGAACTGTAGTTTTAACGCAAGCAATGGGTTTTATTGTTAGTGTCGCTGACCCAGTAAACATAACTGGCCCCATTCAGCGTGTTTCACGCAACACGGCGATGACTGAAGCAAACATTATTTCGGCGCCTGTGGCCCGCTCAGTAAAATGTGCTGGTCACCGCTACTCGGCTGTTAATCAAGTATCCGGTTTTATCGAGTATATTCAGCGAATTCCTTGTTCAACCTTTTGTTTAATTTTCTCTCGTGTTTCGGAAACAGCTTTCATGAAACATTTGAAATATGCTGAAGCACGTATACCTTCTCGGTGTCGTCGAGAAATTGAAGGCTCTGTGTTTGCTGAGAACCTTCGACGAGTCTGCCTGCCGTGCTATGCCTTCATAACATAACAGTACTTGATTTGGAGTTTGTAACGATAAATCATTGTTGCATTTCATGCTCAATCTCTCAAGCAAAATGAGTTCATAAACGACCTGAAAACCTTGTTAAGCGTAATGTTTTGAAATCGTGGAATTTGACAACTGTCTTAACATTGGGACTGACACTTGCTTTAAAAAATTATGTTACATCTGAACTCTTTCTTTGGCAAACAAATAAGCGCCAAGTTTTCGCTTACCAAATAGAGTAAATCTCGTTTAATCCAGTACCAACTTGACAAACGAATTCATCCGGGTAAGGCAAAGATCCAGATTATCCGAAGAGTTTGTTTCAAGCTTGATGTTGTTTAATTAGTAAGAAATCGGTAAATATCACCTTAACAGAACACATTCGCGATGATAGAGTTCTTAAGAAAAACATTGAATGATGCAGTATCATTGTATGTATTTACATTAATTTTTCCACAATACTTTTATGCTTTTCTTGGCATTTTCATCAATCTACTGCAAAAATTTCAACATTTCTGGGAGCGTTCTGTCCTGACAACGCTGTTTATTTGGCTTAGGCCTGTTTGCAAAAAGCAGATTCCAAATGGCACTGCCACACGTGTTTCTTACTTTACGCGCTGATTACCCAAAAAGTATTGGTCAACAAAACGAGAACTGGCTGTTAAGTCATACTTGCAGTAAAATGGCGTTTAGTCAATCAGGCGATTACAGTGTTGTAAAACACAGCGTAGTTAGGCACGTATATAACAGTGAACAGTTTTTTGGACAAAGATGTACCCAGGGGCGTAACGAGGGGGGCAATGGGGCACAATTTCCCGGGCACCTTATCACTATGGGGGCACCGAATCACTGCAGGGGCGCCGAAATGCCCCAACAATGTCACAAGTACTTTCTTCAATACAGTAAATTTGCTTCCGAAAGAGCTCAGGTTGGAACAGGGGAGCGCCAAACTTGCTTCTTGTCCCGGGCGCCATCTAACCTCGTTATCCCCCTGGATGTACATTCATCGTGGATTAGTGTGCGACCGCACGGTTGTAAAGCACGAAGTTGCGGATTACGAGAGCTAGCAAGAGCAACTCTAATCCGGAATAGGCACAGATCCGGATTAAAAAATCGGATTACCCAAAGCCTTTCATGAAGAAAACATTAGAAATCACTGGTACGTCGGATTTTATTCGAATCAGGCAAAGACCCAGACTACCTGAAGTTTACTGCAACAACACCTTTCCGTCTTCCAAATAACAATATTTCCTACAACGTTGTTTCAGTCAGAAATTGTGATAAAACAAGTGCAAAGAGTTTTCGTAGTGTGTGTTTCAATAGGTTGATCTTCTGAAGCTTATCTTGAACAAAAGTTGATCTTTCAGGTCCCTTCCAACGATCCTCGCATCCAAGATGCTCAGTGTCTTCCCTTCTTCAGATCAGCGGCTGTTTGCGCCACCGGAGAAACTTCGGCCCTTTTCCACAAGGCTCAACCCAGGGAGCAAATTAACGCCATTACAGCTTTCGTCGATGCGAGTTTGGTGAGAGCGGAACAATTGCTGTCATAGCAGTTCAATAACAGTAATAAACCAAAGACATCCCTTTTTCCATGATAGTTTGCACTTTGCATAATTGAGCTGGTGCTGGTAAGTTGCGTTAAACTTGATTTGTTGTTAACAGCCACGTAATAAATTCTTTTGGCTGTGTGGAGGGAAAATAGGGGCGAGTGATGACCTCAAGACAAGATTTTGGGTTTTCGTGTTTTTTTGTATTAGTAAGGAACTTTACAGGAGAAGCATAAAACAACGCATCCAATTCATATGAACACAAGCATCTGCAAAAACAAAAGACAACAACGTTTGCAAGACGTTTGGAAAAGAGNTGGTCGCCGATTCGCACTTAGGCACATTTTCCCCTAGAAAGAAAGAGAAATGTCTCCAGTACCCCTCTTTTACAACTATGGGTTTGAACTTGCAAAAATCGCAACCTTGATACTTGCAATCTCAACATTAAATGAACAGGTTTCAAACCCATTTATTGTGATGTACTCTGCGGCTGCAAAGGTCGATCTCGCAACAATTGTGACGTAGACGTTATTTGAACTTTCCATCTCCCAACCTTAGAAATTGATCATCATGCAAGATGTAAATACTTAAAACATAAAACCATTTGTAAAATTTCTGAACATTTCAGAAAAATTGACGTGAGTAATCCTTCCTTTGGTCTTTGCTTGAGAAAAACCGAAGAAAATTGCAAAATATCTTATGCTTCCAAGAAACAAACTGTGCAAGTACGAAAATTAAAAAATATTTTTTAATCCATTGACCGGAGGTTGCATGGGTGTTGTTGGTACAAAGTCGACTAATTTGTCAATATGAAGCATTGTTGTTTCTTTAAGGTATACGGCAGTGACCCTACCAAGGCGCGCTCGCTAAGAAACTTGACGGCAGATGAAGGATTGATGGATGTGAATGAAAAGTACAAAGATGAAGGTAGAATTTTCTTCAGTACGAATAGTTTGTGCATGCCCATCTACAAATAGACGCGTTAACGCTTAATGCAGATAGAACCACAGGCTTGAAATGAGGTTCTGTTTGAACCTTAAACCGACCCTTTAAGAGCACTTTCCACATTTTTGTTTGGAAAATTGCTTTTGTTCTTCATCCTATAAAAATTTTTCCAAAATCAACACGTTGTTTTTTTCTAATCGGATGAGCTTGAGAATACTTGGTAAGTTGTACAAAATCCCGCAAGCGCGTCTAAACGTGTCAGTTAGTACAGCATAAGAGAATAAGCAAAATCGGCCCATTTTGGGCAAGAACAACTGACGTGTTTGTGTTTAAAGGTTACCTGAGCAGGTTAACAACTGTAGAGACGGTTACAAATGATCTGCCTATAACCCATGACACGTTTCGCAGGATATAAAATGCAAAAGCTTATTCCAGTAATATTGAGGTACCACCAGTTCTGCGTCGACGTCATAATGTGACCCTCCTGAAATCATTTGCAGCCTTAAGACTACTTCATCAGTCCCAATTCGACCCTGGGAGTAATTTGAGGTTGAGAGGCTTAATGCTTTGTTCATGCTCATCAAATGCTTGTGAAAGTTTTGTCAGAAATGTTGCAACGGCGCGTTTTTTCAAACTAAAGTCATTGGTTTTAAAAATGTAGGTAACTTTGTGACTTGAAGCATAGTGCTACAATAACGTATTCCTTTATAATATGTAAAAACATCCCTTTTTATGTCATAGAACTCAGAGTAGAAAGTGTTTTCCTTCTGTTGTAAGCAGCAACTTTACAGATTTCTGACGTACGCTTGTCAGCTTGTTCTTTTCAGACTTCGATTCCGCAGCACTGTTCACATTCGGCTTGAACCCCATTAGGGTCTTACAAACAATCAAACAACTTCATGTTGGTCGCAAAAACATTAAAAAAACTTTCTAATAATCACGGTAAAAGTGTTGGCACCCTATATTTCTAGTTACCTTCCATTGCACTTAATAGATTTCACACCTTATCTTAAAAAATCATTGTATCAGGTGAAGCATCTATCGCGTGGATCAGAAAAATTGTCTGGTAAGGCCAACTAAATGGTTTCGTAAAAAACCAAAGCTTTATCAAGTTTAAATACGAGGTAAACTGTATATTGAAGGACAAGTAAAGCTTCTTTCGGGATTCCTACTTCTGATAAAAATTTTGTAAAACCAGATTTACAGTCAGTTAAGTTTCTTCTTGACCCTCTGATAAAAATCTAAATATAAGCTTTTGTTGGTTATGAGCTCACTGCTGTCAATACATCGTGCGGTCTGCCAGCAAAATTATTTAAAAGTCTTAATATGGCGATCCGAAATGAAAACAATTTTTCTGTCTGTTGCAACTGAACAACATCAGGCCGACTGTAATGCAAACATGAAATCATGAAAATAAAAGTATAGGCAAATGTTTTAGGAACTCCGAACTATCATTGAAAAGTGTTTTTTTCCTCAGACATTGTGTGTATTTGGTGACGTTCGTAAACCTCCTTGACTGAAATAAAATGTTCTACATGATGTAGAGGGAGATTTTGTTCGTAGGAAATCGGGATTATTTGCCATTTGATCCAGAAAACTCTTGCGTTCAACAACCAAATGGTTCAGCCGGAGAAATGATTCCTTGCTTCAAAGCAGGCGATGGAAGGTAAGACACGACGTTTGGTTAAAAAATTCCAAAGGCATGGATATAAATGAAACTGCATTTGAACGGGAGCATATGACCTCAAAAAAATTGGAACGTTTGGAAATAAGCAGCTATGGTTTTCAACACAACACTGTAGAGTTTTTTCACCAAAAGATAATATCCACAACATACCTTGGTTTGTTGAAATGGATGTATATTTTTACGACAATATCACAATTAAAAATCATGGATAAGTTAAAAAACAACTTTCCTCTACGGACACTACATTTACAATATTTTCGAAATGGCTTAGAAATAATGATCACTTTAGTAAAGTTGAAAACTTTTTCGAAACCTTCAAGTGATTGGCGATTTGTTGTATTTGAAGAAAGGTGGCTTTATCATGCATGTGAGTATCTATGATCAACTAGATATCATTACAAATATTTGGCAACTAACCCTTTTCTATTCTATAATAGCAGCTTTTCCTCCTCATTCTAACCACAAAAGACGTATTGGCAAATTTATTTGACAGAATAATCATTGAAATAAACATTTTCACAATTCACATCATTTGTTGAATCCAACAAAAATTTAGGGGGCTAGTAACTCAGAAAAAATTGACTTCCAAACATTTTACGTCATCAATGTTTTTAATGCTCTTGCATAAACAGATCTTGAAAAAGATTCAAACTTATTGTCGACATGGAAAGTTTATAGACAAATGAATTACGTGACAGACAGTATTCAGTCAACAATCAGATTGTTTGTCTGATATTGAAATATTGCCTTTCTTGAAAAGTCCCTTATCATTGTTTCTTTTCAGAGTGAGCGAACATCTCACCTTGTCTTCAATACACACTTTGTGGCTGCGTGAACACAACAGAATAGCGCGTGCCATCAAGCGGATAAACCCTCACTGGTCTGGGGAAACTATTTACCAGGAAACAAGAAAAATTGTCGGTGCTTATCATCAAGTCGTCAACTGGAAGTAAGGAATAGCTTGCGGGCCAAACCGTTAGGAACGTTCACCTTTCTGTAGGTACTGTAATACAGCATTTTGTTTCATATTGCTTTAAAGATTTTGCTTTTTTGGCCCTGATGTCGCTAATATAACTTTGAAAAATATGAATTATACAAAATCAATAGTAGATCGCAACTGTTATGGAAATTGTGCAAATTCAAACTGGTTGATAAGTAAATGTATGGTTTTCCATACTCCGTGTTGCTATGGCCTTGCCCAGAATGTCTTTTGTTTGATTTCAGAACGCGTGCCTTGTAAATCAGTTTTGACAAACATTATCCCAATTAATCGGGATTTTTTATGCTTTAAGGGAATACCTTCCTAAAATCCTTGGTCCTCAAGGAATGGAAATGATGGAAGGATACAACGGATATAATTCCAGCATCAACCCGTCTGTGTCGAACGTTTTCGCTACAGCGGCTTTCCGATTTGGGCACGTCACAATCATGCCCGAGTTCCGTCGATTGGACGAAAACTTCAACAACCATCGAACCTTCCCAACTATTCTCCTCCATCAAGCTTTCTTNTCTCCATGGCGGATGATCAAAGAAGGCGGCGTTGATCCCATCATTAGAGGTTATTTTTACCATTTGCACAATCGACAATTTTCCTTAAGACGGAGATTTTTCCACTTCGATTTTCTTCAATCCAGGAGTCCCCACACTTTTTCTGGCCATATCCTCCTTTAGCATTTCGATAGATGAGCTTGTACCCCTGAACATCATCGGCGGAAGGATTTTTTTCCCAGGGAGGGACNAAAAGTGGATTTTCCAGGGGGTTAACAGGGTTTTGACACACAGCNTTGGTGAAGCAAACACATTTTTGCGTGNAGTTCAATGTTTTGTGGTCGCAAAACGGGAACATTCAAAGACTGCATACCNGAAAAAATTTGAACATAATGTTTTTTCCAATCCTGAAAATTATTTTTCATGAATGCGATTGCTCATCAAACCAGTCCCCGTTTCAAGTGTCATGAAAGTGTTCAGCTTTCGAAAGAATTTTCAAGGCATTTGAGTCCAATTTCGCCATTCTGGGACAGTGTTTTGCATATGTTTGGCGCTTTGTCTCCAGTAGTGAGTGAGTTAGTGACAAAGAGGCGGATTTGTTCGCAGGATTGATTGGACGTTCAGCAAAGCTGGTTGTTCAGGATCAAATGATGCATGAAGAACTCAGAGAAAAACTGTTTGCACTTATGAANGAGGTGAGACCGCTTCAATTTATTTGAATTAATCCTAAAACTTCGGAGCAATTACCTGCGATCTCTGCACTAACGGGGATTTAGTTACTNTTACGATTGTGAGTAGTTTGATGCTAAATTAACTGCGTCAAGGAGCTAATTCAAACCGTTTAACCAGCACCTGCTTTGAAAGTGTGTTGGAAATTAATGCAAAAATGACTCACCAGGTCGCCCTGGATCTCGCGTCGCTCAATCTTCAACGAGGACGAGACCACGCTCTTCCACTGTACAACGACTGGCGCGAGGAATGCGGTTTGCCCAGAGTGGAAAACTTCAGCGCACTTGCAACCGACATAAGCAACCAAACAGTCAGAGACAAACTGGAAAACTTGTACGGCCATCCAGGGTAAGTTTTAAAAAGACCGGTGATGAGTTTTTCTACAGTTTTGATTCCCTCGCTGAGCAACATGTTCGAAGCAAACCAGCTATGAATCGAGCAAACCAGTGTTAGACAGTGGTGTTGATTAGGCCGAATGCATATAACGCTTGTCGATACCTATGGTAAGTTGGCAACAAAAGCAGTGCAGTGATGTAGTTGTATCGTTAATCATTGTTATGTATGAAATTCTTGGCTTTCTGATGTAAGCTAATCCGTTTGCGTCTCAGAACCAATACCTGATCGTTGCTTGTACGGAAGCTCTATAACGCGCATATGCAACAATCAGTCTTGCCTTGGATTGCCTTCATTCCCTCTAAGTCAGAAATAATTGAACGAATACTTGCTCAGCTCATTAGTGCTTGAGCAACAGCAAATAGGCTATCCGCAAAGAGCTCAGTACTTGTTTTCGAGTCCTGATTATTGGAGAAGGTTCTGTGCTTATTTCGAGTGTGTTGATGCAATGCAAGGCAGGCCAAAGGTGAGAAAAAAGTAACGCCAGTTTGGTGCACTTCAGCAGCGATTTTCGTTGGGATTTGGCCCTTACCTGAAACAGGTTTTTGAACGTCACTCTGATGAGTGACCAGCCACTGCCTCTTTTAATTTTTGCAGTTAGGTTTTATAGAAATTGATAATTAAATCTCTTGGATAAAAAAAAAACGTAAATGATTAATAACGAGACAAGGCATGTCAGAGCTCTGTGGTCGGGAAACTGCTCTTCAGTGAAGTACGCCCGGAGGTCGATGCTTATCTTGTGTAGCATTTGGTTTAATCGACGAAAAACAGGACTCAGTTTTTAGGAAAGGACTTTGGCACGATGTGCGGACGTAAACCCAGGACGAAGCTTTGCATGTCTGGTAGGCTGTGCATTTACTTACGAAGTGTTGTTATAGAATTGGGAAACTTCACAGAATTAAGGAATCTAAGCACGAAATTACGACGAAGTCCTGTTAGTTTTAATTCTGGATTTTAAGACTTCAGTTCGAGAACTTCGGCTCTCGCTTACATGAGTGCTATCAATGCTTTTCTAGAAATGGGGGCCTTTATTATGAGAACTTCATTTAGCACTTACATGGGTTATGCCAAAATGTTTATGAGTTAACACATTAAAATGTTTGAGGACATCAGGACAATTGTGAAACAGGAAAAACAAACGAAATGTTGCCCGCTTTTTCTTTGGTCTAGAATATAGCAGGATTGTTTCGCGCAATGATCACTTTTCGTGTGTATAAATTTCTCAAGTGCAAACTACATAATATTCTCCAATGTCATTTCACTTCCGAACTATCAAATCATTGGACATGCAAAAACAGTTTGGGACAAACCGATAAACAGATGCAGCGGTTGGAAGGCGATCAGCATTAAAGGATAAAATGGGTATCAGCAATGGAAAGGCGTTAATGTGAGTTGCTCCAGCTCCTGTTGGCAGCGTAAACTCATTTCAATTTATTCAGTGCCCCGACCACGTGGTGAGGTGGTACGGAGCGGGGGAGGGCAGGAGCGGGGGAGGGCAGGAGCGGGG
>JGI24022J15233_10005821_pt1 | contig 13193 bp, 8 predicted proteins | sample Ectturendosymbi2_FD_15233 | JGI IMG/M metagenome (IMG submission 15233) | reverse complement strand
GCGTATGATGACCCACCCCATGCCGAACACATCCACTACGGGTAGCAGCGGCTGCTCTCAAGTTGACAGATTTAGTAAGGATTTCGAGTAATGCCGCAACAGGGAGGGCCACGTGAAGGCACCTGTCTTCCTCCCCGTTATGGCCTAAAGACAACAAACTAATTATCTAATTAAGGTATTAATTAATTATTTTATTGTTTTTAGGCCATAACTTTTGAACCTGAAACCTCAGCTGAAGTCATCCAAAGTATCATATAGACTCAGATTTCAGCCTAGTTTCTAATAAAAACTTGAGTGAAATATTACCATCTAACGATTTGTGCTGAGGGTGAGATGAAGTGGGTCAAAAAGACCTAAAACTATCCCAGTTACGATGTTATTCACAAAAAATCCAAAGCCCAAAACCAAAGAATTTTTTTTTGCATTGCAGACTTGAAGACTTGTCGAGTCTTTCGAGGGTTTGAATAATTCTCTTGCATAATCACCTGGCGAGTTATGCAGTTGCCAAGACATGTGAAAATGGTGATTTTGCCCAACACAACCGGCAGCGAAGGTGTTAAGAAATAAATAGGCCTGTATTTTAAACAGTGTTTCATAAACACTGTTAGATTAACAGTGTTTAGTCTGACACTAAATTTTTAGTCACTGATGAGCATATTAGCATACATGTTCAACCTTGGTTGAATTATAAGCTAAGTTCTCATTATATTACGTGTGGCTGAGGGCTTTGCTGATAGCCTTGACATCAAACATTGCAATGCAGTGGTTTTCTATATCAACCCCAGATCTGTAACATATGTTATCATTAAAGCCGTGTCTATTTTGCTATCAGTCTAACTTGATTGATTGAAGTGGCCACATGACAAGGATGATACACTTGGATTAGCATATTGTCTTTGTCACATGACCTAAAACCCTAAGACTAAATTCTAAACTAACTTAACCTTAATCCTAAACCTTAATGCAAAATGTAAACCCATGATTGTTTTCAAAACTTTTTTAACCCTTTAACGACCGTGATTGGGTGGCCCTTTTTTGGCCATAAATTGTCAGCCGCTACAGCTAGAGAGCTGTTTAAACCCTTTACGGATTCAGCAAGTCTTCTAGTTGACATCGAAAAAAAAAGTTTTTCGTTTTCGGTGGGGATTTCTGGAGGTGACGTCACAATGAGAACATGTTTTGGAAATTTTGGTCACCTTTGGCCGGCCCTAGGCCCTAACCCATTGACCCATTCTATTGGCGCAAAGTTTTGTTGAAAACTAAGTCAAAATCTATGTCTATATAGCCCTTAATTGACTTGCTAGCATATCTGTAGCCAAAATTATGGGTCAAAAACCAAGTTTATGGCCTAATTCAAAACTTTTCAGAAAAGGCATAACCTTTCAGGGCAAACTTTGGCCAGCCATAACTCGGCAGCAGATTGAGCTAGAGAGCTGTTCAAACCCTGTAATAACTAGTGGCGTCATATAGTTTTGATTAAAAAAAAAAATTTTAATTTGGTTGGGGGGTTTAAGGCCAATGGGATCATGACAGGGGCATGTTTTTTGGTTAATTATGATGTCATCATCCGATCCCACCCACCAATATTTTGGCTCGCAGTATTTTAGGATTCTAGGCGAGAATACACGTTTTTAGAGCCCTTGATTGAGTTTCTAGCGTTTCTGGTTCAAAAGTTAGACCAAAAAGCAGCTAATTGGTAAGGGGCTTTTTTCAACACTTTTGGGTGATTTCCCTAATTTATTTTAATGTTTTTTGGCCCTGATCTTGGAACCAGGAACGCTAAAAACTCACTCGGACCCTTTAAAGTCCCGAAATGTAAACAAAAAACAGCTAAACTAAAAAAAAGAATGTCATTTAAATGGCTCCTGCGGGTCTTCAAGGGAGATCGGGCAAAAATGCTGACGTCAGCAAAAATAACATAAACATCCTGTCATTATGTAAGCATTAAAAAAAAAAGACATCCTAAACTGAAACGTTTTTTTTATTGTAAACTACATACCTTCATGAGTCTTTAGAGGGTTTGAACAGCTCTCTAGCTCAATCTGACAGCGAATTATTGCCTGGGGAGATATGCCCCTCAGAGTGGCTTTTGAGGGAGCAAAATTTTGGTCAGTTTTTGGTTTATTAGCCATAATTTTTGCTCCCGATATGCTAGGAAGTCAATCAAGGGCTCTTATAGAAGTGGATTTTGACCTAGTTTTTCAACTAAACTTTGAGTCCAAAAATGGCCCATTGGGACAGCGCCCAGGGCCAGGCAAAGATGGCCAAAATAACACATAAACACCCCTACTTGTAACGTTCTCCCCAGAAAAACTCAAACCCAAAACGAAAAACTTTTTTTTCGATGTCAACTAGAAGACTTGCTGAATCCGTAGAGGGTTTGAACAGCTCTCTAGCTCTAGCAGCTGGCGATTTATGGCCAAAAAAGGGAGTGCCAATATGTTGGCGCGCTGTCGTTAAAGGGTTGAAAAGCACATAAAAAGTACTCCCATCAAAAGTGTCTTCTCTATTAGCAAAGTCAAAGAAACTATGCTATGAATCGAACTGATGACGACTCCCACAGCAGGAATGGACACTTCCCACTAGACCATTGCTAGTGTCACGAACTTAGCGTTATGTGGTCATAGCTAGATATGGTTTGAATGACAAAATAAACCCAGCAGAGCTTTTGCCATTGGTGGCAAAATAGACACTACCTATCAGTTACATTGATCATCAGCTGTACTATGATCTTAAACCAATATTATCTCCATTGCTAATTAAATGTGCAGGGCTATTGTCGAAATTTTTGACTTCCTAAATGTGCATGTTTATGTGCAGAACTATGAATCATGAGGTAAAGCATAGCCTTATACCTAGTGATCGTCTAAAACTGTTGTCCCCAATAGTTAGTGATATTTCATGTCCTAAAGTAGAAGTGTCTGGTGCTAGATCATCAAGTTCTGCAATTGGTACTAACTGTGGTCATGGAGATTTTGAAGCAATAACAGCTCAGCCTGCACTGTCTGCATTTATTGAAAAATTGCAGACTGCTGATACTCAAAAGGTATCATCACTTAATGGAGATTTGGAGTGCCTTGATGATACTTTGACTGCAGAAAAGTTAGCAGAGCAACATGAGCTAAATTGTTCATTTGTACAAGATAATCATCATGGGGGACAAACAAATTTTGCATTTGAAAGTGAAGATGAAATGACAACACCACGAGCAAACAAATTCATAACACCATCAGAGTCCAAAGATGAGAGTGTCTGTTATGTAGACTCCAAGCTAACTGATGTTGATCAGTTTGATGGTGTCAGCAAAGATGTATCAGACTTGAATGTTGTTATTCAAGAGCATGAGGTCATTATATTGGATAAACATGTAAATGTCCAAAGTGCTCCTGGACGTGCTTTAAGGAAACTGGATCCAAGAAAACTGAATTTGACTCTTGATTTATTTTCATCAAAGAACAAGAAAAAGGATCGAACAAAGAGTAGCAGTTCTTCAAATACCAGTTCCCTTTCACCTAAAACTAGCTCACCATATCATTCTTTTGGAAATATTCCAGTTGATAATCCATTGCAAAATCAACTTGCGAAAAAGTTGGTGAAAACCCAGTTACTTTGCAAGAAACTAGTTGAAGCTGAATGCTCTGAAAAAACATCTCAAGAAAGTGTTTCTAAAACATCATGGTTGCTGAGGCTTTTTGAATCACAGGTATGAAATATATATGGTTATTAACATTTTCTTAAAATGTTACCATAAGTAATTTTAGTTTTGTTAAAAGCAGTATTATTATGTATACTTATGTCAGAAGTTTTAAATTAAACTTGTTTGTTGTCTTCTAAATGCTATCGGCTTGGTGCTTTCCAAATTGCAGCTGATCAATTTCTCATGAGCATGTACAATTTCCTGGTAATGTCCTTCCCAATTTCCACACTTTTTCTAGCCCTGGTGATGTTGCTTCTTTCTCTTTAGTTTCTTCTCTGAGGTGCAGCAACTGCCTGCATGATGAGGTGACAGCAAAAAGTCTTTAAAATAGTATATTGATCTTTGAAAGGCATCATTTTGATTTCTGAGTAAAGCAATTTAGTTCTTGATTGTCTTTGCAGTGCTGGTTCTGTAACTAGGAAGACGACAAATCAACTGCCTATACACTTGATGCTGGCTTGCTAGTAGCTGGAGAGTCTGCTTTGTCCGAATTTTTCTTGAGGTTGCATTTTGTATTTTGTTACTTTTCCAGTTCTAAAATATTTTATACCAGGTTCATGTTGTAAATCTAAGAAAGGTTCATCTTCTGAGTAAAACATTATAGCTAGACTTCCTTGCTACACTTCGATGGCATCTTGAATACTCAGTTCCCCATTGCTTCTGTGCATACCTTAGCAATGGATAGGTGACAGCTGTAAAAAAACTCTTCTCAAATATGCATTCAGGAAGTTTTTGGGGCAAGGATGAAATACGTTCATTGTAATCTTTATCTGCAAAGGAAGTCCACTTCAGCTCCACATGAGGATGAGCAGTACAGAGTTATTAACCATAAATAAAGTGTCTCTTACTCCTTCAGCTAGTTTGTGAACACCTGTCATTCACACATCTTCATTTCAGCAGTAGGGCAACAGAAGCTTCTTTTTATCTATACTCTTAAAACAGTGCATTTTTCTCCTTCCTACCACCAGTAGTTCTTGTTGGTCCATTCCTGACATGTTGGTACAGACCTCTGATTCTGACCATAGCTTTTCAGAACTGAAAAGCTGGTCTTTTGTGTGACATAGCTAACCATTTGGTGTTGTATGGCAACAAAGGCCTGTTTTGTCTATATTATAGATGTCATCTGCCTTATACTCCCTTGTAGCTTTGGAAGCTTGTCTCAATCCACTGTCCAGCACTTTTGACATATGCACTTGCTTTTTTGCCACAAGCTCTTTAAAACCTTGGCTCGCCGGCGTACTAATATATCGTACCTAGAAATCAGCCTAAAATTAAGCATATTCCTATTGTTTTACCAACCACATAACTCCTCAGGCGACTGCGCTAGAGAGCTGTTCAAATCCTCAAAAGACTCGGCAAGTCTTTGAGTCTGAAATGAAAAAGAATGTATTGGTTTTGGGGTTTGTTTTTTTGTGACTGACGTCATAAGTGAAGTATGTTTTGGCCACTTTGGCTCATGTTACCTGACCTAGGCCCCAACTGCTAGATGGAAGTATTTCACTCTTGAAAGTTTTCATTGGAAACTAGGCTAGAATCCAAGTCTTTTGAGCCCTTGATTGACTTTCTAGCATTTTTGGTTCAAAAGTTATGATTAAAAATAAACAAAATTAATTTTCTAATTAGTGGATTAATTACCAATTTTGTTGTTTTTAGGTCATAACTTTCAAACCCAAGACCCTAGCAAATCATCCAAGGTGCTAAAAGACTCAAGATTTTTGACTAGTTTCCAATAAAAACTTGAGCAAAATACTACCATCTAGCAGTTTGGGCTTAGGGCTAGATGACGTGGGCCAAAAAGGCCTAAAACTACTCCACTTATGATGTCACACACAAAAAATCCAAAACCTAGAAGATGCACACAACTTTTTTCCTAGCTCTGTAGGGTATGTTGTCAAGCTGCATTCAGATGGCGATGTAAAAATTTTAGAAGCATGCAATTACCAACTCTGCATCTGGCACCTGTGATTGTTTTCGTGTAGTGGCCAGATCTGTTGTTTTTCTCTGCTTGAGTTCTTCCGCTAGCTTTAGACCATGTGAAGTAGCTGACGATTGTGACATTGTAACCCTTACAGTAATAAGGCTACTAGAAGAGATTAAAATAACCATCAGCAACTATTTCACACTGCTAACAAACAAACATAAAACTACTGAACGTCAGTCTAGCTCCTGGTTCTCGGAAGAAAATCAATCAATTATTGCTTCATTGTTGTTGTGTAACTGCGTTGATAGTTACGAAATAAACTCTACTAAAGCCTCTAACCACCTTCTTGAAGAAACATTATTTCCCCATCACACGCAGGTAATCTTTGACCGCTTAAGGCGGAGGTGACGAACATGCGGCCCGCAAAGCATTCAAGCGAGACCAGCAGTCTTGAACTTTCCTTGACCCACTTCTAATCTTTGCGATGCGATATCAAAAGCTGATAACCTGATTGAATTACGTGGGTTTTTATTATTTTCGTTTGTCGTTTGTTTCTGTTGATGAACAATTTTTATTTTTAACAGGTTTGATAGTATGACTAAAAAGTTGTGCAGCGTGCTTACTCAGCGGTAACTGACAAAGTGGTCCGCGATAGCAAATAGGTTCGTCACCCCTGGCTTAAGGCTTATAGGTAGATGTGTGAAATACTCTATTTCCAAAAGCTCTAATAAAAAAATTCCAAAAGCTACAAAAACTTTATCATAAGTTAGGAAAAGACAAGGAGTATGACAAAGCAACTAGCAACAACAACAAAATGCTAAAAATAAAAAATGGTCCAAAATGGCTTCACCAGGCTACTGGTGTTCAACACACCACTGAATACATGGTCCTGCAACAATTTCAAATTTACTTTTCAATTGATGACCGTTGGTTTGCTAAACACTGCAGGATTTCAGAATTTCAATTATCAAGACCAAGTGATATTTAGAACATCTAGAAGCACTTTTATATCCAGTAGTTATAGAAATCTTGTTTGGTGTCAAGCTGCCAAATATCAGTGGCATCATGCAGCAAGCATTGGACAGAAGTAGCATAAGGTGGTAAACTTCCAGATATTAGTCTGATACGGATAATCACATATTCCGGTTATTGATAAGCTCACCTGTCCTAAACCAAAAAAATTTTGCGTGTAAATTTGTAGTTACCTGATTGCTAATATCAATTTGTCTAAATTGTTACATCATTGTGCCCAATGTCTAGCAAGCTTTTTTTAATCAAAAGAATGTAATCATCCAACACCCTTGCAATCTCAAAAGTCTATTCCAGGACAATAGGGCATCATGACGTTCCGTTTGTGAACTTCTGCACTACAGTTTAGCATTGGTATGTACATATTTCTAGGAGAAAGGTCATGAATTTCATTCATTATTTTAGTAGATTTGCAGTAAGCGCCAGAAAAGTGTTGTGTTCCCACTTTCACTTTAATGGGCAGAGGTAGTCAGTGTTTTAGTCTGGTTGCTATTGCCTAGTTTGCATCTATGTTTTCATTTCTATAGCTATACAGTAAACCTCGGTTAATGTGGATTCGGTTAATCTGTATCTTTACCAAAACTGGATAAAAGTGGTGGTACGTATGATTTCTACTGTTTTTCTTTAAAAAAATTGTTGGTTTATCCGGATTGTTTATTCAGATCTTCACCAATTCCAAATAAAATTTGCTCTTTTTACATCTTGTGATCTGGATTTTTCTGCACTTCCACATTGTTGTGTTCCCAAATGTACTGACTGGTCTCCAGGAAAGATTCGGCAGCTTTCAGACGAAGCACAAGAGTGCCCACAATCACCAATGAATGTTTAGAATTATGATAGCAAAGGCTACATGCACGCAACATCCGACTAATAGAGATGACTATTACATCACACATGGGCAAAGCATATCATGTGGAATATGATGCTCAAGGCGCGTCGTTGCACTATGGTTTCAGTCTATTGATCAGTGTTGAGTGTGCGCGTGTAGAGCATTATCCCTATGTGTATTGTACTCGGTAAAATGTCTGGAGGGTATTACCTTCCAAATAGAAGAACTGCTTATGGAGCAGTTGCAGAAATCTCTGCATCAGTCCAAAATCCCAGATTTCTTCACAACCAAGTAATCTAAAATTATGAAATTAAGATTGTTCATAACTGTCAGGACATGGCGTTTACCAGTCTGATGTACCATTGTAAATACATCAATAACTTCATTTTGCTTTGAGCGAAAGTCTGCTGTTGGTTTGTAAATGTGTTCAATTTGAGTGATTTTCACCGATATTGCAGTACTTAGATTACATCAGGCTAGAAACAAATATCTTCGGGTAATCTGGATGAAGGTTTACTGTGTTTGAGTTACTGAGTGACGCCTTCATGATCTGCCATGTGCTTTTGTATGTAATACTTTGTTATGTGAAGGTGCACTTATTTTACTAGCACTACACATTTTATTGACAGGTGTTCGACATGCACATCGCTCTACAATATCTTTTCCACTCAAAAGAACCAGGTGTTATGGCATATCTGGGAAATAAGCTCTTCATGTTTCCTAAGCATGAAGTAGATTTCTATTTACCAGAGCTATTAGTCATGTATATACATATGGATCATGATATGCGAGAAGCCATCCATCCTTATATAGTATCAAGGTGGTGCTTGAGAACTTGACATATTACTTTGATCCTTTTCTTTCTACTATGTGTTGTAGTCCACTCAAAGTCAAATCATGACCATGTTGATTTTTTTTAGTGAAAAATACCATTTTTTGTTGATATTATTAAATCAATTTTTCAAAATCTTGTGAAGTTTCATTTTGTTTTCTTTTTAACCATGTGTTTGGTTTGATTCATTAATATAATGGTTCATTGAAAATTTATTGGAAAAAATGGCAAATTATAACAGTTTCCTGTCTGAGCTGCCTCTATTCAAAGGCAGTTTTCATGACATTTATGTTGCAAAGCAGGTGTTTCCCTGGCAAATTCGGTGTGCCATAGAAATGCAATTTGAATGTTTCTAACATATTTAGTGTGTTGTTGTAATAACTAAACTTTTAGAACAACTATTTTGCTACATTGCCGTGTTTATATGTATGATTGCTGTATGACCTGTTTGCTATGAACTTGTGTCATGGCATGCTTTTTGGCAGAATGAAGAATGGTGTTGAAGGTAAGAAATAAAAAGCAAAATTTTAATGTAAAATATTGACATGCACGTTCCAACCTCTTGGTGACATGTGATACAAAAACTTTACTTGTATCTATTTCATTTAGGTGTAAAGACAGCATTGATTTTTCCATGAATTGTGCATGGCTGCTTGGAAGCTATTCTTACTCAATGAACAAACTGTCTAAGCGCATGTCCCGGGCCCAAAAACTTCGTAACCTTATTCTCAGTGGAGAATTAAACAATCTGGATTCAGTTGATAAAAGCAAAAGGAAAGACAAAGCCCATTATGCACGAAACAATGCCCCTTCCCCATCATTATGCAGAACTGGTAGTGCTGTTGATGAAAGTTATTCACATAGGCACAAGCGAAAAGGACATAAAAGATCAAAGTCAGATGCGAATTCAGGCAAGTAGATTGGAATGTTTTATATTTTGCTTTGTTTTTTTACCAGAAGATTTCCAATATTTTTAAATTAAATGTTCTTCTTGTCTGATTATTGTTATTGCTAACTGGTTGATACCCGTGGAGCTATTTGAAGCCAGTTTTATCCTCATGGACCTATGTGACTATATTATTTTCATAGTTTTATTGTTTTTATTTCGCTGTTGTTCATGTTGGCCACCTAAACCTAATTTTGGTGCTCAGTTTCTAGATCAGCTATGTCCAACCTGCGGCCGGCAGTCAAGGGTTTTGTGCAGACCAGTTTAGGTTCTCGCTGTAGTAAAAGTGTCCTGCATACAGGCAACCTTTCCTTGTTTTGATAATCTTGAATTTGACATTTTTGATGCAGATGGTCCTCAGTGCCACTTTATCACGTCTGTTACCACTGCAGTTACAATTCAAACACTTTCAGTATATTAGTTTCAGCTTAATTTAGTTCGCTAAGATCAAAGTAAGCCATTCAATGTGCAGCACTCAATAGTATGTCATTCAGTGTGGGGCCCTCGTCAGGATAGTGACATACTTTTTACCTCAGTTAACCATTTGTGTTGGACATGGCTGTTCTAGATGAACATAATTAAATTAATGGGTAAAACAAACTTTCCTTTGATACTTTTTGCTGGAAGCATGTCTTATATATTTTGTAATATTTCTTGGACATATCATGCCTACATTAAGCAACTATATGTTTTAAGACTTTGTTTTTCTTTGAATTTGTTTTGTATAGCCAGTGAGCTCTGATATGTATCAATAATGATTTCCAGCATGTGAAGATACTTCACAGGAAAGCTTGCTCTTACTGGAATATTTTGCAGTTTTTTATATTGTTTTGTGGTACGCAATTCATGATGGCCATTTTCATTTTACATGGTGCCGCAAGGTTACGTACATGATGTTTAATACCTGAGGAAACAAGCATGATATACCAGTTATCTGGCATATTATCGGTTCTCTTATCATTCAAATTGTTGTTGAAACACTTTAATCCTACCATCTTGTGGCATGATTGCCATAGTATGTGCTGCTATGTCCACAAATGGTGAAATTGTTTTAATCAAAGCTGTTCATGGTGTGACAGTGGGCTGCATTGATCAAATGATGAGTTTTGTAAGTGTTGAACAGCATTGATAATTAAGTGGTCATTGCAACTTTTAGATCATCAAAATAAAAGGTTAAGTGATATAACTTATTTGCAAAAAAATTATTACTTGCTGCAATATTCAAGTTGAGCAAGATTCAGTTTTTCACTTAATGGAAATAAGCACCTTACACTATTGCAGTTTCATGTTTCTTTTATAGGTAATTCTGTAATCGATCCTTCTTCCAAGCATCCTAAAGTTGGCAGTGAATGGGATTTATCAACAGGTCATGCCTTTGAATGTTCAGACAATTCTTCTGCTGCTGAAAAGCTCTTGCCTGAGCGTGAATTTATTAAAGCTTTAATGCAGATAGGAAAACGACTTGTCACACAACCCACAAAAGATGCCAAGACACACAGGTAAGTGTTGGCAAACAGATGGTGTTATAGAAGTTCTGTGATCTGCATAGAAGTTAATATTGGTACATTTGCTATGTAAGCACTCAGCATATTCCAGTAGTACTCATGTTTGTAATTAATGTATTTTTTACCTAAACTTTCAGATTTATAAATGCATTTTTTAAAACAATAATTGCAATTCATTGCACAGCTGAACAATTATTCATTAGTTAATTCATTGTCACACCCACTTCCCACCTGGGCAGGGTTGCAGGGCAGTAGCCCTATCAAGACTAGAAAAAGCTCATAGTTTCAGCAACTCTTCATAGTTCTGGCTCTTTGTGATCAGGGGGCCTAAGAGGCAAGTGCGCAAAGCTTCGCACTGTGGCAGCAAGCAACAACAGACATCACATGCCATCCTCATACTGCAGTACTGGAAAAAATATTATGGATTTTTTATTTTTCCATAAAAAATGTAATTTTCATTCACATAGTTAATATAACTAACAAGACAACTTTAAAAACGTTTTCATCACCCATGTTGAAGTAGTTCAGTATTTAGTTTGCCCTCTCTTGGAGGCTTTTAAGCACGCTTTCTAAAAGGGTTTTGCACTTGGTTCTTTTTTGCTGAGACATTTTGGTCATTTTTTGCTGAGACAAATTGGTCACTGAAACATTCCGGTCATTTGTCTCACAGTTGTAGTAAAACTCACCATAACAGTGTTCATTAGCCTTTATTTTCAGACATTCTGACTGAAATGACTATTTTTTTCAGTCATTTCAAAAACATTTCGGTGTATGACTACAAAAACGTCCAGGTTTTGCACAATCTCTTTTCACTGTAAAACCACACCTTGATCAGACGTTCCATCAGCTCTCTTTTTTGTGGTCAGTGGCTTGTTGATTTTGAATGAATCTCATGTGTGAGGATGTCCCATACATTTTCTGTGGGATTCATATCTGGAGAGTTTCCAGACCATTTTAATACCTTAATTTTGTCGTCCCTGGACCATTTCTCGAGATCTCTCCAGTATGCTGTGGAGCGCCATCTTCCTGAAAAATAAGTCGCTGCCAGGACACCACTCCCTTACTTGCCATAGCAGGTGCCTTCTAGCACTTCTACGTATTTTGTTTGATTCGTGGTTCCTTCTATTATGTGTAATCTGCTAGTTCCATGAATTAATATTGCCCCCAAACCATGAACTTGACAGGAAAATTGACTGCTTTTTTTCAAACATATGGCACAAATTCCTCACCAGACCTTCGGCAAACTGTCTGCACCCTATCAAGTCTTCTAGTCTGCACTTGAAAAAAATTTTTTGCTTGGAGGGTGTGGATTTTTTGTGAGTGACGTCATAAGTGGAGGACTTCGCCCACTTTACCTGGCCCTGGGCGCCAACTGTTAGATGGCAGTATTCACTTAAGTTTTTATTGGAAACTAGGCAACAATAGAGTTTTTTGATACTTTGGATGATTTGCTGGGATTTTGGGTTCAAAAGTTATGATCTAAAGTAATAAAAATGTTTGACTAATTAGCTAATTAATTAGTTTCTTTATTTCAGATCATAGCTTTTGAACCAGAAACACTAGTAAGTGGATCAAAGGCTCAAAAGACTTGGACTCAAGCCTAATTTCCAATGAAAACTTTAGCGAAATACTTTGGCCTAGCGGTTGGGTCCTAGGCCAGGTAACATGAGCCAAAATGGCCCCAAAACTACTTCACTTATGATGTCACTCACAAAAAATCCACAACCCCCAACCAACAAATTTTTTTCGAGTGCAGACTAGAAGATTGGCCGGTCTGTTTGAGCCATTCAACAGCTCTCTGGCGCAATCGGCAGAGGAGCTATGGCATTGGTGAAACAACTGAAAACTGCTGGTTTTAGGCTGAAATCTAGGTACGATATATTCGTACGGCAACTCTCAAAGTGTCAATAGGCAGATAGAACTTTTCATGTTGATTCCAACAAACAAAGTTTTAAGTTATGTACCATACAAAATAACTACCTTTTGTTGTCAATGAAGCATAGCGACTAGCAAAAAAAATAATCAAGTAACTTTAAAACTAAATCATTCGCACTGTAATCATTTCGTTATTGTAAAAACTTGAAAAGAAGTTGTCTCAAGTATCTTATCTTCACGTGGGAAGGAATATTTCAAAAACTCTATGTGCTTACCCCAATTTTTGGATAAAGAAAATGGGTAGTCATCAAAATCACCCATGCATGACATAAATCTATAATGCTAATAATTCAACAAGCGTACCTGCTACTGGCCTATGTGCAATACATCTTCTGAAAGCTCTCATTGAGGAGATTTTAGTCTCAAAATATTTAACTTACAATTAAAAGCTCTAGGTTTTCTATAGGCTTTAGAGCAGTGGTTCTTAACCTTTCTACCCACTCGTACCCCCTGAGCTTTCGTTAAATTTTCTTGTACCCCTTGTCTGAAATCAAATAGT
>JGI24022J15233_10005819_pt1 | contig 13196 bp, 10 predicted proteins | sample Ectturendosymbi2_FD_15233 | JGI IMG/M metagenome (IMG submission 15233) | reverse complement strand
ATGCACTGATGATGATAACAGGAGTTATCGAAACGTTTGCAATATGTCGTTTGTATCGTTTTCTTTGGCCGTGATTTTCATTATATTGTGTCAGCTTGATCCTTAACATACTGTTTGAAAACGCACTGAACCAATACACCACGAAGCTCGCGTTTAGTTTCGTTGTTTTCGCCGAGTTGTCGCCGTGCTCACTGTCCGTGTAGCATTTGTATGTCGTGTTGGCTTGCCGATTTTGGTTAATTGCACTCTTCTGCAACACTGGGTATTATCTCTGGCCCCACATTGACATGAAACGGTTTGCTTGGTCTTGACCGTAATATTTCATCTTCCCAATGGCAACAGTGGTGTCGTCAGTTCTGCCGCCCGACCAACGTCAACGAAAAGCTATGGAAACTTTTGTTGAGGTTTTATATCAAAAAATAGGAAATTCAGCTACATAAATTTTTTCCTAAGATCGTTCCTGTATGGACCTTCCGCATCCGCGGGTTTGTCGAAGTTGATACCACGATTATTAGAGTATCTGCGATAACGTTGGCCCAGCCTTCGCGGCGCTACTTTGCAACATTAACTGCAGTAACTCTATTCAAGTACGTACTCTCCACAATGAGGGTAAATGTAGTAGCTGTAATATTTTGTCTTCATATTGATTCCTTGCGAGCGTTTCCAGTAGCCGTGTTGGCAAAATATCAATAGAAAAGCGCTTTTTCTAATGTTTGCTTTCTGTCAATAGCACAAGATGTGGTGCTTGATGCTGAACTCGAAATAGTAACTGCTTCTTGCATAGCGCTCTCCTGATGAACCTGAAGAGAACCACTTTTGTTTCTTTATGATTTTTCACACGTGGTGTCTATCGCACCAACTCGAATCTCGCAAGTTTACGCAGCGTTTGCAGTGTTTCAACCACGAACCTTTCTTGACCAACACAGTGCTTTGTGCAAGTTGCTGATAATCGTTTTTAACAAATATCGAAATTCTGAATCTCGTCGCAAATTCCATGAAAAATTTTATTTTGCTGATGTGCTATAATCTTGTGTTTTTAAGATTTGCTGTGTTTTAATAACATTGAACTAAGGTTGACGCCTGCTGCTGCAATGTAGTTGATTTCTTTTTGGTGTTATTTTAGAAAAACCGAATACATCACGTTCCGCCATGCAAAAGTAGCACTGCACCGCTTAGGAAAAGGCCGCCAGCTGTTGGTGCAATGCGTCAGTTGGTGTTTCTTCAACATTAAGTCGTGGGAGTTTGTTTTCGTCCACTGCGTAAGCGTTTGATAACGGACTGGAGTAATTTTGTTCCGTAATTTTTTGAAGTTTTTTTTAACTGTTAGTTTTTTTGCCACTTTTAATTAATGCGATCCTTTTGCCTTTTTCGAGTTGATTCAAATCTCACGTATCTCATGTTCGTTTCCGAGTTGAAGTAAAATCTTTGTCCGTTGCATGACTGACTTAAAATTTTTCCTGTCGTTTGCAGATACGTCTACGTTACGTTTAGGTCCAATTTTTGATCTTAAATACATTGTACAGAAAAAATGGCAACTCTGTTTGGAATATTCAAAATCGTCCTACTGACATGCTTGCCGTTCCTGCTTGTGGGGATTTACCTGCTTTTGGACACTCTTTGGCAATTGACTCTTTTCCACAATCTCCTCTTCCTGGCGTTCGCTGCTTTGTTCACCATTAGCCCTTTCCTCGTTTACACAATGAGAATAATATCGTCCATTGCACTGATGTTTCTGCGTGCAGGTTTCGTTACACAGGACCCGAAGTCATTCCTTGAAGACCATATCTATCACGGTAAGCCAATTTGCACTTGGTTTCTTTGATCATTTCCACATATTGCTAACTTTTTGAAGTCACTGTTTGGCTACTGGTGCTGTAATTTTCAATTGTCCTACACATGCCTTGTTTCTTTTCTTTCTGTATATTGCCATTCATCTAATTCAGCGTTTTTTCAACAGCTGTGGGTCACAGATCCGTAGTACCTCCTCAAGTAGAAACGTTGCAATAAATATTTGAAATTAGGTCTTAATCGTCGTAGTAGTAATCGGAATGTATGCAACGCCTGATAACCATTTCAAAATACCAGAGCAAAGCCTATTAACCCTTGAAACCACATTCACGGGCCCCAGGTTAAGATCCCGTGAACTGACTGAAGCGCACAGACCAAAACGTTTGTTACTGGGCGATTTTCGCTGGGTTCTCGCTTTCGGTTTCGTATTGCTGAATCCATTGCTTTCCTTCCGCTCTGACTTTCGTCGATTTTTTTTCGAAGCAATCGTTCTACCTTCAGACCTCGACATGTTCCTTCACATGAACAACTCCCGCTATGCGCGAGAAGCCGATTCGCGCGCACAGCCTTGTGCGGTTCCTCGGGTTTTGGTGCAACGGTATTTGCTACCCGCGCCGTTGGACTGGTGACTGCTTGCGTTACAAGATACCGAAAGTCATTGGATTTGCTGCAACGCTTTCGCATCAAGACGAAGGTTGGTGCACTTGACGTCAGTGGCGCAACGAAACGGGTACGCAGCAGGCGCAATACTTTGGATGCCAAGTTCAAGGGGTTCAGAAGTATTTCAGCGCAATGAGCACTGCGACTTGCCCTCATGTTGACCCAGGGGTGTTAACCATGCGCAGATCATTCAAACAATTTTAAATTACTTCTTTGCAGCTAGCAGTTTTTATACTTAATTTTTGGAGCATGATATCGGGATACTTAACAGTTTGATTACCACTGAAAAAAACTTCAAAAATTATGCATGTTTTGTTTTGAGACACTTCGGATTGTTCTTAATCCATCTTCAGTCAAAAAAATGAAGCAACACTTGGCAATGTCAGCAATTAAAAAGTAAAAGGTTTTGTTAAGAAAAGTCAATGTGACGCAAAAGACGCTGAAAGCAAAACTAAGATTGCCAGACATGTCAAAACCGCGAAAAGCAAGGACCAACCACCATGCAGAAAACGCTAGAAAGAAACATGCGAAAGACCGTAACCTACGAAAAGAAGCCGAGAATAGCAGCAAGAGGTCGTTCGCAGACCACTGCAAGAGAAGGATGCAAAAATATTTTAAAAATTAGTACTAACGCATCCGTAAGTGTCAAAATATTATAAGCATAACTTTCATAGTCACAAGATTAGCCAAGACCTGCGCAAAACCACAAGTAGCGGCAAGAGACAATCACAGATGTCTACAAACAACATCATCGTATGTCTACGTCAACACAAACAATAAGCACATGAAACGTGTATCAACGTAAGAGCCAGGGACTACGAGAGGGGGGTCCAAGAGGTACATTGTACCCGGGCCCAGTAGGTTGGCCTACTAGGGCCCCGGGAGGGTGTAAGTATGCACGCCAGGTTTTTTGCACTAACAATTATTCCTATTCTGAGCATGGTAACTGTTTTATCTATCTTCTGATTTTTCGACGAGGGCCCCAGAAACCAGGGGGCCTGGTATCGGTCTTTGTATCCTCTGCGAAAGTCCTCTCAGAGGCCCTGAGCATCAACCAACATTTGGCTTAGCAATCTGCGTATTAAAAAGGTAAAAAAGGGTGGAAAATCGTCGAGATGAATCTCGGGTTGTCTTTTTACAGTAATTAATAGCTCACTGTGGTTAAAAACAGAAATCAAGATTTCGGGACTAAGTCCATGAAATGATCTGGTTGTGAGCGTAAATGTTTGACTACATTGATAGTTAATGGTGGTTAGGTTTCAAAGGTAGTGTACGTCAAGGCGAAATTTCTTATTTCTTGGAGTTTGTCCAATACGGGAATGAACTCACAAACCTCAAGTGTTTTGTACCACATTGCATTGTTGCAGACGTGCTTGTAATGATCTCCGATCGCACGTGTTCTATGAATGAAAGCTAGCTGACCAAGCTCATTCAAATGTTTTCGAAAAAAGTTTCGCAATTCTTTTTCTAGCTGAAGTGATGTTGTAGCCTAGGCCTAGCAAATGTTGTTGGACGCAAAACTACACTATTCAGAAAGTTCATGCTCAATTTTCATGAAAATTTCAGGAATTATGCGTTAAAGTAAGGAATTGTGCGTTAAGAACATTCGTGCAACATTTCGTTGCAAAACACGAAGTACAAAAACGTTATGGACCTTTGAATGCAAGGACGGGCGTGTCCATCCACTGGCGCTTAACCGGTAGTGCGTAGGGACGGACATGTCCCTGTAGTGCGTAGGGCGGACAGATATGCAGGCCCGTAACCAGCTTGGGACACCGATGGGGCGAAGTGTTTTCTGAAAGGGACCCAAAATTTTTAAACTATGTCCAACACATTTTCCAGGGGGGGCGAAGCCCCCTCTCCTCATCCCTAGTTACAGTCCTGTAGATATGTGACAGTAATAGAAAATCGCCGAATGCTGCGATGTAGGATGTATGCAGAATTGGTGGGATCCCCTAACGCAGTGTTAAATGCTGATTAGTTTTTCACAGCCCATCTGTTCAGCTTCAACATCAATACCGTGATTGAAGAGACCATCAGGTGAAGCGATGGTAATCCATTTTTCGGTTATCTTGAGCTTAGATTTTGTATTGCGATTACGGGTGTATATTGCCATTACAAAAAGTAAATGTATAAGAGCAGCATTTTTACATGCACAGTGCTTCAGTAGTTTGTACCGTAGAGGAGTATGATCCTGACAAGCAAAGACGTGCTGCTTTCCTTCAATATTTTTGAGATTTAGTTTGTTTGTAAAAAACTCGTTCCTTTTTTGTATGACACAAACCTAGTAATGATTGGCAGGGATTCGTCTTGTTTCTCCATTTTTATCCTAGCTAGCCGAAGTGCACTCGGCATATCATTTGACTGGATATCAATTTCAAGCCCATCTGCTAATGAAAACAGGATCTTTTCCCCGTCATCATCGTCTTTATCTTCTTCGACAGTGTAAAATATACAACATAAATAATAATATTTTCTCTTCTCATGTGTTGTTCTTGTCTATCAAGTTCAAAGACAATTGGAGATGTTTTATGAACCATCTCATTAATTTTGTATTTATGATGTGACGAAATGCTTGAGGTCACAAGGCCAGCAGAATCAGCAGCAAATTGTAGGTTATTGTTTACAACAATATTAAGTGCTCTATTACTAAATTGGGATGATGTGTATGTCAGGGTCTTCAGGATGATGTGTATGTCAGGGTTAGATCCCCTGATATCGATCTCTTTATTCCCTTGCGGGCAATGAGCAGAGCTTTTTAAAGAAAAACATTCCCGCAGTTCCAGTGAACAAAACTAACGCATTTGCCAATCTTTCCTGGGATGCTATCGCATAACGACACTAGCCTCTGTTCAGCACCTTGCTCAAACGAAACTGAACTGAGCTGACTCTTGTTTAATGGAACCGGTTTGAGCTTCGAACCTCAAAAGCATTTCAGAAATGACAAAATACTTTTATGTCGTGCATTCGATGAAGATTGTACCGGCATGGTGTGTATTTCACAAGTGTAGGTTCACCATGAAAGTTTGTGCGAAACAAAGATTTGTAACAATATTGCTCTTGGTTATAAACGTTGGTGAGTTTTTTTATAACAAGCAAGTGGTGCAAATTGTTGTTTCAGGTCGCTTATTGGAGTGACGATGCTTTTTACTACGAGCATCGATTTCTGAGCAAATTTAAGAACATGGACGATTTCGTTTACTGCATCATGTTGGTAAAGTTTTCGATCGTTAACAACACGCCCGAGAGCTTGCTAAAAGTTTTTCTAAAGCAAGACGAAGCTCCCAAACCTCCCGAGCCGAGCGAAGAACTTCTGCATTTCATCAACTACAACCAAACATCCAGTCAAGCTCTTAAAGCATACAAAGCTAATTGATGATTGATGATGTTTACGGTATATAGAACTCTGACAGTGGATCGGACGTAAGTTAGAAAAATTTTTCGTTGAGTTCGCGGAGATACATTAATACTGTTGCTGCTCTATTTGAAAACTGCCTCCGAGCCTTGTACAGTTGTGCGTTTGTAATTGCAGCCATACGTTTTTTACTAGCAGTGCACATTAGACTTGTTCAAGCTTATAACGTACCACATCTTCTGAGTTCTGTTCTTGGCGTTTTCGACTAAGTCTGGAGTTGGCAGAAGTAACGTATGTTCTTTCATTTAAATTTCGCTTTGTTTTGTACTTTGCAGTTACCTCATGAGCACTACATTGGCAATGTAGGCTATATTTTAAATTGTTATTTAATTGTATTTTGAAAATACAACAGAGCCATTTGTTAGCTACAAACGCAAACAGCGCTTGAGTTGCTACCGATTTAGCTTGCCTTTAAAGCTTGCGTTGAAAGTTCAGATCAGGGGTCCTAAACACGCGGACCGCATGCGGCCCGCGATGCTTTTTGGGAATTTTCGAATAATTAATATTTACGTTATTTAGTTTCTTCACCAGTGTTTTAAAGTGCTCCGCCAGCGAGTGAACAAGTTCCATTTAAACGAACGTAGAGACGGCTAGAAATGATTTGCCTTATAACTCACGATACCATTCGTAGGAAATTAGATGTAAGTAAAAGCTGTTTCTGGTAAGGTTCAGGTGCCGCCATTGTTGCGTCAGCGTCATCATGCGACCCTCGGATTACTTTATAAGCCCTCGTTTGACCCCCAGAGCAATTTGAGTTTGCGACCCATGGTTTAGATGAAATAAAATGAAACATGAACACCTCCACAGGGTAGTTTCGACTTATCACCAATTTGCATTTGAAAGCTAGTCTCTGTAGCTTTGTGTGAAAAGGATCTTTGACATTAACCGACATAGTTAATGTACTGTTTGCATTATTTTTGTCTTGAATACAAATCTATTAACAGGACTGTTATCTGCTGTACGCGATTTTTCCAACGTTAGTGACGACCGTTTCCAGCAGGTCAACATAAAGATTACACTTCTGTTGAGATAAGTGTTAGTGATGTTCAACGTTTGCATGCCCTTAACTGCATGTTTTTGGCCGTCTTTCTTGTTCTTTGCATCAAGTCAGAAAACACCGCAATTATGTCCGACTTACTGCGAACGTACTCTACTATTTTGAAGGTACCATATTTTTTTGTAGTTGAAAATTATTTTGAAGGCGCCAGGAAACCGTATTTGTTCGCTGCAAACCGAAGATGTTTAAAAATTGTACCCAATGTTTTCAACAACTGTTTAAAGCAAGGCTGCGAAGTCGTGAAAATGAAACTGCTCCGGTTCCGGAGCTTTTCCTTTTCATGAACATGTCTCCAGTTTCGGAGCTCTTGGTTTTCATGAGCATGGCTTCGGAGCTCTCTTTTTCCATAACATGTCTCCGGCTCCGGCTACTGTTCGTTTTTAATATTTTGAAAAACTCGTGACGTCACCTTCATGTTCACAACTATCCTCGGACTCAACCTTCTTGGTCGTAGTGCGATAAAGCAGATAGGGATTTCACTGGACCGCACGCTCTAACCCGAAAGGGATGGTCCCTCGCCTGTTCGTGTACTTACTCTGGAACAGGGCAGTGCCCCCAAAATTTTGTTGAGCCCACAAATTTTTTTAAAACATACAATGAAAACAAAAATCCTGCCCCCTGTATTTTCCACCCCAAACCTTAAAACCTGGCTACGGCCTTTGCTGGCCCCGACGCAGTTCGTCCTCTTTTTTCAGCTCTTCTCGCCAAAGCTTTCCCAGTGGACGGTGTCATGCTCCACACACGTAGCAGCGGCAAGTTGTTTAACCTTTCCCGGCTGCCCGCTCAAACCAAGGCCAAGCGTGTACTGATTCGTGAACTGCTGTACGCTGATGACGCTCTGCTCCAGTTGCTCACCCCGAGACACACTTGCAAAAACTGTGTGGTCGCCTCGCTAAGGCCTGCACTGGCTTCAGCATGACCATCAGCCTGAAGAAAACTGTCGTAATGAATACTCAATCCACTACGCATTCTCAACAACGGCTCACTGCTAAAAGTTGCCGACAAGTTCCCTTATCTGGGATCTGTTGTCAACTCTTCTTACAGCCTGGGCGACGAAATGACCCAACGAATTGGAAAGGCTTCGAGCAACTTCGCGCGACTCAGTTCATGCGTTTGGAGCAGTCATCACCTCATTACCAAACTAAACGTCAGAGTCCACTCCGCGTTCATCCTGAGTGGTCTGCTTCACAGCAGCGAGACGTTGTGCACGTACCGCCGCCAAGAAAGACGCCTCAACGCTTTTCGCTTCAGATGTTTCCGCTCCTTCTTTGGTGTCTTGTGGAGGAACCATGTCCCCGACTCCCAGGGGCGTACTGAGGTTAGATGGCGCCCAGCACAAGAAACAAGTTTGGCGCCCCTGTTCTCGAACCTAATGTCTTTCGGGAGCAAATGTACTGTATTGAAGAAAGCACTTGTAGCATTGTCGGGACTTTTAGGCGCCCGGGGTATTGTGCCCCCTTCGGCACACGCATCCTGCTAACTGAACCATTCTTCATGTCATCGGCTCATATAACCTCATCACTAGGGCAACCGATTTTTTGACATAAAACTTAAAATTTTGACTTTATTTTGACCTATAAATTTCCAGCATTTACAAATTTACAACTGCAAAATCGTTGAGCCTTAGGTGCTGTGGTTAACTTTAAAGCATATTCATGCATTATACTTAAAATAAAAAAAATTGGTGTACTTTAGGGATGATATATTGACAAGTACATTAATAACTACAGTAGAGTGGAACCTGAGAACATTATAAAGTTGATTGATTGAGGAAATAGATTGAGCATTTCTCAAACCAAGTACTGTGAGACCACGTTTCTTGCCTTACCACGCATAGTCTACATAATATTCAATCGTCAATTAGTGGGCAAAACAAAATTATTCCGCCAGAAGTCGCAACCAACCCACTTTTATTACATCATTGCAACTAAACTTGTAAACATATATCAATATCTGTTGTTGTAACTGCAGTTTGTTTGGTGTTTAGGAAATTACTAATTTTGGATGCTACTGTTGACAACAGATAAGAAAAAAGGATGTGAAACTTAACGCAGGCCATGTGTTTTGTCAAAAATTTAACAGTGACGTTTTAATTGGTTTGCCTGTCGAAATCAATAATCGTTTTCCCGCCAGCCAAGCACGGTTTCCACAATTCGGTGTCATTTGAAGCTTTGGCGTCGAGGGTCCACTCCGCGTGCATCCTCAGTATTCTGCTTCACAGCGGTTAGACGTGGTGCACGTACCGCCGCCAAGAAAAACGTCTCAACGCTCAAAAGCGCAGTGAGCTTGGGGCACTCTAGCCCTGGAACACTTACCTTAGTTTTGTGTCACGTTAATACTTACGTCGGGTGTGTGGCCCGGTTTTCAAAAATAAAAAAATACACTTTCCTTCAACTGCAGTTTATCACAAAAACTATACTGAAAATATGTTTCACTGAGCAGTTTGAGCACTAACAAAGTTACTTTGTACTGTAATATCATACGATTTTTGATGAAAAGTAAGCAGGGTGTCGAAGGTGTCATATATGCCTGATATAGCGAAGGTGTCATGTATGCCTGAACTGAATTACTCATTAAAAAAATATTATGGGCGTGAAGAACTTCTCCTTTTGTATACTGCTAACAAGACCCTAGAAGCATGCACTGAGTGAGTTGCAGCCAGATCCTTGAGGAAAGGCAGAAGCGCCGGCAGTGGTAAACCGAGTGTATCTGTTGAAATTTAATGTGCCATTGTACAAATCGCATTTTTAGTGTGATTTGACTAGTAAGTTTTAGTAAATTAAATGAATGCGCGACAATTTGCTGATGGAAATAAAGAATTAATTGTTAAATCTGTTGTCGGTAACTGAGACGTTCTGGGCAAAAATTGTTCGCATCATTTCCTTGCTTTTAGTCTCATTATATGGATTTTGTTTGCTTTCATAAATGCGCTTTTTCGGTGGACTGTTGACAAATCGAACAAACGTTTGGCGACGCGCTTGAAGAGTGTTTGACCAAATACATTTCAACAGACGTTTGTGGCGAGCAGCGCAGTATATATTGCGAACAGAAATATGCCAAGAAACGTAAGCAGCAATTGCAAAATTGCGAAACAAAATGCGGCGAATTATACGAACATCGAGACAGCAAAAATATGTGGCAACGTCAGCATTACTGTTTCTCAGCAGCCCCGTTGCAGCATTTGCCCGACGCCAAGTAGCCTGTGACGACAAATGACACAAAAGACATTATGTACGACAAACTGATAGAGGTATCTTATTTTCGTTTTAAACGTACTCATCGTGCAGCCGCATGAAATTGCATGCTGCATGCTGAGCCACGAAAAATTTATTTGTTGGCTGACCTGCTTGTTCTTCGCCCTTTTGCTTATTTTGAGCATCATCACGTGAAACATTTGCTCACCAACGTGTCCATCACCAAATTTGTGGACACGTGAATCGCATTCCTCACGCAGGACGGCAAACAGGTGCAACCGGACCAAGCGCTCGATAGAGATCAAGAGATCGACCAGTTTTTCAAATTTGCAGCGTAGTTTTTGCTGAAATCCGTTTGGACTAGATCCATTATTCAAATTAAAACCAGTCAACAGAAGAAATTGCACCTAAATCTAGTGCCGAAAACGTTTAATGTTTTTTGAGCATTGTGTCGTCATATTCACAGGCTGCTTTCACGAGCGTTATTATTTTTAAATGGGCCAGCTGTACTGGCTGTACAGTGACTAAGAAGAACGACGACTATTTTTGTTCATGTCTTCTTCCAACCATTCCAGTATTTAGTCTTCTTCTTCTGAAACTTCAGCAAGAAAAGGATTTATTGACAATGGTTTTTCTGTCGAAAGAACTATGCCCTGTTCAGCACAAAGTTTGTCGATTTCTTCCAGAACTTTTGGGTCAGTCTTTGGAGGTCGCTCTCTGCGATTCAAAAATCTTACCGTGGGCTTTTCATCAACTTTATCAGCCACAGGCTTGGTATCCAGCAATAAGGCTTGAGGAATAAGGCCCATTTCATAGCAAAACTGAGGGTTCTCGCTCTCTGCCACCAGCTTGGCCATTCTTTCAGCCCGTCTAGCTTCTCTTTCTTCATAGAAACGCCACATTTCAGCAAATCTTTTCTTTACAATATTCCTCCAATTCCTGTACAAAGTTTCTTCTCGGCTTATGCCACTTAGTGTCGATTTCATCATGTTCTTCGGGGATAGCGTCGGGTTTCGTTTGATATTTCGCCTTTCTAGCTGTGTCTCGCTTTGCCATCTGTTTCTGCAATAGGCAAAACTCTGGTCCGTACAACTTCAGCGGGGTGGCTTCGCTCGGCAAAGGCAACCGCCTGCGCTCAACCGTTTGCTTTCCATTGTGCTTTCACTCACATCTGCTGCGACATGATTTCTCCGCACCAGGTGACGATGGCAACTGCGAGTTTCGTTTTAGAGTTTTCTTTTCCATGTCGCTTGTTCGTTCTGCTCTAGGTTTTTGGCAGCTTTCAACATGTTCCTTCTTTTCGTCAACCTGTCCGGGAGTTTCCCCTTGCTGGGCTGGACAGAATTGATCATTCTTTCGATTTCTGGCTGCGATTGACCGACAAGGCGCTATTCCCCTCTTTCGTGCTCCAGTTTTTCTTCCCGGCGAAGGCTTCGGTAATGTCTTCGGTGACGCTCTCGGTGACGTCTTTGGTGATGTCTTCGGTGACGCCATCGGTGACGGCTTCGGTGATGTATACAATGACATCTTCGGTGACGTCTTCGGTGACGAATTCAATGACGTCTTTGGTGATGTCTTCGGTGACGTCTTCGGTGAGATCTTCGGTGACGTCTTTGGCGATGTATACAATGATATCTTCGGGGACAACTTCGGTGATGTCTTCGGTGACACCATGCTTGACGTCTTCGGTGACGTCTTTGGTGATGTCTTTGGTGACGTCTTCGGTGATGTCTTTGGTGACACCATCGGTGACGTCTTCGGTGTTGTCTTCAGTGACGCCATGATTGACGTCTTCGGTGATGTCTTTTGTGACACCATCGGTGACGTCTTCGGTGATGCCTTTTGTGACACCATCGGTGACGTCTTTGGTGACACCATCGGTGTTGTCTTCGGTGACAACTTCGATGACGTCTTCAGTGATGTCTTTGGTGAATTGTTTGGTGATGTCTTTGATGACATATTAAATGACGTCTTCGGTGACATATTCAACAATATCATCGGTGATGTCTTCAGTGATGCCATCGGTGATGTCTTCAGTGATGTCTCTGGTGATGTCTTCAGTGACTCCATTGGTGACGTTTTTAGTGACTCCTTCGGTGGTGTCTTCGGTGACGTCTTCGGTGATGTGTCTGGTGATGTATACAATGACATCTTCGGTGATGTCTTCGGTGACGTTTTTGGTGACGTCTTCGGTGATGCTATCAGTAAGGTCTTCGGTGATGCCATCGGTGATGTCTTTGATGACACCATTGGTGATATCTTTGGTGTTGTCTTTGGTGACACTTTCGATGACGTCTTGAGTGATGTCTTTGGTGAAGTGTTTGGTGATGTGTTTGGTGACGTATTCAACGACGTCTTCGGTGATGTCTTCGGTGACGTATAGAATGACGTCTTCGGTGATGCTATCGGTGACACCATGATTGACGTCTTCGGTGATGTCTTCGGTGACGTCTTCGGTGATGTTTTCAGTGATGTCTGTGGTGACGTCTTCGGTGATACCATTGGTGACGTCTTTGGTGATGTCTTCGGTGACACTATTGGTGTAGTCTTCGGTGACGTCTTCAGTGATGTCTTTTGTGGCACCATCGGTGACGTCTTCGGTGTTGTCTTCGGTGATGCTTTTGATGATGTCTTTGGTGAAGTGTTTGGTGATGTCTTTGGTGACGTTTTCAATGACATCTTCGGTGACATATTCAACAGCATCTTCGGCGATGTCTTTGGTGATGTCTTCAGTGATGCCATCGGTGATGTCTTCTGTGGCACCTTCGGTGATGTCTCTGGTGATGTCTTCAGTGACTCCATTGGCGACGTCTTTAGTGATGCCTTCGGTGATGTCTTCGGTGACGTCTTCAGTGATGTCTTCAGTGACGCCTTTGGTGATGTCTCCAGTGACGTACACAATGACATCTCCGTTGATGTCTTAGGTGACACCATCGGTGACGTCTTCAGTGTTGTCTTCGGTGATGTCTTTGGTGACGTCTTCAGTAGGCCTATTTACATGGTCGTGCTAGCAAGTGCGGTCGAAGGGAGTTTTGACGTCAAAGGAGCTCAGTGCAATTGAACCAAAACGAGAACGTTGCAG
>JGI24022J15233_10005815_pt1 | contig 13201 bp, 7 predicted proteins | sample Ectturendosymbi2_FD_15233 | JGI IMG/M metagenome (IMG submission 15233) | reverse complement strand
TAATTGAAGTGAAGACTTAAATGCGTGAAACGATTGTGTGTTCCGGGTAACATTCGGGTATGTTAAACAAACTTAGCTTTTGCGACAATGTACCTTGTTATTCGTATGGACCCATTTGAATAAGATACGGTACCTAAAGTATCTTTTGTCTTGTCGTATGCATCCCAGACCAAACTGTATATGTCAACGCAAAGGGATATAACACTTACAATAGTGACAGCCTCGTTGACTTGGATGTTACTCTATCCATACAGACTATGAAGAGGAGTGGTGACAGCACGCACTGTTGTCTGAGTTGACCACCCACGGTGAACGGTTGTGATTTAACTCTGCCGACACAGGCACAAACGTCTGAGCAGGAGAACGACTTTACGGCCAGTAACAGACGGCCGTTCACATCTTCCTTCCGCAACACTCAAAGCGTTTCACGAAGAACCCGGTCGTATGCTTTCGAAGTCGAAAAAACTTGTGTAGACGTGTTTGGCATGGTCCCAAGATTTATCGAAAATTTGTTTGATTGTGAATCTTTTTTCTGATTTAGAACAAACTCTCTTTTACAGCAAAATACTAAACTATTTCACCCTATCAAATTTTAACGTACGCGCAAGTGGAGCCAACTGGTGAGATGTCAACCTCTAGTACACGCTTTCGTCACCTTGTGACATGGGGACAAAACGCCTTTGGAAGCAATGTACCAATCTGTATGAATATTTGGAGCTAGCAATGCCCAACGAAAGAACCTTCTGCCGCCAAACAACTGATCTACAGTGCTAATTCGTATCTGCGTGAATCAATCAGCAATGCGCAGATGTAAGAGCGGGTAAATTTTTGGGGTGCAAGCAGGAGCGTAACGAGGTTAGATGGCGCCCGGGGCAATAAGCAAGTTTGGCGCTCCCACGTTCGAACCTGAGCTCTTTCGGAAGGAGATCTGTTGTTGAAGAAAGTACTTGTGACATTGTTAGGACTTTTTGGCGCTCCCCTCAGTGATTCGGCGCCTCCACAATGATTCGGCGCCCGCAAGGGATATATTTCCCAAATTTCCCCACATTTGCCCGAAAAACGTTTATACAACAAACTTTCTGTAGCTGTTGGATGTTGGTACATTATATTTTTCAATGCCAAGTCGCCATAGATTTTAATATAGAAAATTTGGTACTTGAAATTTAGTTCTTGATAATAACCATTACCCTAAGCTGTGCAAGAACTCGTCAGACGCCAGCTGTTCCAGCACTCTGAGTGTCTGCCTCACAGTACTGAGGTTTGGCGTTTCATTCACAATCCAGCTGGTGCTGTCAGCAGGGAACATCACACCTAGCTGAGGTATGCCTAAAGCTGCTACCTTCTCTGAAATAATATATGTAATATATGTTGCACGAATCATATTCTTTATATTATGACTATGCCGTAGATTCTCGCAACATACAACAAACTGCATGGCAAAGTGTGTTCATCCTAGCACTATAGTTAAAATTAAAACAACAGCTTTTCTGTCCATGCCTGGCATGGACTCCATTACTATGAAGTAGGTGGCCTGCAGTAGACTCCATTCCCTTAGTGTACAATTACTATAGCACATAAATGAAATGCCCTCTTTTGCCAAAACGTTCAAGTGAGTCAATTATACCCATCAAGTGTCACAGACTAAAACACGAAGTTACTGGAAACAGCTTGTTATTTCATACATTTAATGGGTTTTCTATGACACAATGAACTTATAATTTATACACTCAATAACAAGGAAGCAAAATTTCATTCCTGTTAAAAATGTCGAAGATACTCTACCCAAATTGTTTGAGATTTTGCTGGAATATTTGACAAATGAAAATGTTTGGGGGTGCACTTACACACAGCTCCTGCACCAATGCAGCAATGTGCAATAATGTGTCATCAAATACGTCATGGGCTAAACAAGGCTATACTTGGTTTGTTCCAATTTTGCTCAACGCTACTGTTCTTCTCAGACATTTCAAACTAAATCAAGTTAATCTACTTACTAGTTACGTTTTACAGACTAACTGCAACTATAACGCTCAACTGGAAAACAAAAAGATCGCTTCAACATGCCAAACTTCATGATGTTCCGGGCGTTGAACTGTGATAGCACCAGTGCTATTCACACCACTACATCAGGAACTGCTTAGTGGATGCTATGTCCGTGAGTAAATATGATTGGTTTAAAAAGATGAATTTATTCTCCTCTACACGAAAAAACAACGGAATTGGTAAAACACTGGCCAAAAAATCTATTCTTTCGTAGATATAACTATCATTTCTGTAAGCTGATCTCTCGCTACAATGATTAACACAAGCATTCTCAATATGGTTGAGACTTACCTTTCAAATGCTGGACATTTTTGAGATACTGGCTTACTCATTCCAAGTTGCTAGCTTAAAGTCATTCCTACGATATGGTACGCGTTTAATTTACATTTATTACTTCCTTGATTGAAACGTTGGCGGAAAACATTCTCGTATTACCAGCACCAGCACCTTTATCACGAAGCACAGATGACAGGTCTAGACTGATTATGTCAACCAACTATTGCAGGGGTCGCCAAACCGCGGCTCGTGAGCCGCATTCGGCTGTTCGAACGTTTGCATGCGACGCTTTGGGCTTTCCGAAAAATTATATAGACCTATTTGTTTTTTATTATTTATTCATATTGCAAAGTGCAGAAATATTGTAGAATGGTACTGTGGTAGCTAGCGTGCCGTACAGTATTACTTTTGTAAGACGTTCCAAAGAGAATTACGATGTCACAGAAGCGTAGATTGCAAACAAATTCGTGTTTTTAGATTTTTATGTTGCTGCTCTTTATATTGTAACTTGGGTTTTACGATATGCGGCTCACACATAGAGCACGTTTGGCCACCCCTAAACTATTGCCTTCGTTGATCAGCAAGCGTTTATGACTACATCCCACCAATTTTAGCGTTGATTATTATAGCCTACAGGTAAACATAGCACAATCTGAAACGAATGATGTTGACATAACCAAGCTATACAAGTAGCTCACTGATTCTAGCAGTTGTTCAAAGGAGTTACATGGGCTTGATCTCAGGCTAACATTGCCATGGTGGCCCAGGATCGCTCCTGTGACGAGTGCGCATGTGATACTTAATAGAAAGAGAATTCTAAAAGACAGTTTGGTCAACAAAACGTAGCCAAAGAAAAACTGATCGTCATCTATAGGCCTACCTTTCAGTGAAGTAAAGAAATAAAAATGGTAAGCCGCCCTTGATAAGCCGCACGAATTGATGAAAAAAAACTTTATGAGCCACGGCTTACAATCGAATAAATACGGCAGTCTGTGTAGGATGGTAATGCTTGGTATTCTGCTGGATTGGAAATCTGTCAAGAAAACGCGTAGGCCTAATTATAGTTTACTGTTGAAAAACAAATTAATCCATTAACCACACACCACAGACATAAAACCTATCTGCTTTGTCGCCAAAGATTTTCTGGATACATTCAGATCCAAGGTTTCTGTTTTTTAATGTCAATGATATATCTCCGCGGGCGCGGAGTTGTTTGAGGAATATTGTAATCAAGATCAGCCTCACGAATACTATTGCTATATTTCAATACATCTTAACGGCCATTCTCAAAGTGGTATCAATAAATCTTCAGTTAACGTTCTTACATTTTTTATATGTCGACACATCAATGAAAGTGCTTTTGGACATGGTCTACTTCTGCAAAGCGCATGAGACAAAGAAGAAAACTTAAGGAATGGATTATTATGGAACCTTTTTGCAATATTACAAAATGGGCAATCATAAAAAGGACCTTTGGCCATGGTCCAAAGGTCATTTATGTAAAGTGGTCCAAAGGTCCTTCATCCGGCCATTCTTATGCTGCTGCTACTGAAGCATTGTTACTTGCTTAATTTTAAAAAACTCTGCTGTCATTCCAAACATAAATGTCGCTTCTATTTGCAAACCAAACAACTTACAGAAATCTTCTTTCTATCCTTGTATACCACAAAAAGTTCAGACCCTGAAAAATTTACTTTTACTCCATAAAAATGCATTTTCAACTATAACTGCTTAATGACTGGACCAAGGTCCGCTGCAGTACACATGACAAGGTGACGCCTGCTAAGGATTTTTACGCATGATTAACGAAGTGTTACCATATGTCATTTATCAGGAAGACACCATGGTCCAAAGGTCCTGCATAGCCATAGGTCCCTGATCTCCCCTACTGCACAAATCATTCCTTAGCCTTAGGTCATACTAGTTACCATGCAATTTAATCGCAGGATGTGCAAAAAATCTTGGTAGAAATAAAAAAATCAACCGCGGCCTGAAGAAGCCCAGAAATAGACAAAAAGATTTGCTATCTCTGGAATGCCATTGTGAGTAGCTCGAATCGGTGTTACCCGTATAAACTCAACACCAGAATCAATGAGGACAATATAAGTAACAGACAGCTGCAACAGACATCATTTTCAGCAGCAGTTGGGACCACAAATTTCTCTAACAAAGCGTCAGGACAGTACTTCGTCTGTTCCAGGCGGTGGCATTACGGCATAGTTGAAACTTTCGTTGTTGTAGCGACGGTTGTTTATCGTAGCCAACTGCCATAAACAAAATAACAATATCGATTGACCTAGTAGAGGTTCTTAAACTTTTCCAGTCGCGCCCCCTTTGGCATTGATACTCGCGCCTCACGTAATCTCACAGTCAAACACAGAAAACAGAACCACCTTTTGTTTGACATTACCCTTCTTTTCAACATTAAGTCACTACCATACTCGTACCCACCTTGCGAAACTTTCACGCCCCCCAAGAGTGACGCTTCCCACAGTTTAAAAACTCAGCCCTTATAGAATCTAGAAGAGTTCCAGAGAAACGATTTTTGAAATACTTTTGTGAAAAGTGGTGTACGATAAGACGAAAGATATGAACATCACCAGGAAAAACTTAGATAACAGCAAAATAAGTGATTTTTTAATGTGATTCTCAGGCACAAATAGCAAATCAAAAATGTTAAAGTATTGCACACATTAAAGCGTTTGAAATGCCAATACCACATCATTTAATGCAACAAAACAGTTTTAGCAATTTTGGTCATTCAGTGCCAAAACCTTATTTACCACGACGGAAAAACTTGACTGGGTGATCAACCTTAAGGTGGAATATATCACGCGCCGCGTTCTCGATATCTTCATCGCTTTCAAACGGTTTCTCCTCCAAAAGTTTGTCAGTGAGCGGGTCAACATTTTCCTTTATGACATAGCTTGAACCAGACGTTGACCTGATGCTTTTCTGTTCATATATGTGCAAAATGATATTTTGCTGCATGTAAGTGATTTTTGTCGGGTCGTGGTGAAAATCAATCATGAACTCGAAATTTTCCACTTCCAATTCTTCATCTCTTGGGAAGCAATGCATTGGCACCCAATGACTGGAATCCACCTTGCAGCATTCCTCGTCACACTTCCCAGAAATATTGCCAGCGGGAGCCGGCCCTTGTTTAATGACGTTTCTTAAAAACACGAAAACAACCGCAATTTTGATGTACCTGTGTAGGTAAAAACTAGGGTCAAAACTTCTGAATTTACTGCCTACTGTGTGTTTTGATTGAACATCTTGCCACAATTCCAATTCCGCTTTGAGGTATCTAACTTGTTCTTAACGAGATAAGAAACGTTAGTCATTTGCACGATTGTAACAGTCACGCAACTGCAAATCTTGTGCTTCCTTGGGTTATGTCACAGTAGACATAGCACCATGGTCACTATAGTTCAGTCAAAGTCGAGCGACAAATATTCTTTGAATGCCCTTCTGCATACTCTTCACGCCAACGCCTGTTGTCGAGGATTCAAAAGATTCTTAGGTAGATGAAAGTGCAATTTCACATCCGGCTTTTTCGGGTTTAAATCATAAAGAGCTGATAAAAATAGTTTCATTGGGGTATCCCAACTTACCTAGAAATTCTTCTGTGCTCCTCTAGACTTGTTTGTGTTTACCATGGTTTTATATTCTTTTTTGTGCGTAAATGCTGCTCCTGTTTTCAAACATTTGCTTCCTCATTTTGTATTACATTCGTGTGGTTGACTTTTCTTTGTTTATTCTGTGTGTTTGTCTTACTTATGTTGTGTTCGTCTTCTCTATGTTTTTATGGTTTTCTTCTCTTTTCTAACATTGTTGAAATCAGTGAATGGTCGTTTCACGCATTGGCCTCCAATCAGGGACGGATCCAGGAGGGCGATCGCCTCTCCTAAAACCTTCGAAAGTAAGTTTATTCAACATAATTTCTACAATTATGAAAACAACTTTCGCGATAGTATGACACTTGACTACCAAATTTTCTTGAAATCGCTCCCCTAACCTTTCCGTCTGGATCCGCCCTGCCTCCACTGAGATTTCCTAATAAAAAAAACATAAATTACCCTCTTGGTCCAAAACAGTCTTCTTGTGTCGCTCCAACCTGAACCAGGAAGCGTCCTTTCCGGGCGCGTTGACAGTCCGATATACATTGTGGGTTTCAACGTGAACAGACAGGTGGGCTACTCGTATGGGACCAGTTGGAAGGAATCCAGGGTCAACCAGGTATTTATCACCGTTCAGGTGCACCTTCAGCAAATCACATGAAAGCAAAAATTACATCAAAATGTCTTAGTCTGTACTTCGCTAAATATTATCGCAAGATTAACATCACCAACGCTGCGGAGCAAACATGTACAAATCACGAATTACAATTTCGACAAGAACACCTTCAAGCAATACGTTGCTGAAGGTTGTCTTTAAGCTAGCAAGCGATGTTTTTCAATTTCAAATTGGAAAAGGACTGGCGTGTGGATTAGAACTGAGCTCACATATCTCTTCGAAATACTTCACTCGAGTAACAGCGTCAGCCAGCTATTCAAACAACGTGGAGCTATCATTCCTTTGACATATACGCACAGTTGTGCGCGCTGTAAACATTTGTCAAGAAAAGTGAATTTTAAACTTGAGTGACCTGGATTGCGTTCAACTTGAATCTCCAACGCCTCCCATACGACAACGGAGCACCAACAAGCACAAGCAAATGCAGTTGGCGTCGACCAAGTGAAACATGGCGTAAGTTGTGGTTTGTTTATCAGTCGCTTACATCGATAGTCTTTGCCTCACACGAAAGTGGATTTTCTTTTTTGTTTAAAATGTTTTTTATAGCAAGTAACAGTTGCAGCGTCTCGCTGTGTAAAACCATTTTCAGTGACCATACTACCATGTCCGCGACTGGTTCTCTTCTTCTTCAAACCATGAAAGGTTGTTTCGCCCCATGTCAGTAATTGCTTATGTTTGCTTCTTTTTTCAACCTTGACCAGACCAGCAGCATAGTTCAACTCACAACAGTTTCAGTTGGAAAAAAGCTTGTAGGTTTTGTTGGCATGTTATCATTGCAAAGAAATAACTTCGATTTCTTCTTCATTGGAACTAAATATACATCAGCAGGCAGAGTCGAAGATATCTTTTGACTGCGGTGCAGCTGTTCTTTTGTACTCAGGGTGAAAATAGTTTTATTATGTGCTAGGCCTTCAGCTTGCTAAAACTATTTCGATCAAAAAATCAACATAAATTGACTCTGAATGGCATCAAAATTGTTTGGTACCTACAACAAAGAAATAATATCCACCAAACTGTGACAGTCAGGCGCAACGCCACATAAATCACCGGAGAGTGAGGCACCACGAACGAAAAGCAAGCAATGAATAACACCTACATATGATGGTGAGCAATAATGAAACTTGTCTCCACACAAATGAAGTTTTTTTCGTAGGAAATCGAATACATGTAACACTATGCATCTTCAATCCTACAACCTTATTCAAATAGAATCTCCAATTAAAAATTTCCTATTAAAAATTTTCTTGATGGATTCAAACCCATTACTAGGGCCATTTTTTATGATCTGAAAAAACTTTATATAATGACTTTATTTTTCAGAATATATGATTTATATGACCAAAAAGAAAATGATTGAGCTAGAACATACAACTACTGTACAAAGAAGCGTTATCAGCGAACATCGGCATGAGAGATGGTAGCCCCATGGTTTGTTGAAGCCCCACTAACACAAACGGCTCAAAAGATGAGCAAAACATATAATTTGGTTTGAAGCAAGTTGAAAACATGCATGGACTTTGGCTCATTTCTTTGGGGCAGCAAGAACATGCATTTTAAGGCAGTATATTGCATTTCGTTTAAATAACTTTTTCACCTACGTCCATGGGCGTCGGAAGGATTTTTTCCAGGGGAGCGGCACTAGGGGATTCTTTCAAAATTTTTCTAGGGGGGCCAAAAGTGATGAAATATGATTTTTCCGACTCGAAACTAATAAAACAACCTTTCTTTGCTTCAGTTTAAAAAATCCAGTAGGGGCCAAGGGCCTCCCTCCCAATCTAGAGAGGCCAAGGCCCCCTTCCTTTGCTACTGCTTGTAAACGTAGTGTTTCCTAGTGAACTCTGCCAGTAACTAGTAAAACTTGCAAGTACGCCTAATTGGTTTCTAGTAAAAATTCCAACTTTACAATGGAGTGCTGTGCATTTCACGATTAAATATGCAATGGTATCATATCTTAAGTCATACTCCCTGCTAACAGCATGATTACGCAGCTACAAAAGTTACGGATATTTTATTATGTACCTACTCATTATAGCTCAGTTCTTTTTAGAACGCTATGCTGCTACAGACCCGGTTTGATCATTCTGACTCGAAAGTAAGATACTGTGGTAGTTACCATTTTTCTTACTTCTGCAACAGTGGTTCTCAACCATTTGGCTGAGGGGAGACACATCCAGGCCTACGATTTTGTGCCTGGTCCTGGTTTTGCCCAATTTATAGCGTTTTGAAGAAGATAACTTATTTTATGATGAAGGAGATGCAAGGTTTTCATCTCGAAAAACTGTTGAAACATTTTTTTGCCAGGAATTTGTTACCTGCTAAACTTGCCAAACGTTTTTCAAAATGCTGGAAAATCAACTCACTGCTAGATTGAAAATTTTACAGCTAACAGTGAGAAAATCCTTCTATATTTGGCAGCAAATCAGCTAAAATGGCAACTTATCTCCCTTCAAGAACGTCATTTTCCGACACCATTACTTTGTACAGAAAAACAACAGTTCTATTGAAACTGAACAAAGCTATCTTTTCCGGGTTCTTTATTTCAACCGCCAAAATTTAATTTTGATAAGCCCACGTAATGACCAGGCTACAGCTTGTGGCACTTATTGAAAATATCCTACCGAACATTAAAAAAACAGCATGACGAATGCCAAGAAATATTTGTTGCCAATGCCTAGTTTTCAGGTGATGTAATGGTGTGCCATTAGAGTGCTGCTAAGGATCGAACGATAGGAGAAAAAATATTGAGCAAGCTTTGACTATTTACCGCGATTTTATGCTGGGGTTTTCGTATTAGATTTTGAGTGGAGGGGCAATAAAATCTCGAACTACCGGATCAGTGGCATTTTGCTAGTCTGCGGTCGAATGTCATCTCTTTGCGTTGTTCAAAGGATTTTTGACTTGGGTGAGGGAAGTGGCTGTGGCTGTAGAGGAAGGGGGGGATTGGAGGAAAATTGCCCCGAAGTATGTTAAAAAGCCCTGATTTCAAAAGAAACATTGGGGCACTTTAACAAACTGGATTTGACCGATCCTTTTGGGTAAACATTCAATCAATTTGTTCACTCCACAGCCGCATTTCCTATTTATTAAGGTTTGCCTACCAGTCTAAGGCTTCTAAAAACAAAAACTGAACAGTTAGAACTTTCAAAAATTTGTTTACTATAGAAATAATAAAGAAGAGTTGGAACTTCCAAACTACTTTCAAAAATTAATTTTCAATCAAAAAACTGCCGCTCCCCANAAGGTTCCGCCCTGGGCCCGGATANCCCAGGGCCCTTCCCTTGCTACGCCACTGGTCGTACACTTGGTACACCAAGTCCCNCTGTGAGAATTTGTTCTATCTTGAATAAAATGCGATCTGATAATAGAAGCAGAATTTGAAAGCCCTTATCTCCAATAAAATTAATAGCTACTGAATTATCCTCGTGTGATTTTACGAGAAAATATAATCGAACGAAGACTTCTTGAAGAAAGTATTGTCTACTTGTCTGCAGAAAAGTACGATTGGCCGAATATGCAAATTTACAAATGCTTAAACTTTGTTTTGTTTCTTAGTAAAATGCATTATTTTAGTTTTTCTTGGTGCCTCAACTCCAGGAATCGAAAATGGCTACATGCTCAGTAAGATATGAACCATATTTATCTAATAAGGCTCGTCCTTCTGAAGCGTCCCGGTTTTCAAGCACAAAAATATGGTATGCCTACCTCTGCACAGTTTCGCAAGTATTAAGTTAGTAATGAGTCGTCATAGGAAGGAGTTGCGCTGGGCCCCAAAAGCGCGAGGGCTAGGCCATGGCCTATGCGTAAATCCGTCACTGTCTCTTGCAGAAATACTTTGAAATCAAAGATTGCAAAATGTGCAAGAGCATTTCCAGCATAAATCTGAGGGTATTTTCGGGGTATAATGATTATTTTACATGCAATAGTTCTCCTCACGGCCACAACCAGCGAATATTTTCCGGGAGTTCAAAATGATTGGGGATGTTTTTTGGAGGGGCGAAATGATTGCAATTTGTTGTGATACCTAACAAGTCAACATGTTTTTGAAAATTTCGGGAGTGAACTGCCCGGTTACCTCCTCCTGGTTGCGGGCATGATTCTGGGCTTTGTTCTTTAGCAACATTTCATTTTTGCCATTATTCATTTGGTCAATTCAAAATCTAAAGTACTCGTCCTTTTTCATCTTGTTCGGAATTTTTGATGATACAGTATTCGGGGTTTTGTGACAAGTTTTTGTCATTTTTGGTCCATCTGCACATGGCAAGAGATTAATCACGTCAGCTTTATTTCCGATTGTTGGTCAGATACAGGGCAAAGAAGACACCTTGATTAGTTGAGAATGTCGAATCATAGCGATGATAGTGGTTCACAAAAGCGCAAAATAGATTTGTCAAAGCAAACGCATTACATGTGGTCCCTACAAGACGATACAAATTTAACCCACTTTTTAATACGCCAGACGAACAACTACGGGTACTTGTGAGAGTGAAAAACTTCAAACATTTTGCCATCGCAGTGACGATCAGTTTGCGTATACTGTGGAAACTCCAGAATCGCTTTTAATCGAGAAAATTTGACTGAAAGCGAAAACGTCTTACAGCACAGTCAGTCATCCATTGCAAGAGTTACACTATAACACTGGCTTTTGGCCACAGGCATTTCCAGTCGCAACTGTTTCAATCACAGTGATTCAGGTTATACCACCAGCACAAGCATGTCGATCTTTCAACATCCTTCCGCAGTTATGCAACGCAACAGCGTTTTGTCAATTAGCAAATATTTAGAATCTCTGTTTGCTATACTGTGACTGTCTCATAGACATGGCTTGGCAAAGCTCCTGTCGTTAAACCTTCTTCTCGTTGGGGAAGGACAAACAAAAATATTAGGCAACAATGGATCAAAAACGAAGAATTCGAAATGTACTGTAAATATGCCGACAAAGGCTTTTTAGATATATCAAAAAAGTAATTGTGAAGCCGAAAAATGTTCACGTTTGAAGCCTCGGTACCAAAACTTTATGTCGCGGTCTCGGGGGTAACGGTTTCGAGTACATCACTGTTTATTTCCTTGCTGAGCTGGAATTTTCACCTTCCTATTTGAAATCTATAAAATTTAGAACAGCTCAAACACCACGCATACAATGTAAACAAACATAATCAACATTTTATCCATTTTATGTGGAAAATTTAAGAAATGCTCTAAGCTGTTGTGTGCATATTTGGCCTATAGCTTGCAATCTGACAATTTTATTCAATCTCTCCTCACTTGCTGACGATTTGAAAGTTATTTTTTCCAACCTTTCAGAGACGTGATTGAAGGCACATATTAAAATCGCCTTATTTTATCGAAGCCATGTTGTAAGCAACTGAAATCCACTAACTGACGTTTTTGGTTTCAAATTTATAACAAAAATTCTGAAACACACTGTGGAATGTGCAAAAGGTTTCAAAACTTTGATATTTTACGCTTACCAATAATATCATGTGGAAGTAATCCACTGTCCATTCCTGATATTCAGGCACAAACCATTTTGCTTGCGTGGTAGTGACCTTGTAGCCGAGTTGACGTAAAAGCCATTTGAAGAGACCATTTATTTCGTAACAGGTTCCTCCGCTTCCTTTCACAACGATTTTGTCAAAAAGAACTTCAAGATGTAAGTTAGTTATTGGTCCACCAAAGTAGTGCAAGTTGGAATAAGGTACAGCGAGTTTGTGTGAAAATGAGAGAGCTTCCAGGTTCTCCAAAGTTGGTTCGCGGGAACCTTCGTAACCAATGCACTTCAAATAACTTTCCACATCCATGTCACTTCTGACAACTGCAAACTTGAGCAGTTTCAAATCTGATGTGATAACTCTGAAAATAACACATGAATCATGGAAATGTTGGCACTTGTGTTAAACACGTATTCGCTTCGAACTGATGAGTACGCAAAACAACCAAAACACAGCGCATGATGTTATGTTTGAATACGCATGGATGTACTACTTTTTGCTAAAGAACTGGAAAAGTCTCTCATTATATCAGTGTGGCATTTTTCTGTTGTTGTCCAATAAAATTCCATTGCGTTTTTCTCGTCAAAAGAATCTTTTTTTCGGCCTTGCATGAAAAACTGCGAAACTGATTTTGAATAATTATATTGCAAAAGTCAGACACTGTTTCGTCTCGGTGCAAACTGTTGGACTACTAACATAATTTGCAACAGCAACACCGGTATAGCAATTGTTTCGTCTATACATATTTTGTTTCGGAGTTTTGAAGTAATGAGATGCAAAACATTTAGTGACCAACCACATAATGTATTATCATAAGTTTTTCAACGTATTGACCTTCAGTTCTGTTTTATATTTTTTATTTTACAGCAAACGGCGACAGGTCAAAGCCTGGAAACCCATCTGCCGGTACCAACAGCAATACGACAACAGGATGACAGAATGTTAATAAACAAAACGCAAAATGAGTTTGTTAAGAGAAAGTAATTAAAGACGCAAAAGGCCTGGGTTGGTAGACTAAATGACCTCATGGTATTTTACCAATCCTTTGTGACAAAGGAACCAGTAAATGTTGCTTCTGCTTGTGTAAACCTTTT
>JGI24022J15233_10005812_pt1 | contig 13202 bp, 6 predicted proteins | sample Ectturendosymbi2_FD_15233 | JGI IMG/M metagenome (IMG submission 15233) | reverse complement strand
AGTCGTTTGTTACGTTTTCGGTTGCGGTCGATGAAAGCACGGACAGTTCGGACATTGCACAACTAGCCATCAGTGTTGCCAACCTTGCGATTTTCCCGCGAATTTGGGCTTGTTTTTTTGAAGTTGCGGGTTTTTTTGAAGACTTGCGGGTTGCTTGTTTTTGGGCTTGTTTTAACTGAAATTTGCTTGTTATTTGGACTTGTTTTTTGCAGATTTCTGTTTTTCTGATTGCTTTTTCTTCAAATTTTATGGCAATTTTATGTTTCAATTTGCTCCAAAATGCATATTGGGCGTGTTTTTGTGAAAATTTGGTCCCTTTGGGCTTGTTTTTTCGGATTTGCCACCCTGCTTTTTTATTTAATTTAATTGCTGATTTTTCGTTTTGTTGCATTTTCCTGCCAACGCATGTTGAGCTTGTTTTTCTGTCAAATTACCTATTTTTGACTTGTTTTTCATATTTTCTTGCTTGTTTTTGCAAAATAACCTGGCATCACTGCTAGCCATATTTATTTGTGGCGTTGATGAGACTTTTACTGTCACTGACGAGTTCCTGGTGTTGGTGCCTGTGATGGATACCACAACAGCCAATGATATTTTCAAATCTCTCCTTGGAGTGCTGAACAGGGTAGTAGTAGACTGGTCCCGTGCTGTCAGTATTGCCACAGATAGAGCGCCATCCATTATCGGGAAAAAGCAGGGGTTGCGACAAAATTTAGAGAAAAAGTTCAGGTTGTAAGTGGAGGACGTGAATTGTGGACATTTCACCGTATTTCGCACCAGGAGGTATTGTGTTGCAAGTCGTAAAAAATGGATCACGTCATGCAAATGGTTGTCCGGACAGTTAATTTCGTCCGAGCCAGTGGTCTCAATAGCCGCCAGTTGACAGTCTTCTCAGTTATAAGGCATTTTTTTTAATTTACGTGGGGAAATTGAAAACTTTATGTGCTAATAATCATTTTCAGATAAGCTTGAACTTATTGCATAAAAGTTATGAAAACAGTTGGAAGTTGTCAATACTTATAACCAAGGTGTTATACAGTGATTACATTGGTCCGGCCCGCTTGAGATTAACTTTGCCGGAATTGGCCCCTGAACTGAAGCGAGTTTGACACCCCTGTTATAGGCGAATTGACGTTACAGACGCAGCCGTTATAAACGAATTCAGCTGAACAGAACAGATTTACAAGAGGTTTCAGGTCCCATTCGGATTAAACGAGAGAAGTTAGTTTCAGGGCAAATTGCTATTTTCAGGGCAAATATTTTCTGCCCCCTTTAGGAAAATGCCTTCCCGTACGCCTATGTGTGTTACCGTCAACAAATTGGATCAACATGTGCAACGCTTTGGAAGTAGGAACATAACCGAGCACCAAAAATCAGATTATCATTCGCGCGCTGACAGTTGCCATGCTTCACTCATGCTGCGAGACTAATTAATTTGATCGAAATAGGCCACCGCCCCGAAATCCGAGGGTCTGTTCTACCAGGGATTAAGGTAACAATGCGTTTTTATTGCAAGTTGGGACTTGTTCTAGTCACATCAGACGGTGGATTACTGCCGAGTGTGGTGTGGACAAGTCAGTCAACACCAGCGCGGCGCATGATTGCGCATTTTGCGAGACTAAGTCCTTGTGCAAAAACGCAAAGTGTGACGCTTACACGATTTTTTGTGGAACAAACAGTCACCAATCGGCGAGCAGAGGATCAGAATGGAGTTGGACTTTTAAAAGAATTTTTACCCACTCCCACTACTCTAGACCAAACTCCTTCCGACTACTCAGGCCTGGTAGTGGTAGCAGTTTTTAATATTAGTTCAAAATATGTTGTAATAATACGCTCACTTGCTACAAGGACACTAGGAATACTGAAACTGTTAAAGTGTATTAACAAAACACATCCGGAGCCAGAGTGGAGCCGGAGCCATGCTTACGAAAACAGAGAGCGCCGGAGCCATTTCACTTATACAAGAGCTCCGCAGCCCTGCTTGCAAGCCAAGCCACCAGGGTAATGTAAAGCCGAGGTCTCCAAACATTTTGTCCGAGGGCCACATAAGCTAATGCAGAACATGTCGAGGGCCGGAAATCTTACGCAATGCAATTGTTTCGGGATATGTTATATTTTACCAAATCAACAAATTTTTTGTGTATAAATTTTTTCATCATTGACAAAATGGCTTCGTGGGCCGCATTTGGCACGCGGGCCGTAGTTTGGAGACCCCTGATGTAAAACAACAATTAACAAAACGTTTGCTAAACAATTACGAACGCTCACGTAAGGTTGGTGCATCAGCTGAAAGGAAAAAATTATTTCGCAACTGTAAAAGTTTTACAAACTTTCGGAAATGTTCGTTTATTTATAGTCAATTGATGAAACAACCTGCCCAGATTATTTCCGTCGCAGGTGCAAATGTCAGTTCGGGGAGACAAGAGAAAAAATGGTAGAATGCGCATAGCGTTCCAAATGTCAAAGACAAGCCTGCTGGCAGCATAAGCAGAGTTCATGGCATGTTTCTCGCACGGAAAGGACCCAAAGGTCTAGATAGAGCGTGATTTCCCATGCAGGCTTACTATTCTAGGTCGTAGGGCCGTAGTTTATGAAAATTGTCACATAGTTTAGATGTAGCGGTCCAAATGCCAAAAACTTAAACCAACCAAATATTCTTGAATTTGTCTTACGCAATATTTTTCCAGTCCAGTTATTTGCCATTCAGATGAGCACCAGTATTTTAAAATATCTTGATATTTGTTAATATTCTGAAGGAATTGGCAGACTTTATGACAATTATCCAAGGATTTTGAACAAAGTTGTTTTAAACAACAATAAGGCATTAGGTTTGCCACGTTGTTTCCTGAATACGCACATTTTGCTTTTGTTTTGATATTTATTATTCTCTAACTTTGCGCTTGCTACATTCAAGTCAATTTCACTTTACTATTCAAATATAAATTAGGACATGAAATGCAAACACCAAAGACACGTATTAGCGAAGCGACATGATTCTTTGGCCCGCTGTTGAAAAACATTATGGTGTTAGTGCAATGGTCCACATAAAACTTCTTCAGCATGCTACAGGCCATTTTTCTTTTTGCGCAATGGCAGTTCTCGTTCAGCAGTGTGCAGAAACGACGTTTCAACAACGCTGCTGCAGCGGCTGCCAGAGGTGTCCAGTTAGGATAATTTGGGGTGAAAGGCATAAAGGCTGTATTATTTCAGAAAATCTGACTTTCCATTGTTATTTTGTAATCATTACCATTGATGCAAAGTTATCCGGCATAAAAAATTTGTATTATCATACCCGTAGGTAGAAAACAAAGTGCCATAGGGTGACTCAATGTACTAAAACCACATGGTAAATTCAGAATATTACAACGCTGCAACTTCCGAATGTGCAAACAACAGCCAAGACAAGGAAGTGGCAGCTGTAGTTCTACCTGAACAATGAATCAGATGACAAGCCTAAAATGTATATGAACAGCTATTGGGTGCATGCTACGTTTTGGTACATCTGGATGCTTGCTAAGTTTGGACGTCTGAGAGAAAGAAAATCATCTGAGGAAAGTAAGGAAAGCATGGCACAAGTTTTGTCATCCATATTTTTTCAACGGTTTGAACAAAATACAGTACAAGGACCACTTTAGAACGGACTATATTAATGATCGGGGTGCCCTGCTAGCATGGTAATTTGAAATTAGTTTCGCGTAGTTACCGCGCATTACCAAATTTTGTTATGCGCTAACTTCTACGTATTGCGCAATATGAGGTCTTTCATTTTTTTCTCAAGCCACCCATTTACCTATACTGACATAACAAGATTGAGATTGAAATAAATGATATAACAAGATTGAGATTGAAATAAAAACCTCGACGGCAAAGCCAGGTACTCAGCAAAATTTTGCAGATATTGCACTACAACGAAAAGCTGAAAATGCAGTAAANCAGTGGCCTCATGGGGTTCCCCTGTATATCGGAAACCTTTTGAAAAATAATGGGATAGACTATCCTGCTCCAGTTTTGTAGACAGATATTCATAGTACGGAGTGTAATCAAAGGACACAAGAACAAAAAGATGCTGAAACGTAACCCATCTCAAGATACATGTTAGTTGGTATATGCAGCAAATACTACATTTGCTAATAGGCGCACATGAGGGTTACATGTTTGGGGAAAAACAAAAGCTTTTTGAAAACATCAGGCATTTGAAGGAAGCAGAAATTGAAGTGAGATGAGGATGCGCTTCGCTGTACAATAGGCTACAAGTTGTTTCTAATCAAAGCAGCAAATGCTTTAACAAAAATGAAATGCGATACTAACGAACATTTACACTGTTGTGGATATAACGTAAAACTTAACACCAGCTATCACAGGCTATGCTCAGTCGTTTAATAGAAAACTGTGCGTACTTGTTCCACCATTGCCGCTCGTGCATGGGCATGCACAGCGCCGGATTTAGGGGAGGGCCCAAGGGGCCCGGGCCCAGGGCCCCCCACCATGTTTATGTGTTTAGCCATATGTAAGCTACAACATGTGAGTGCAGCTTAGAAATTTTAATTAGAGAGGAAAATTTGTTTGTAGACGCTATTAAATTACCGGTTGTCCAGTCCAGCCGGCAGTATTTCAGCTGAAAATTGTTTGATATTGTGACGAAACAACTATTACACTTATTGTTTTTCTCAAAGTCGGTCAGGGACCCGATCTAATGAGTGCAAGTTCAAGCCACGTAGAACTATTAGCTTACGTCTCTACTCATTACTGGTAGATTTTGGGTCCGCCTTACTTAGATTTGCACAGGTCGCATATGAGTTGCATTGTTAAGTAAGGCTACCATACGTCCTCTTTTTGGAGTAGGCTACATGTCCACTTTTTTCATGAGAAATGAAATAATCTCCGAGGACATTCAAAAATGTCAAAATATCCTCCTTTTTACAATTCTTATTTTACATAGCTATAATCAGCGGCGTAACTAAAGGTTTGAGCCAGGGTGGTAAACTTAGATAAAAGGGGCCCACTGGCCACTGCACGGGGTCCACTAGTCAACACTCAGAAAAATCTTGAGAAATGGTGGTAAATCCGGATGTAGATGGCAAAACCGAAACCCTAACTCACCGGAAAATAATCCGAAAAATATAAAAACAACAGCGTACTGAAAACTAAAATAATGCCAAAACCGAAATATAAGTTTGGTGGGAGACCGGGTTTTACATTTAGCTTGCCAAAGGGGAAATTCGCCCCTCTGCCCCCCGTCAGTTACGACACTGGTATGATATTGCAGATGTTCCCAATCTTTCTCTGACCATGTACACCTTTAGCATTCCAACAGATGAGAATGTACCCCTTCAGCATTTCAAAAGGTCAGCATGTACCCCTGCAATATTTCGACAGATCAACATGTACCGCTAAACTTTCTTATGGCAAAATATTTTATCATGCCTTTAATCACAGATATAATAACAACTAAGCACATAACGGCTTTTAAAAATAATGTTTACTGATATGTATATATTTATGGAAATAAAAGATATGTAACTATATATTTCTGTTCTACTGCTAACCTTAAATGTACCCCTTCAGATAGGCAAATGTACCCCTAGGGGTACATGTAACCCAGGTTGGGAACCTTTGCTCTATTGCATTTACACGCAGTAAGCTGTCCTCACTCAACTGCAAAAAGATACGAGCTGGTGTCGTAACTTAGTTTATGAGAGGGCCTGCAAGTTGTCGAATTAATCTATGTTTTGGTTGAGTTAATTCTCGGCTGGAAAGGCGGGAATGCTTACACATTAATCATTACATAACAGTGGTAAATCTTTTTTCCATATCTCAATGACTTTGACATTAGAGCACGGACTTCCCCATTATAGGTTCTATACTCACTTTAGTGATGAACGGTGATACGATTATTATCAGCGTATTGCACATAGCTTAGTGTAGTACCTACTTTTTAGAAATTGTAGCTAATCAGTAATTCTGACGTCAGAAGCATCCCTTTTTCAGAAAAGGAATAAATGATTTTGAAGCTGAGTGAATTACGTGTGGTTGCATTTACAAAGTTCGCAAAACAGAGTGAAAAGACTATTGTGGCTTTGTGGATATTGAGTACCAAAAACTTATTGCTCACAGCGTAACCAGGTGGCTATCACTTCATCCTAGGTGGCCAAGGATGCTTCAAATCTACCCAGCTTCGCATTCATACTTCATGTTCATTCACAAGCTATTGTTCTGTTCTGAAACGTTTCTGAAACGTTTCTGAAACTATTGTTCTGACACGTTTTTTGGAAATTTTGTGAGCGAACTCTGTTTAAGACATTAAGACATTTGCAATCATTTCTCGTTGCTTTTATGTCATAGACTTAGATCTATATAACGATGAAAATAGATCCAGTTTAACCAGCGGTGCAGTAGAAGAAGAATGTCAGCATGTATCATCGAAAAATACGGTAGATGAGATGGCTGACGCTATCACTGGAGGCAACGATATCGGTCTCTGGGCCTTCTGGCCAGCTAACCTACCGGAAAAAACGCGAGAATATTGGTTGAAATATGAAACAGGTTCTTATTATTGACATTGTGATGAAAAGTCATTTTTAGAACATGATGTTCCACTTGACAACACAGATAAGACAGAAACTTCTCATGGAAATGTACCACAAATTTTATTTGTCGCCAGAAACACAATGCCGAAATAGTTGATAGAAGCTGGCTTTGTTTTTCTTCTTCACAAACTTGTGTTAAATGTTTCACTTGTGGGGTGATGTGCGCGGATGCGACGAAATGTGCGCATTTTCTTATTAGAAAAGGAATCTTCGACTGGAAGCACTCTCTTGAGCGCCTGAGGAGCCACGAGCAATTAATGAAACATATAGATGCCACAATTACATTTGGTCGCAGATGTAATTAATCACTATGAAGAATTGATACAGAACTAGCCAGTCAGCTCAATCAAATCGAAAAATATCGGAAATCGCCTCTGCCTGGTTTCTGTTGTAAAATTTATTGCTGAGCGAGGACTGCCGTTTAGAGATGATAAAAACGTTGGATTCCCCAAAAAGTCTTTCAAAACCTTTTTGAAAAAAATTTCGAAAAAAGAAGATGTGATGTTTCTAGAAATTGGTTTTGCAACAATTTCACAAGTCGCTAATCATTGCCAAATACCATGTTGCATCATAAAGTTTTTTTACATTTGCTAACGCAAATGTGACGTCACAAGATTATGTCATAAATATTAATGATATGTGGAAATACTAGTGACTTCATCAATCATCCCTACCTAAATATCTTGTATCGGCATATGGGTCTTCCATCACGCCTGGGCCCCAGGCTACCACCATCTAAATCCGGCGCTGATATACACTAACAGCGGCTTCTCGAAATCTTCGTTTTGCTGCCTGGCCTAGCGATAGCAACGCTGCTTCATCAAGAAACAGCGTCGCAAGCAGTGGGCTGTCTCTACAAATCAGGCAGCCAAGTACAACCGACTGCATCCTATCTAGATTTTCTCGCTGCTGACATAGCTTATTACTAAATATATTGTCTGCTCACGAGTACTGCCAACAACCATTCAGTGCCAAGAAAAACGTATGAATGCATGTAGAAAAAACGTAGGTCCTGCATGCCAGGTTTTTAAACTAAATTATCAATTTTCAATTCTAATCATGCGAAGGGTTTACACCAGGGATGGGGAAACATTTTTTACGGAGGGCCTCATTGAAAACTATATCGCTACCGGGGGCTGCATATATCACGTTTGTCTACTTCAGTTACAATTTACGTTTGAAAACATAACTTATTTTATGCATTTGCTTTATTTCACACTGACACTGTATGCATTGCTTTATATCACACTGACACTGTAGTACACATAGAGAATTCTAATGTAATCGATAAAATTACTTCAACATAAACTAAAATATGTACTATCTACGTACGTGTGGCTGCCCCGCGGGCTGCACAAAATGCCCTCGCGGGACGCATACGGCCCGCTGACCGTAGTTTGCCCACCTCTGGTTTAGACTGCTGTGACACCAAAGTTTGCCAATGGTTCTTCAAGTTAAAAAATCTGCTGATATTTTGCTGTATTTGTGGACAGTTGAGTTCGCTCTGTAAGTTACGAGCGTCTCCAACATTTTTATGTCAAGCTTCAGAAAAACTACGAAAAAATTAGACTCTATGTCTTATTAAAGTGGCGCTATCATAGGGATTGTTAACGGTTCTCTTTACTTGTTCATGAAAGAAATACAGCATATTGTAACCCTGGGGAAATGTTTTATGTTGGAGACGGATCATTTCATGGAGGCACGTGACTGTGGAGGAAATTATTGGCCTAACTTCAAGCAATATCCAAACAGCCTTATACCTGAAGAGATGTACTATCGAGTTATGAAGACAGTGAAAATATTTTTGTCATTTTTTAAAAAACAATGATCTTCTACTTTTTGCAAAAAAACTAAACAATTAATTTTCGTTTTTTGGCCATAACGTTCGAACCACAAACGATAAAACGCCAATCAAGGGCTAAAGATGCGGATTTTTGCTTAGTTTTTTTTCGGAAGAAACAAAAAATCGCCACTTGCGGTTAGGGCCCAAGGTCCGATGTCGTCCTCCAAACAACCCTAAACCTACCATAATTATGACGTCACCCACAAAAATCTCAAATCCAAAACTTCCCAATTTTGGAGTAGTTTAATCGAAACTACAAGACTTTCCGCATTTTTGGAGGGTTTGAACAGTTTTCTAGCTCTATCGCAGGGGTGGCCAAACTTTTTGACCCGAGGCTCAAATTCGCGACTGCCTGGCCACTGGGGGCTGGATACAGTACGATTTGCGTAATCTATGCAAAATGAGTTGCTAAAATGTATTGTAGTACAATAATAACAATAAAATGACAACATTTTGTTTGCACTTTTTTAGCGCTGCTTGCAGCTTAGTTCTGTTGCGGTAGACAAGTCAACAAGAGACAGGCAGCAGCTAATGATGTTGCACGCTGCCCGCAGTTCGAAACATGGTGCTTCAAAAATGTTCAAGGTATTTGGAGGGTCGGAATAAACTGATGGACGGGCCGTAGTTTAGCCACCCCTGTTCTATTAGCTGGCGAGGTATGCCCGGTCATATATGGCCCAAGCATACCTTTTGCCGGACTTTAGGAAAAAATTGTCAACTGAGCCTATGGATTTACGTTTACGAGATGCGAATTAATATGGTGCGTTGTCAAAAGTACACCCAGATTATTTGAACCGTCGTCCTTCTTACCAAATGTTAGCAGCTGAAAATCTTTGTGGTTCAACTTCTTGAAGTTCATTGAAATGGTTGTTTTTGTTAAGGTCCAGCATGCTTTATGGACAGTATTATATCTAAAAATACTTTCTGGTCACAGACGTATTACCACAACCAGCTAGTCAAATGGAGTCTATGGAAACTTTTGAAATGATAAAGAACGTCGATGAAAAAGTGAAAGGATTCTGTGAGCAACTTTCCACAGAAACCGGTAAACCGAAGTGGAAAAAGTACAATTCGAAGTGGTCAATTTTGAAAAACTACGTCCGATCTGGTTCCGCAAAACTAATGCCTGACCCTGAAACGAAAGGAATCGAAATGGCATGGAGCGCCGAGGATAAACCCGCGGAAAGAAAATTGTCTGTGCGATTCTCGAACACAGTTTTTGTTCAGGATTCTTAAGCTCACAGCTGGTTCTATAAACTGCCGGGCCCAGTTCGGTGCATTTTTCTGTGGCCCCAGCTTGATGACCAAGCCCCCTGTAGGTAAGGGTAAAATCACATTATACAGACCAGCGGGTCATAGCAGATTATGTACCTAATTAGAAACAATAGTGGGAGAACCCGGGTTTTCAGCTACGTAACTTGCAGCAAGAACTGTAGTATCGTAGAAATGTGAAGAATATCCCATCTTGACTTTATTTCTTCAGGTTACAAACTGGACGGCATGTACATTAAAGGGATCCAACTTGTGAACGAGTTACTGTGATGAAAAAAAGAGATCTGCTGTAAAGAGTATAATTGCACACATGTAAATCTACAAGAAACAGAAACATGCTATAGACTCAAATTTTGTTTCGTCAAAGGCATTGAAAACCTCGTTTAATTGCGACTGTTTTTTTGATGAGTGTAGTAATGCTTAAATCATACTTACCCTGAAACTATTGTGGCTGATATAATATAACTACATAGGGCTTAAACTTCTGTTGAAAAATTATTTAGCCAGATTAATAGTTGCTTAAAATTTGTGCTGAAAAATCACAAAGTAAGGCAACGGTTGCCTGAGCCTCATCAGTGCAAAACAGTGGATTCAGCAAATTTCTAACTCTTTTCTGTTGACGCGTTTATCGAGAGCAACAACATTTTTAAAACTACATCCAGCGCCTCATTAGACACTAACCACATTATACAGTCAATGATGCAAACGGAAGATATTTAGTCAGAATAAAATTTTCACCTACAGCAAATGCGTTTCAAAATATCAACATCGCAAATAAACGCTACCAAGTTTCCCGGTTTCTATAAAAGTTTGATAACACAGTAAATATCGAAATGGTGGAAATTGCATACTTGATGAGCTGAAACCAGATTACGTGCTAGTGCGTGCCATCTACCGTATTCCTCGAATGTTAACAATTTGTTCCAACGACTTATGACTTGCCTTGCTTCAAGCTTGAGCGACAAACCAGCTCATGACGAACTTAATGTGCGAGATATGAGAGAACACATTTCAACGCTGTGGGCACAGCAAGAGACAAGGGCATAGAATTCCCCATCATTTATATTTCGGGAATATACAGTCGTCGGCTTAATGCTATTCTGTGCATATGTCTTGATCTTCATATGCCTATTTGGGACAGATAACCGTACAAATCTTGAAGGAATTGTGGGCTGTTATCTTGCTCGCTTTCAGATCAACAGCTTAAATCTTACGAGAGGAACCGTGATTTACATGTTTTTAGAATAACACTCCTTGATTTGGTATCTGTTGTTTGCTAATTTGGCATTACTACTCTCCTAGTTCAGTAAACACAACTGCAACCAAGAAGTCAAATATTTATTTACAACACACGCGCTTATGGTAAATCATTCAAACAATGTTTCATCTGCAGGAAGTTATCCTAACTCATGACGATGATTAGCTGTAAATTGAAGTTTTGGTCATACTGTGCGAATTTCAGTGGACGTGGTGCAAATGATACCAGTTTATTTTCCTCGTTCTTACTCATAGGGCGTTTTTCTGCTTTTTGCTGTATTTGTGCTGTGTAGAATGCGCGCTTTGTTTCTAAGGAAGACGCAGTGAAGACTGAACATTGGTCAGTCATTGCGCTTGTAACGCAAAAAAAGACGTGAGATGTGACGTCGGAAGCAGGTTCAATTGAAGAGAGTGTGGGATTATTGACGTAGTGCTGACTGCATAAGGATTGCATCATAATGTCAACCAGAAGTCAGTTCATATTGTTGGTTTAACCACTCATTTATGCCACAGAATTACCATTTGAGTAAAACAAGCAAGTGGTGCTTTTTTAGATTTTGCGTGCGTGAGAACGTTTGTCTCGTGGACACTGCAAATATATAGGAAAATCCTTTGCATTTGCGTTAGTCGCTGGGTATTCCTTCCCGAAGAGGTTTGTATTGAGATTCTCTCAGTGATAAGCGCAAACAAAAGAGAAGATAAGCAGAGGCAGCAATAGCGCAATTTAAATCAAGAAGCAGAAAGCAGGAGCAGTTTTATCACCTGTGTTTTGTCACGTGTTTTATCACGTGTGCATTCTCTTGGGTTTTGGTAAACTACCCACCTGTGAGACATAGAACATTTCGAAAACTAATAAATTCTTGAATCAAGTCTGTTTAAAGAAGAAGTTATGGTGTCCCGGAAAATATAAACTGGCTTTATGAATACAAACTCAAGGGAAACCTGATGTGGTTGTGCTCTTGGTAGGCCGTATGCTGGTGTTGCGATCGGAAATCCCGAGTGGCATGTGCGCAGAGCTTCGCACCGTGACAGCAAGCAACAATAGAGATCACCCGACGAGATCACTCTACTATTGCTTGTTCGCGCCACATACATATATTTTAGTTCTTCGCGCACATCCCGTTCGTGGTGAATCACACAGTCAACGCAACACCACCGGAGAGGTTGCAACACTGGTCTTTCCTGCTTCTGCGTTGAAAATATAGTACAAATAACCGAACTGAATGCCGCAGAATTTATCACTTTTTTTAAACAACTTTTTACTAGGCATGACCGTAGCCTCTGTTTAGCATTGTATAGGAGTAATAATAAAACCGATATTGACATTACATTCTTTGTTTAAATGTCACACCACTGTGAAACCTTTTGAGAAAGAAAAACAGTTTAAACTGATTTATAAAGTATAGTATGTCTGCACAAAAAGAACTTACCAAGTTAATGTGGTGTGTGGCGGCCATGCTTTATGAAGCAACGTCTGCGCAGTCAAGCTCCGGCGTCAGAAATCTGACTAATGACGTAACATATACAGGTGGGTTGTGCATACCAGTGGGCAGAAAATGCCTTTTGTTAACGTAGAGAAAGATCTTATGCAAACTGCTGGGGTTGTTTCAACAGATGTAAATATAAAGCGAAGAAATGCCTTACTAAAATTCAACGAATTGTATGCTGAGTCTCTGGACTAGAACAAATTCGACAAAATGTACTGTAAGCATTTCTTTTGAACGACGTGCAAGATGTAGTGTTTCCAATTCGGGGCAAAATTTTAAAACCCGGGTTTCGGGTAGCTGAGAAAAGAAACCCGGGAAAATCCGTTTTTTTTCGGATTTTGAAATGAATGCGATTTTGAGCGATAAAAACTCAATGTCTTTGTGAAATCATTACTGTTGGTCCCTGCGCAATTTATTAGCGAATTATTAATTAAGTAAAACACAGTTTGTCACTGATGTTTGTAATACTGGCGCATGACAATCAAAGCACACTTTCAATCATTCAGTCGGTTTCTGAGTTTTGTGACAAATAGACCAGTGGCTGAAAAAAACCCTCTGGTTCTACTGATTTGGGCATGATTGTAATTAAGGCATGGAACAGTTTTTCAAGGTTATTTGACCTCTTCTTTGTAGCCTCAAAAAGACTCATTTCCTTTTCAACAATTTGTGATAGGATCTCTTCCTGTGCCGGAATAGTTTCGTGGTCTTCACCCTCATGGGTTACATGGATTCAGTGCTTTGATTTCAAATGGTTGA
>JGI24022J15233_10005811_pt1 | contig 13204 bp, 7 predicted proteins | sample Ectturendosymbi2_FD_15233 | JGI IMG/M metagenome (IMG submission 15233) | reverse complement strand
CAGTGACCCACACCAAGCGAATCTATCGCAATTTATTGCGTAAGGAAACTAGTTTCGTGTATTACACATCTTCAGTCCTTATTCAAATAGAATCTGCTTGTTAAGTCAAGCAGATGTCAATACCTTGCGTATCGTTGTTATACGGTGGCGAACACAAAAGCAATTCAATCAAAAGTTCACCTTCAAGTGATGGCAAGCACAATGACAACAGCTACTGAACTACCGTTGCAAAACAATCGGCAAAAGTTATGATATGCGCAAATCAAAAGTGAACTTCATAGAAAGCGACCCTGGGCCCGGCAACCCGACGCAAAAGTAACGCTGGCGCATCGCGAGGAAATTTTGCAACTCAGAGCGTCGCAGATTCTCCCAATAAGAAACGCCAGACAAGCAGATCAGGCCGAATGTTCTCGAAGGTTGATCACAACGATTAGGATAGCGGTTCAAAAATCGCGTAATCGCCCCAAACAATTAAAGTGCATGAAGCGCCCAAAACGCGCAGCATGTTGGGCGGAGGCAGTTTCTCCCTTGCAAAAATGCACGAGGTGTCAAAAAAACTCGCAAGTCCGTTTTTAGATTTAGGCTGGTGCAGACATTTATGATATAACGCGTGCATTGCTCAGTGCATGTTCGATGTGAATACCAAACGTGCCTTTGCATCGCCAGTCTCACATCAGAGCCCAAGCTGGGAGAGCGCTATCTTCACTCCATCGCACTACGCCCGTAACTATGAGTATGTTTGTTGTTCGCCGAAACAATTCACCTTGATGCGGCTGCCACTCTGTCTCTATTACCAAAGGATATTCGTCTGGACCGAGAATAGTCTCCTTGCCCCAACCGCCTTCCAAGCATTCTTCAGGTTTGGATCCCGGCGGAAGCACGACCTGCAATACGACTTCGTCAAAACGTGCGAACGAAGACGCGCGCGGACGAGATGTGCACAAGGTTGTGATTTGCGAAACTAACACCTGCAACGGTGTTTTTCAAAACTGCCATCATCTATAACCGTTTCGTGTGGAATAGAACAATGCTAACCATACTGATTTCATCACCACTTCACATTCGGACGATCTGATTACCTTTACGATCCTGTAATCGGCCACCTTTTCGTGCCCAAGTCCGTACTTGTCGAGCGCATCCCGAATCACAGTTTCCGTCTTGTCGGTTGGCAGGAGCAGAAGAGTTTTGTACGGGATTTCCGGGTTCAAGCTGTCTCCGTATATCTTCCAAACTTTTGCTGCATGCGCCGCAACAATCGATTAAACAGGAGTTTTTAAATACACATTAGCGCCGAAAAACAAATGCAATCATGCATATAAAAGCTAACACTGTCAATCACAGCTTGTTGTTTACACCGTCGGCCTCAACTTTGCGCGAAGACCTTTTACGGGTCACGGCGGGAGCAGCAAGCGTGTGAGCAAGGATTAGGTGCTTAGCCTGAGTTCGCAAAATCTGTAGCTTTGCATCTGGTAAAAGGTACGTTGCTCCTTTTACTTCTACAACTGTGACTTTTAGCAACATGCCCGCAACCAGGAAATAAACGGTGTGAAGTTATAACGCAGTGGCGTAAAAAAAGCTAATCACTTGTTTGCTCAAGTAATACTCTCCACATGTGATACGCAAGGAATCTATCGGCAACTTTTTAACAGGAAATCGATTTCACGTAACACTACGCATCCTCAGTCCTGAAAACTGCAAGCAATGCTTACGGGGCCAAAACAACAGCAGAGCAAGCAAACAACTCAAGATTAAAGTGAATAACTCAATATACAAGCTGCGGCAATTAAAACTGATAATTAAAACTAGTTGCATTCACTGGAAATTCAAATCTAACTGACGCTAATTATCATTGTGCAAGGCTTGGGCTCTTTTTTCGGTCATTATTGGTCATAGACGGAACGTTTTTTGAAATGACCGAAAAAAATTTAGTTAATTCGCTCAGAATGTCAGAAAATATGGACTAATGAATACTGTTACGGGGAGTTCTAATACAACTGTGAGTCAATTGACAAAATTGTCTCAGCAAAAAAAGGACCGGAAAGTCTAAGGAAAAAAAACAGGCGCAAGGTAACAGACCCATTTATGCTTGATACAACACGCCGTATGATTCAAGGCGTCGGTAGAATGCATACGCAAGACTGCATTCGTTGCGTTGGCAACCAAACTCCGGCTACCGTGCGCCTTTAAAATCGCTGTGACGGATGTTGACAACATTGCCAGCAAGGTAGCGGTGAAAAAGGGCAAAACACGTCAATGATAGCGCAAAAGATAGCAAAATTATTTCACACGGGGAAGGATCGTGTTTTGAACTTGTGCGTCAAGTTGGTGATATCATTATCGTCACGCTTATCCAGAGATTGAAAACTGGGTTGTTCGGCAAACGTAGCAACGTAAGTTTCATGTACAGGTTGGTTTATTTATCATTACGGTGCTATGGAACACTGAACAGTGGCGCGACAGGGCCATTTGATCTTTGACATTTTCAACATCTGTTTTGTTCCATTTGCTGCGGTACTTGTTTGCTGTTGCTTTTTTAGGTGAAGACAATAAATCAAGCCGGTGAGTTTTTTAAAGCGGGGGAGGGGATCCTGCGATCCGCACGAACATCCAGTATGGCCGGCATTAGAATTTTCGTTACCCAAGTTCGAACACAACATAGCATCAAAACGAAACTCGATCACAAGCAGACACGCAGACAATACGCAAAGAGAAGTCTCCCTCGCTCCTTGCCATAGTTGTTTCTCCTTACATCCTTTGCGAAGATAAGGGCAGATTTTTAAGATAAAATTAATTAATCTTTGTGGTCCGTGATAGTAAACAGGTTCCCCATCCCTGGTTTACAGTGAGCAGAGCAGGATCAGCGCAGGATATCCAGGGTTTGATGTAATTTTTTTGAGGATATCTAGGGTTGATGTAAACACAAAAAACTACCCCCGGTTAAAAGTCAAAAAACACCATAAAGTGTGGTTGAAGACATTGCCTTGAGGAAGCCTATCTGAATAGGTAAGCGAAATGTTGTCAAATAAACAAAATTAAGTAATCACCAAACGAGAGACTTTATATGTTTGAAAATCAAACCTGGTGTCAACTGCTACGAAAAACATGAGTAACAGAAAGAACAAAAAATCCACCATATTAAAATATCTGTGGAACATACTTACGTCAAATGTAAGTCAAAATTCATAGTTGCAAAGCATTAAAAACGGTCTCAGTAGGTACTTAGAAGCAGGTTATAACAAAGAAACAAAACATTTTTCATATGCTAAGGAATGCAATAATTTATTACTTGCAATGAAAATACCTTTCGTATTCATGTTAACAAAAAAAACTCCAAATTTTTATTTTTTTTATCCTGAGGATGACGAACACTTCCATGCGAAACCAACTACGCGAAAAATTAAAACAAACAAACATGTAACTCGCAAGATTAATTTCAAGTAACTCGTTTCCGTCTTGCGGAACCATCGTATTCGCAGCAGCTTCACGAAAAAGCCGCGTGCTGCCGTACACTTCGGCTTGATAGTCGCATAACAGGTCGCAGCAGCAGCAAGCGTAAATGACTCAGTCTTAATATCGCCAATTCTCTCTTTATTCGGTTCAGAATAGGTCAGTTGTTAATCAACGTGTGTGAATAAAACAGCAGGCTAAGAAAGTGAAGTACCGGTACAAATAAATTTCTACTGATCTGCCGAAACTCGCATTTGTCCCACTGGGTACATCCGGCAAATACCGAGAACTTTTGGTGTCGTGAAAATCATCTTCGCCTTGAATGTGAGCTACGTACTAATTCTTCTATTTTGTATGTGAGCTGCGTACTGATGGCTATATTTGCTTCTTTTCTGATGGTTCGAGCTTTTTTTAATAGTAACACTCTCGTATAACACTCCTTTGTTGCGAACGATCGGTTTAGATGCGCGGGCTATGGTGGGTGAATACAGTCAGTCAATTTACTGCTGACCAATAAACGCTGGTGCGAAAGTATTTCTTCGACACTTAAAAAACGACAAAACGACTGCAAATCTCAATAGTATCTCCTTCTTGTTAGGTGAAGGTAGCAGTCAATCTGCAACTGACGGCGAAAAACCAGTAACAGCCTTCTTTTTTGCAAGATGGCAGTGGCAAACACCTTCGTATCGCTCAAATCACCTCCGCGCTTCTGAAGTTTCTGCTCTCGCCGTTTCTTCATAACGGCCTCCGGATTAGACACCGTCCGAGTAAACGTCGACTCTGGGACTTGCGCGTACAACTGCTCAGCAGGCGAAACCTGCAACAAACGTACCTCAATTTCACAACTATATTATATTTGGTTTCGGATAACTCAGTAAAGAAACGACTTATATAGAGTGAACTGTCGTATTTTGTTGACAATACAAGCTTCAATGCGTAAAGTTTATGCCTATTGTTCAGGGCAAAGTTTACCGTGGCACAAAACATACATGACCAACTAATCTGTTGCAAATGGAATGCTCTCCTTGAAGAGTTGTCAAAATCCAATTGCGCTGTACACCATTCAATGTGGCCTTTACCATCAACACAAGTACTCAATAAATCACGCCACTTTATCGTACACTGGCGCATACAAACGGGTTGGCACGAAGAGGCAACGATTTGCAAGTAGGAGCAACTCTACGGTAAACACACAAGAAGTAATATTTTGCTTGCGAATGAGAGCTAAACAGGGCCAAGAAACTTTCTGGGGGCGTTTACCTTTTTGAAGATACTTCTCCGTTGCAGCATTGTACAAGAGCATTACGCGTAATGCCAAATGAGTTACAACTGTTAAATGCTGGGCGCGTCAAAGACTGTCGGCGCGAGGTTATCTGTTTGTCCATTTAGCTTACTGTTTCTGAAACTTTTTGGTCCTATCGGCCCCTTGTTACTCTCGACACATTGTTATCGCACCCCACGCTGTACGAAGCAAAACAAATACATGATAACAGAATTTTATTGAAATATATTCTATAAATTGCATAATGGAAGTTACTACATTACAGTTGCGCTGTTAAAATTCCATTAAACTTTGTAGTTGTGTGACACAAGTTAAAATTATCAATTAAAAAGTTACACTTACTGTTTATGAGACTGCTCTGAAAGCGGAACCATAGCGTAATCATTCAAACTGTTATGTTATATTTGGACCAAGTAATCATATTATTAAGCAAATAAGTTATCAAGAAGCCAAGCAGTTGATTGTTTGCATTACGTAGCCTAGTGAAGTTAAATAACTGATCATTGAGGGTTTTTCCCCTTTGTTTTTTGTCGCCTATTACACCCTTCGTTTTTTTCACTACCTTGTCTTTCAATATCACCCCAAGGGAGCAATATCGCCCTTGTTTGAGAACCGCTGATTTAGCTGAATTGAAATTGTAAATGATCTCTACATGACAAAAGAGATGCACATGGATGAAACATTGAAATAAGAGAGTGAGATAAAAGAATGAACCAAAACAGAGCAAGATAAAAGAGTAAAAAAGAGCATTGCAAGAAAATGCATATTAATCAAATAAAAATGCAAATGAAACCAGCCAAGGTGATCTACCTATGACTGAATGTTGCAAGTGATAAATGATGTCAATATGGAAAAAAAATCAAGCCCCTAGAATAAACCATTCTGATAGCGAGGGTGCACCAGTAATTGCCAACCTATCTCAGGCAATGGAAATTTACTATCTTCTGTTTCATGCTGTGTGTGTTACACAGCCAACCAAATCAACAATTTAGACATTTTTCACAGCAGGAGAAACTCTAGCAAAAGTCGTTTTGAAAAGATTTGTTTGATTTTTCCTAATTTCATCTAAAATTTTTAGCTGTTTCAACCAAAACTTGACATTTTTCATACAAAATCAATACTACTCAAATGCTAATCCATTCTGCCTAAACAACTGCAGAACAGTGTCAGCAGTCTTTGGCTGAAAACATACACCTATACCAGGCAAAAGTCAGGGCTGTCTAGGAAAACTACTTGATGGTAACTTAAACCAATACCTTAAACCAGGCCTTGGTTAAAGCAGTGATGTAAAAGCACACCACAACTTAAACTCAAAGCAGCTTGTTAAAGGTGAACATTTATAATGAGACCACATTGCCCAGCACCACAATTGTAAGTGATCTCTGCATGATGAACGAGAGGTTGAAAACCATGAAAAGTAAAACAGAGTAAGATAGATAAATGGAAAAGAGCAATGTCTGAAAACAGATCTTCCAAGCTACTGTAACATTGATCCACCTACAAATGATTGTTACAAGGAATAAATCATATCAATACACAAAACACCTCTAGAACATAGAACATGCATAAAACCTCTACAATGGGAATAAATTGTTGCATATGGTTATTCATTAGGGCATAACTGCTACAGACTTGGGGCACTCTGCAGTAGGTACTTACCAAATGTGTCTGAGTTTCAGATGGTGGATCATCCCTGCCCTTTTTATTGGCTTTTTCTCTCTTTTTCTGAAGTTTTTTCTCCTTCTTCGTCAAATTTCTGGTTAATTTAAATCCTTTTACTGTGTCCTCACTTTCATCATAAAGGGCCTTGCCAACATGAATCTGCAGCAACATAACNTCATTGAATCAATGCCAAAAAATTCAGACACTGAACAAATAGGCGAACCAGTTTTACCCCTCTTNGGTTTTGTCAAGTTGCTACCAACAAAGCAGAAAACCTCCATTCTCACCTNAAGAAAACCTGCCCCTGACTTAAAATTCATAGCAACAAAATAATTTTATTTAACACACTGTTGGCATACATAAACATACATTAAGTTAACAATTACAGTTACTTTGTATGAATCTGACATATGCAGTCCCAACAATATTTTAGGACTAACAAACACCTGTTTGCAATCCACACAGCTGTTTCTTGAAGCAGTAATGATGATACAATGGAATACTATGTTACTACGTTTACATGGCCAGTTTTGCATTGTCTCATTCCCATATATGGATAAGTGGTCTGGTTCTGAACGTGATTTGCTGAGTCAGCACCCTGAACGAGCCAATGCGTTGGTCACCTCAACAGGAAGACATCTCGTTATGAAGTGTATGGGGTCACGTTCGCACAGTGGTAAGGCTAGCACCTAGCACGGCTAGCATTCAGTGTCCGTCTCCAGATAAGATATGACTGCACCGTTATTTTAACTGTTAGTTTGTTGAGTTCAGTTTTAGAAGTGTAATACCAGCATAATTACCATGCAGTCGACAAGGCACGTCAGCAGGGATGGGTAGTTTTACTGTACAATAGATAGTAGTTCAGGCTTTGGGTTGGCAGTGTTGGGATTTCTAATTTTGAAGGCAAGAATCTTAACCAAATGTTCAGAAACCACCCTGCTAAAAGCTGTTTGCTTCTGTTGCAACCTCTCTGTTGTCATTGCGTTGAATGTGTGATTCACCACGAACAGGATGTGTGTGAAGAACAACAATATATATATATATACGTGGTGCAAACAAGCAATAAGAGTGATCGTGGCGTGGAAGCTCTGCTGATATTAACTTGTGAACAATTGAATGTAACGACTAGCGTACGCAGAGAGTGATCGCGGCACGTGAACTCTATTGTTGCTTGCTGCCACAGTGTGAAGCTTTGCGAACATGCCGCTCGGGCTTTTCTGATTGCAACACTTCTCCACTTTACATGTCATTAAAAAAAATTGAGTGCAATAATTCCATGTCATCAGTGGTGATAGAAGTAAAAGTTATTACAGTAACTAAAATATACTTTTTGAATTATAGGCTATCTGCCAGTTTTAGATATCCCTTATTGTTTAGAAATGAAACATTACTGAGAAGTTGCTTATTCATAATAAAGGCTGAAAGCTGTGCACAACATATGATTAGAGGCTCTGTTCAAATACAAATATGTACTTTAAATAGGCTATTGATCATCTGGAGTGGCTTGGCACTGTTAGGAATAGTTGTTTTGAAAGTAAGAACCTTGTGTGTTGCACTAGTCTTCATAAATCAGGCTTGCAAAAATAGGGCAACTTTCTGGCATCAGTGGTGATAGTAGTAAAAGATATATAATTATTTCACTGGCTCCTTGAAAAAATGTCATAGGATATATTTCATATAAGAAATACTGAATGTTTTGTATTCATGTGACATTAGGCTATTAGTTTAAGTATCAATGTAAATTAAAGATTTTGACTGATGTGTCACCAAAAGTTCCACCTAGGCACTTGCAGACACATGCAATATTAAGTGGTAATCTCCAAAATGTTTTTCAGCATTGTGCTTAGGAAACCTGTGTGAAATTTGTATGCCTCTAACTTTGCAGATGTGACATCAACCCATGCTGTAAACGTCAGTGCACGTCTGCTGTGGATGGATTTTACAGTGTCCAGCATGATCCATAATTCACGGCACCAACATGAGAGGCATGAATAGCAATTGCCATATTTGTGAAATCTGTACATGCTTTCCAACTCCATACAACCTTTTGTTCACTAGTCTGGACAGTGGATGTTTACCGACGCGTCTGCTACACAGAAATGACTTTCAGACATGTAAACCGAACGGTACAATGACATCAGAACGAGCTGTCTCGTTTTTGCAGACTGCCGCTTGACATGTAAACATAGTATATATATGGTTGTGAATCTCTGCTCTTCTGTCGTTAACTGATATATGTTGAGCATCCAAGCTTGATTAGGTAAGAGTTCATGTTTTCTTTGCAACAGTTCAACTTAGTAGTTAAAGCTAATGTTGCAGTCCTTCAAATACTTCAAAATTGCGATAATACCTGACACATTCAATGGATTTTAGATCTATATGTGCTCTGCAACTGCAACTATGTCCGTATTTACAGATGTTTTTTCTTTAACTTAACACACACTGCACTAGTCAAGCAGTTATTGCAAATTTATAGTCACACTGCTTACAATACACGAAGAAACAGAGCAAGATTTCACAAGCTGGTCTACTTCTGCCGTCAACAAATCTAATGACTAAACATTTGAGTTATAATATTGGATTCAGCAGGGAAATGGTTACTAAGTATAACTTGACAGCACATAAAAGAATTTTGACAACTTTTTTAAACAAATTTCTTTGGAAATGTTTTATTTGATTTCTAGTAGCATCACATTCTATCCAAACTGAAACTTGGACCATTAGCAAAATGTGTTGCAATAAATATAAACTGTTTTAAACCATATTATGTTTCCTTGCTGGAAATGTAGTAAAAAACAAGAACATTATACATGCACATACTTCATTTGCTTAACTTGCTCAAGTTATTTACTGTGAGCACAGACACTGCATTACTTGTCTTATCCACAAACAAAAATCACGATCAAGGCAAACTCTGCATAAATTTAAGAATAGCCATGTACATGACAGACCGCGAGCAACCATTTGATAAAGCGCAAAAATCTACAATTGTTTATGAAGATCCAGTAGGGGCTGGATTTACTGAAGTAAAAGAACAATACCTCAAAACTGGTAAGAGTCCATCCAGATTTATCTTTTCTACTTCATCTTGCACTTGTCCTGGGGTCTCCAAATTTTGGTCCATGAGCTAAACCTGGCTTGCAAAGCCATTTCATCTGGCCCGCCAAGCTATTTTATCCGGCCACAAAGAAATTTTTTCATAATGAAAAACTGATATATTTATGAAAAATTTGTTGATTTGGCAGAATATAACATATCCTGAAACAACCACATTGCATAAGACGTTTGTCCCTTGAACTGTGGTGTAATAGCTTATGTGGCTCTTAGACAAAAAATTAGGAGACCCTGTACTAGTCAATCATGCCTATTGTCCATATTAATTTACATTACCCAACAATTAATACCTACTCAATCCAGAAGTTTCTTTCCAAGGCATACATCAAACACTTCTCAAAAGAAATGTCATAATAAACAAGCAGCAGTAGAAAAAAAACGGTGACTGCAGCATCACCATACAAACAACTAATTTCCTTACAGGCAATTTGTCATCTTCATTACGCAAAAGAAATCGACCTTCTCGATCATCTTTGATCCAGTTCAACTGAACAAGCAGAGGTTTCTCATGATCTTTTAATTTTCGTGTTTCTGCAAAAGTAGTAACAAGATAGCTCTAAGCTATGACACATTTCACTGTTATAAGCATTACAAACTCATAAGTCGTATGTTTCGAAGTTGTCACAGTCCAGTGTGGGTTAACACAACCAATTAGTTTTTGTTCGCATTTAGTTTTTGTACTTGCTACACTCAATGGCTATTCTAGCATGGTCTTACATTTCACATTTTTTATAAAGCTAATTACTTCATTTCATGACTCTAAACATGAAAATTGTAACTTCAGTATGTTTACTGTCGGTAATCACATTGTTAAAATCATGGCTACACCTTTTGACATCCACAGAGAGCAACAACAGTCACAGTAAAAGTTAAAATTACAGTGAATAAATATATTTGTATGGGTGAAATAACCAACATTTGGGTAAAATAATCTTTTTGGATAATTTTCACCCAAAAGCAGTTTTTTTGGCCATAAATTTTGAAACAGAAACCTTAGAAAGTTGATCAAAGGCTTAAAAGACTTGGATCTTATCCTAGTTTCCACTAAAAACTTGAGCAAAATACTTCCCTCTTACGGTTGGGGCCCAGGGTCTGATAACCTCAGCCAAAAAGGGTTAAACCTTCCCCACTTATGATGTCACCCACATGACGCCCAAAACTTTTTTTTTCATTGTAAACTAGAAGAAACGCTAAGTCTTTTGAGGGTTTGAACAGCTTTCTAGCACAATTGAATGGTGAGTTATGGAGTTGAAAAGTGGCAGGAAAATACAGGATTTACAGGTAAATTCACCTGGCAACAAAGGTGTTAACAGTCAGATGAAAAATTGCTTTGAAGCCAAATCATTTTGCAAGTAGCACAGAGCTTTTCAACTAACACATTAAACAACCTACAGTATATGCATGTTCAAGCATGTTAGACTTTGTAACATTTGGTAAAACAAAATTTTTCATTAAAAAAGTACTGGCAAGCAAACAACCAACACAAAACTGCTGCACAACAGAGCAAATGGATGTCAATTTTCAGCTGTCAATAACTTTTTACTCAGTGACAAGGCAACTTGTAAAGAATGATTGCTTACTTAACAAAATGAGTCTATATCTATTTTTAAAAAAAGACATTTTTGCTACTACACTATTTCCTACTATGGATTAAGACAATAAAAAACTTAAAACGAAGCACATCTATCTTTGAATATGTTGCTTGTGCAGACATTGGCATGTTTATGAAAACATCAGCTTTATTCCAATGCACGATCGGTCACATTGACATGACAGGCCATATTTACAAATTCAGTCGTATTCATGTTTGAAACATGGTTTTAACACAGGGGTGGGAAACCTGTGGCCCATGTGAACATTTGATATGGCTCGCATCAGAATTTCGTTACCTAGTACAACACTGTACCAAAACGAAGCTCCATGATAAGCAGGTACAGTAGAACTTGTCTAATTCGTCATCGTTTAATTTGTCAGATCGCTTAATTCGTTACTTTTTCGTCAGTCCCAGCAGAATTCCTATATTTTGTGTACATTGCTGTTTGTCTAATTCGCCATCGTCCAATTCATGAATTTGCTCAATTCGTCACCTCTTTCTATCCCTTGAAAATGTTTTGTTCGGCTAATAAGTCATTTGCAGTTTTGCTTTTGATGTCTAAGCAGCTAGTACGTGTGGGGATTAAAAAAATTAAGGATCTTTATCTGAGAACAGTAGCGTAGCCAGCCCAAAAGTTTTGGGGGAGTCACAATGATTGATTTTAGGCGAATAGCACCTATTTTGTTTGGGATACCACTTCTCGAAGCACAAAAAGACCATATGTTCTAAAAATTTGGGGAGGCTTGGCCCCCTAACCCTCCTGGCTACGCTTATGTCTAAGCATTGTTGTACCTCACAACTTGTTTATCGAATTTATACACAAGGTGCGAAGCGCGACCCAACTCCCCACTGAGAGAACGTGGGATGTCTTTGCAGTTTGTTAAAGATTTAAAAGGTGCTAGATTAAATGGAGGAGTCCAGAGAAAGTAGAGGTGTTAATTGTTGTATTCAACCATAACGTCATAAACTTGTATTTTACTGCAAATAAGAGCACTATGTATTCAAGTTGCTATCATAAAGTATAAGAGCTTCTGTGATAGAGTTTTCACCTGTTTGCATAATTCGTCACTTCACCTAAATCGTCACTTGTTTCCAATCCCCTTGAGGTGACGACTTGGGCAAATTCTACTGTACTTAGATATTAAATCAAGAGAAGTTACTCTTCTTCACACTTAGATAAACGTAGAACTTTTGGAAAAAATTAATTGATTTTTCAGCCCACTAGCAATAATGCACAATTCATGCAGCCCATGATAGTAAATAGGTTCCCACCCGTTTCAACACCTTCATTGCCGGTGTACGAATATACTCGTACTTTGAAATCCCACATGGAGCTGCTATTTTCATGCCACTTTACAACTCCATAACTCACCAGGTGATTTAACTAGAGAGATGTTCAAACCCTCAAAAGATGTGGCGAGTCTTCTAGATTGCATTGAAAAAAAATTGAACAGTTTTGAGCTTTTTATGGGTGACGTCAAAAGTGGGGTAGGCTTTAGGCCATCTTGGCTCAGGTTACCTGGGCTTGGGCCCAACTGCTAAAGGGAAATTTTTGACTCAAGTTTTCATTAGACATTAGGCTATAATCCGATTCTTTTGAGCCCTTGCCATCACCCACAAAAAACAGAAATATAAAACCTCCCAATTTTTTTCAATGCAATCTAGAGAACTCGCTGCGTCTTTTAAGGGTTTGAACAGCTCTCTATCTCAATCGCCTGGCAAGTTGTAGAGTTGCAAAGACTTCACATCTGAAACAGGAAAATCCAACCAGCGCCAAAGGTGTTAAAACTGTGTGGTATTTATTGTTGAAAAAGTAGGTTTTATCGAAAGCATGTTTGCCAAATGTACTTCAAAACATGTCTTGACAATCATGTTTAATTGAGGAAGATAGACACTTGATTGCAGCATGTTTTTATCTTATCTTCATATATGGACGCAACTTCCTAATAAAGCAAACTGTGTTAAATTATACGTAGGCATTTCAAATGATCTTTGTGGAGTACAAGATATTTCAATTAACACTTTGAGAGCCGGGTTAATTCAAGCGGTTCGCAAAAAGCAGCTGATTCGAACGTGGCTTTGCGGATGAATATCTCCGCTCCTGT
>JGI24022J15233_10005810_pt1 | contig 13205 bp, 8 predicted proteins | sample Ectturendosymbi2_FD_15233 | JGI IMG/M metagenome (IMG submission 15233) | reverse complement strand
CAGCACTTTCCGCAAGTCACTTTGAGTTATTATGTGTGTTAGGCACGTGATGACGCTTCGACATCTGTTTTCAAGACAGGAAGCGATGGACCGTTGACTTCCTCGACAAGCTTCTGCACAGTTTGATTTCATAAACTATAAAGTGCATTTTTTAAGTTATGACAAGCGTTTGCAGCTGTCAGGCCGTAATGTGTATTTTTTCAATTGAATGAACCCAAGGACAACACACCGTACATTTAGATCATTACTGGTTCTTGTTTAATGAGTCCTCCTACAGTTACACTACGTCACGCTCTGCTCTTTTCTTGTCACGTGATTTCGTTTCCAACTCGTTCAGTGGCTAGCAAGCGGAGAAATGGCGGCGTTTCGAAGTTCGATTTGTTGCTCAGCACGTTGAACGCACCAAGCGTTTTTTATGTGATGCAACATAGTAGTTTTTCCTCTGCACACGATGAACGAGCGAATTTCAAAACAAGTTTCTGGCTACAATTTTAAATCAACTTTCTTATTTTCGCCATGCGTGGCGAAAAGTCACGCCGCGACACCACGTTTCTCGTTTCTTTCTGCCCGAGTTCAGAGTGTTGTGCGTATGGACGCCATTGAATAGTGCTTGTTGTGAAGCAAAGATAGCCAGGGTGGTATTTTTTGTTTAATTGGACTGTTTGCATATTTGGACCCCCGTGGAGTTCATTTTGGCTGGTTCAAAATCAATTGGTTTCTTCCCAAAAGCTACACAAAATATTGAGTTCAAAATCAACATAATTTCTACAAACTGCATCATATTCGCAATTATGACATTTTTTTGCAAAAATTTGCAGGAGCTAGTTTCTTTTATTGTGTCATTATTACCATTATTATGAAGAAATATCATTATTATGAAGAATTACAAAATAAACAAACCCAGTACCTCAATAATAATTTAGTGCCAGCCGTTCACTTCATGAAGGCAATAAACTGGTGTGACGAAAACGACTTTTATTACGTGAAATCAATTTCTTATTTAAAAAAAATTGCTGATCGATTCCTTACTTACACCCAGTAGCGTAACTGACGGGGGGCAAGGGGTAAGCCGTCCCCCCTGGCAAGCTAAATGTAAAACTGGGCCCCCTTCAGTTGACATTTTCATATGTAGTATTCTTTAATTTGTTGTTTTTTGTTTTTCGGAGGTGTTTTCGTTTTTTTTTATCTACTATGGACATTGACGACATCCATAGATTCACTATCATTTCTTAACCTTTTTTCTGAGTTTTGGATAGTGGGCCCCCTTCAACAAAGTTTTGCCCACCTGGCTCAAACCTGTAGTTACGCCACTGCTTACACCCATTGTGGGGAGTACTATCTTGAATAAAGATATGTGCAAGTTTGAATAATCGCAAAGCATGAAAGCCTAGTCAGCTGATTTTCGAAAGCTTACAGAATAACAGAAAACCTAAAGAGTTTTAAATTGTGACGAAAACTTTTAAGAAAAATTAGGCAGTTAACAGTTGAGTTGACATTGAGCAAACACAGTTGTGATGTTAGAGAAAACAGAGAATTAGGTTCAACGTTGAGTGAGGCTCAACACATTCATGTTGAATCGAAGTGTTGCTACAAGGTGATAAACAACAATTTGTTACTTCACAATCATGCTTACGTTTCGCAAGCAGAAAACGTGTGCTTTTGGATCGCCAATGTGTGCGTTTGTCCTTCCCTTAAAAAATCCATAAACTAAGAATTTTGCTACTGTCGTACAATAAAATTCTTACAATACTTCAGTCGCCTTTAAAACATTGAATAAATCTTCAAATTTAAAACTTACCAATTACACGGCTAATCACACCAATTAAAAAAACGTCGCAGATGTTTGATATCAACCTGATTTAGGCTGTGAAAGTGATATTTTGTTTGTTTGCGAAGATCTGTTACTGCTAGCGATATGGAAAACTGCTCAACCGTCAAACATTTACCATTGTCGTTGATAACAACTCATAATGATCATTTGTCACTGACAGAGAGAAACTATAGCATGTTTTAAAATTTGAATGTATGTTCTTGTTCGGAAGCAAATATGTTTGCCTGAAGTGGCCCAGGAGTTTTATAGAAATGCCCAATCGCGGCATATACACGGAATAAGATTAGAACAATTGCTTGATAACCATAGCCAGGTTTTATGGTTTGGGGGGGGGAAACACATTTTTAGGTGGGAAATATTTTTCTTTTTGTTATATGTTCAAAAAACAAATTTTTCTGGGCACAATAAAAATTTTGGGAGCACTGCCCCGAATTCTCCCCCGTGGCTACGGGCCTGATCAGAACTATGCAGAAAGACACACACATTTGCTAATCCCAAGCTAATAGATAACAAAAGCTTGGTCAGGGTCCAAAATTCTAAGAACTATATGCAAACGTTTGAAGAAAAATGTTTCTGAAATATGTATACAATACACAGATTTTCACGTTTTGCATCTTCTCTTGGGAAATTTTCTAGAAACTTTCTTGGCTTTAATGGTTTAGTATAACAAAAATGTCTGAGGGGGAAGGCCAAGGCCAACGCTTGCATGCATAATGCATGAAAAAATAATTGTACTTTGTCTGGCAGGCGGCAGCTATGTGAGCGATTCCTCACCTACAATGTGTTAAAGTTCCAAAACTTCCAAAAGAGCAAAAAAGCTTCTTTGGAAGAAAACGTGCATGGGGCGGTCCGGGCATATTTTGCCAAGAGTTTTGAATTTTGATTCGCAGGATCTCATAAACATTTGTTCAGCGTTGTGCGTCTTCATCTGCATCGTTTATCCGCCGGCTTTAAATGTGTGAGACTTCATAAAAGTTTTCATTATTACTATATGCAACATGTCTGTGTCGTCTTTGTTCTCTACTGTTCTGTAACAGAAGGTGTTTTCCCTCTCATAGTATCGCTTGCATAAGTGCGCTTATACGTTGTGTGAGACATTCACTGCCGTCATGTCTTTCGTGTCGCTTATGTAGACTGGTACTACTGTAACACCCAAGAGGGGGTGAGTGAAAGACATCGCAATGGTGGACGACGGGCACGTGTGTCCACAGAAGCAGGCTTCAAGAATTACATTGATCCAGGCCCGTAGCCATGGAGTGGCATTCAGGGGAAGCGCCCTCCAAAATTTTGCTGTGCCCAGAAAATGTTCTACCCTCCGAACTTTAAAACCTGATTACGGGTCTGCACTGATGCAGGGGACACAAAAGTGACGGATAGAAAGAAGCAGCACATGACATTACCCACGTGGAACAAACCTTCTGAATGAATAAAAAAGCGACCAAAGCATTTTCGTTCAACTTATGAGAAGGTTTGCCCAAATTTTAACTTTTCCACGCGCTACACCACACTTCCAGGCACCAAAATGCCACATTACGTTAGAAGAAACAATGCTTGCTTTGGGATACCAAAGAAAGTCTTGTTCCCTGCTGCACCAGGCAGTCGTAACGCCCAAGGGTGGATTCAGCCAGTGAGTTTGGGGGGTTCTGTAATATTTGGTAGTCAAGTCTCATTACAGGTTCACTACTGCAAGAACACTGCTGTGACAAAACAATGGACGACAAAATCACCTCAGATCACATATGTAAAATCACGGTGAATAAAGTTACTTTTCGGAGTTTCTGGATCCGCCTAAACAAAAAACTTTAAGGAATAAGTTTCGGTTCGCCGTAATACCTGAAATTAGCCTTAAAATTTTAGCCTTAACAATTTAATGAATATAAAGGTTTTGCTTTGACGCAGAACCGTCGCCAGAAAGTTTTCCATAGGGGGGCTTAGATCATTGTTTGGGGGGGGCTAAACCCACCCAAGCCCTCCCGTGGCGACGGGACTGATCACAATGAAGGCTTGATTTTTGAAACTTATATCATGAAGAGCTTATTGCATGATCACAAAATTACATAATCATAAAAGTATATATTCATGGAATAGCGCAACTTTAAACTCACAGTCATATGAAACAATAAATCTCTCTCTCTCTCTCTCTCTCTCTCAGAGACAGCAGCTCACTTCTTGCTCTCTCAGAGACAGCAGCTCACTTCTCGCACAACGATGAAGGTAGTAAATCTCACAATAGTAACAGCCTGGGCTGCCAAGTTTTCATGAGTGAAAAAGGCCACGTCAACCATAAAAATGCCAGATATTATCAAAAACAGCCAAATGTGAGATAAATACACAACAACACCTTTGAATAGCCAAACGCGCTTTCAAAAGACAACATTTACGTATAAAGATCGTACAAAGCATGAAGCTCACTCAGTCAATAAACTTCTCGAAAATTTTGGTCTTTGCTGAGGTGTAACCTGAAACAGCAAAACTAAAAATTATGGAATTGTAGTGCAGAGTTACCAACAAAAATTTGGTATTCAGTGTTCAGAAACAGCGTCGAGAAATCCGCCAAAATCATCTTTCTGTGCCAAACCACGCAGAAGTTAATTGGCCAAAAAGGCCAAAAAAATCCAAATCTCATTTGGCCTTTTTTCAAAAGTAAAAAAAGCCAGAGAAGTTGAAAAAAGGCCAAAAATTATCAATTTGGCCTTAAAAAAGCCAAACTGGCAACACTGGTAACAAGAAGCTTTCTTTTTAAGGGTTGGGTAAACTTTTAAACAAAGTTATACAACAACGCTTGTTAGCACGTGAAAACTTCGTTTCCTCTGAAAATTATTTGCATCTGTAAGCCACGAATCACAACTTCATGCGTGATGCACTGCAATCGAAAACATGTTTTCATATTAAATTTATTGCGAACTTCTTGAGAGTAGTTACGCATACATTTATCTTAGCCTGTGTCATCAGGGTGCCAGGGTCAAGTACATCAACGACAAGAAAAGGGCAGAATTTTTCATGCATGACCTTGCTGTGCAAAGCGCCTCTAAAATGCAGGCTACTGCAAAATTATTGCCAGTTTACGTCAAAGCAACCAGGTGCATATAAATCCATGCTTCCGCTTGTCCTTGCCACTGCATTCTTTAGCATATTGACACAAGTACAATTCGGTACAATATGGCGGATAGCAGTATGCGCGACGCGATGCAGATGCAATCGCTCTCAAGGTATTTAAACTGTTCAAGGAACAAGGTATCACTCTCAGAGCCTCTGCTACTTCATCCGCCATGTTGCGGCTCGGCGGTGATGGCATACAGAAGCGATCATCATGGCCGAGGAACAACGCCCACGCGACAAGCGCAAGTAACAAAAACATTCATCGAGAAAAAGAACGAAATGCGATTTTCCCTGCGCAGCGATGCTGCGCTCACATGACGTCACGCCAACAAGTTGGCGTTCCCGAGCTGAGTTCGAGCCGGGCCAAACACGTTGAAGTGGAATCGCGGGCAGGTGGTAGACCATTTTTAATCTCTGCTGTGATTCGGCGAGCATTTAAATGCCCAGTTAGTGATGTTAAGGTTCAGGTCGACTGCAGGCAGTGTGGTTGCGGTTTCTTTGCCTGATACGCAAATCTGTGTTGCTGATCAGAATGAGTTCAAACGTGCAGGCAGATGTGCACCATCATAAAATAGCTAAGGCGTAGCAGTGTGCAGTTGCGGCATATACTTTCAATTGTTTGGACAGCTAGAGTTTTGTTGGTTTCTTGTGCAGGCTGTTTCTGTGCAATCTTTAGCCACAATTTTTGTTCATATTGAAGGTCAGCAGTTTACTAGGTTCCAATAAGCGCCTGGAAGTTGGCAGTCATTCAGCCGTCCGGCCTTTTTCGAACGACGCGTACGTGTAGGGGCGTGCTACACGATAGCGTTCAGTCATTCGCTCAAGTTGCGAAGAGCGGGGTTCGTATATGCACGGCGCTGAGGCATGTCTGGATTTGTGATGCATTGATATACTGTAGTACTGGAACTAACATATGCAGATGTCATTTCTACTCCAGGTTGATTTGTCAGGTGGGGTAGTGTTAGTGCTGTTTAGGAAATGACAAGGAGAGGTTGCTACAGGAAAACGAATAAAAATGTGTACATCATCTTGTTGGCGAACTTGTACAGTTTTGATTTTGCCGCCTCCATTGTTGGATTACGATGCCTTTTGTCGCCGTCATATTGTAAAAGCTAGAAGAGTGATAAAGATGTACAGGTAAGTTCAGATTATTTTGTAGAAAAACTGTATGAATTTTATTAATTTTGGGGATATTCTTTTAGATCGTTTAGAAGTTAAAAATTATGACCGGTTACCATTCGTCATATGTACACTACGTTAAAGAGAAAAGCATTTCGCTGTAGGCAGTGACGTAGGTAAACGAACGCTGGTAATTGGCTGGCTANGTGTATTCATCCGCGAAATNTTTGTTTCTTCACTGCTGTTTGTTACAAGTCATCGCCGGAAGTTACAGTTNAAAAAAATATAAAAATTGACATGTTNAATCATTCTTTGTAGGCAACAGCAGTGAGTTGACATTTACATTCGAATTGCTGAAACAGTTTTCCCGTGATCAAGGCTCAACATTCATTGTATGATATTCGTATATGCTCCAGTAATCACGAATTTACAAAGTTTTCTTACGAAAGAGACAAAGTGGAAATTAATTTTTCATATAAAACAACGTGCACTGCAAACTTCAAACACGTCTTTGTTTATCGTAGCCCCACAAATTGTTCAGTTAAAACTACCGTCGAACCGACTTTTCTAGAAACACAAATGCGTAGAAAAAGACGAAACTGATCGTCAGTGAAATCGTGTGGAGTTGCCGTTGGTTAAAAGTTTCCTTTTGTTCCGTGACAGAAACTTTTGCTGAACATTTGTATTACGCAGTGGTCAATCCACTGGTCACCATATGAGTTTGAAGCACGTCGTATTTATCCTCCCGCATGCGGCGCACGAGGGCCTATTATTAGCGAAACGATGTTTGGAACACATCGCGCTATTCAGCGCCTCTGTGTACTGCACTACAGTGCGAAACTGTTGCAGTCAATCTCAATGGAATAAAAATTGATTTGCCTAGAGATAGAATTTTCATAACACTCATATTTTTTCAGGATTATGCAGTTGGAAATTTGTTAGATACAGATCAAGCTTGATGGTTTTGCTGTAGCTTAGACGTAAGCCAAGAATATTCACTCATCAGCTGACGTAAGCCAAGAATATTCACTCATCAGCGGTGAACCACTACCAGCTGCTGCAAGCCTGCAGTGGATATTCTAATAAAAAAATAATTTTTTTGTTCAACTATTGTAAAATTAAAAAAACAAATGTCTACATTTCAAAATCTATGTTTTATAAGGAAACCTGTGGGTTCATGTTCCAGCATTTGTCAGTGTCACCTGTTTACAACTGAACTACAGTACTGTAGTGGGTGTTTGGCATTTGGTTTATGTAGTACTAGTATTCCAGGGCATGAAATAGGATGGCAAACAAAAATGGTAGTGTCTGAATGGCTGCATCTGGTTTTGTGCCACATATTATAAGACTGAATTTGAGTTGTAAGTACCATGGTAAACATGGTCGAATGTGAAGTGACTAGACTAGTCACTATTTACTGCTGTGGGAGGGGTTGTTGCTGTTTCAGCTGCTGAGATATCACCTTGGTTGTGTTGATTGGTTTTGTTAGTACAGAAGACACTTTATTTTGAAGTTCTGACGTAAGATGATATGTTTTCACAATCTTTGGAGTTCTTTTGATGTACTTTATCAAAGACTTTTGAAAATCAGACACAGATTGAGATTTAGACTTATGGTTAAAGTTTTGGATTAGGGTTAGGTTTCAGGTTTAGGGTTAGCAATAGCATTTAGGGTTAGGGATAGTGTTGAAGGTTGGGGTGATAGGGTTTGCAGTTAGGGTTTAGAGCTTAGGAAAGGATTATAAAAAATAATCACCACTTTAATCCTTTACTTTGATCAGAAACAACTGACATGCAAGAATTGGTCAGAAATTTTTTTGAGGTCAGCAGTGTTGCTTGGTACATTTTTTTAGTCCTTCCAGTGAAAACAGGATACGGTTGTTTGGAAACCATAAAAGCGAAAATTATAGACTACTTTTGCTTGGAAGTTAATTCCTATTTTGTACTCTAAGTTTTCTTTCTACAATACTAGCCTTATGAGTTTCAAGCAAAGTAAGACATACCTGTCACAATGCTGTGGTTTTATCATATAGGCCATGTGATAGTCAGGATAACTAAAATGAGGAGTGAAACAATACTGAACTGCACAGGGGGTCTTAAAAAAAGCGGTAACAGTTGGAAGCTGTTTTTATTTATCACAGACATTTTGGTCACTGAAACATTTCGGACATTTGTCTCATAGTTATATTAAAACTCGATGTAACAGTGTTCATAGCCTATATTTTCAGACTGACTGAAATGACTTTTTTCGGTCATTTCTAAAGGAAGTGGCAACAAAGCCACCCATGGATCTTATTTACAGTTATTCCACCGTGCCGCCTCGCATAATGATGTGATTAGAATAGGTGGTCACTTCGGCACTCAAGTATGAAGTATCGAGTCCTGGTAGCATAGTGGATGTGTCTTACGTTTGCCATGCTGATGGCTTTAGGTTAGCCTCTCACCTTGGCACCTTATGTTTTTGTAGCATTGACTGCTTGTGCAATTCAATTCGTGCAATTCAAAACCGATTTTTCTTTACTTTCTAAACTTGTGCTTTAGGGATTAGGCATAGGGATAAGCATTAGGTTAGGGTTGGGATTAAGGTTAGGTTTTAGGTTTACCTTTTGCGTTTACTGCTGTACTATGTTTCTACCAAGCCTCCTGCATTCTTGTGCGTTGCTGTCATGTTACAGGAGGTGGTTGAATAAGGTTTCAAATTTAAAAATCCACGGCTGTTCTGTAGCCACTGATTTTCAAAAACGTCTACTCTATGGCTGTCGAACGACTTTAAAAACCCAAGTTGGAAGGCAATAGCTATTCATTGAATAAAGGCAAGTGGCTGGTAGCAACATTGGTTAATACGCTGAGGATGGCTGAAATCAGATCGAACTTGCACACAGACTAACATGCAGCCATGTTTCCCCATAACCACAATCACAGATAAGTACTCGTGGAAACGCTGTCGTTCCCTGGGGTCACGTGACGTAACAACTTTCTTTGCAAGGCAACTCATAAAATTGGCAGTGGACTTTCCATACACACCAGTGGTTTCGATTGCAACTGAGCAGTAATTATAAAGGAGGTCAGTGTATTTTTGGCATTTGGCAACCTCGGCATCTGTTGGTGCAATGTATGCTCAAGTGGCACTGACAGTGATTTAGAGCAAAGGTGTCCACCTCGTGTCCCATGTGAGGCTCAGTTATCTGATAGGGTTACATGAAGGCTAATCATTTTAAGAAACTGATACATTGTTTTAGATCGGGGCTTGTCATGCTCAGCCATTTATCAATAAAATTATCGTAACAGTAAAGTACTTTTCAAAAGCAAGGTTATCTTAGTTCAATAAAATTTTTGAAGAAATCTTATAGTGCAGTGATATATCCTTATCTTGGAAATTCTAACCTTTTATCTGGATATCAATTTGGTTTTAGGCCAAACTCATCAACTGGTTTGGCTGTGGAAATTGCATATATGAGGTCAGACCACCAGACTCCAGTATGTGGATGTAAATGCCAACATTCTTCTAAATATGCTGTTGCTTAATAAATCTGTTAAATAAAAACACACTAGTTGTCTGACCCTATATTCAGTTTTGCTGTACAAGTATGATAATAGTTTGTTATTTGTTCCTTATGATAGATGTGTCAAAGGCCTTTTAAACTGAAAATCATCATATTGCTAGGGAAACCAGATCTAATTTGGAGAAAAAATAGAGAAACCAGACTGCATTTGCAATTTAAACAGAAGCTCACTTCAATTGTTTACATCTTGTTTAACCAAACATCAGCTGTAGTGTAGATGATATTTCCAATTCAGGACAAAATTTTAAAACCTGGGTTTCGGGTAACTGAGAAAAGAAATCTGGGAAAACCCATTTTTTAGGGTTTTAAAATGAATGCAATTGTAAGCAATAAAAACTTGATCATTTGTTAAATTACTATTGTTGGTCCCTGCTCAATTCATTAGCGAATTATTAACACCTTCCTAGTGTTTCTAACCCGGGTTTTCCCAAACCCGAAACCCGGGTTTTATGGCAATTTTTTACTACCCGAAACCTCATTTTTTTTAACTACCAAACCCGGGTATTTTGAAAAACCTGGAACAGCTGTTGCATTCAAATATTAGTAATTCTGATAACACTGAAGTTGCCGATTGGTGTGTATAACAGCCAAATTAGCATGCTCGACTTTCAAGTATAGGCCTATCATGAGGCACAAGTGCAGGTTTTGCTCACTGACCATTGTATGTTTATTGTTGGTCCGTTTATATTTTTGTTCAATTGACCTATTCAGATGGATCGTGACGTCATTTTGCACATACCAGGTGTCTACACAAACTTTAGTCTTTTCGCTAACTTAATCAAATAACTGCCATGTGAGGCAGTTCTTCAAAGGTATGCTGTAGTTACTAGTTAGTTGAATTATAAGCTGTTATGTGTTAGTTCACATACAAGCTGTGATTGTTTGCAAAATTGATTCGTTCCTTTAAAGTGTGCAATAACCTTCTAGTAAGTATTTGGCTTTCCTTTAGAAGCAACTTTAAGTAGATTTTTAATCATACACATTCAGTTCAAAGACGTTAGTAATCAGAGAAAATCAGAAGCTTACAACCCTTTCTTATGCAACAAGGCTCAACTAACACCAAAGTGCAATTTGTGCTCCATTATACAAGTTATACAAAAGGAGGTGGTTCAGTGGCGTACGCAGAAAATTTTCATGGGGGAGTTTCAATCAGTGGCATTTGGTGGTAATTTGTATTTGGTGTGCGCTGTTCGTGATGACTAACTATGATGTCATATTCATGTTTCCAAACAAACTTTTTCACCAAATTTGTTTACACAATATGCATATTCTTCTGCATGCACTTCCCTTAATTTATGTGTCATAATTGTACTGAATATATATATCAGCCCTCCAGGTTACGATATCAGAGTAATACAAACTCAACGCCATGACACAGCAGTTCATGATTGCGAAAATATCAGGCTGCGTGCTAATACAGGGAAGAAAAACATTCATCACTGCTTCAGGGCAATTTACAACTACAAAATCAAGCTGTGCTAATGCCTTGTCGCATACGAGCAGTGGAACACAAAGTGTGCGACTGGACTGTCTAACGCATACCCCAGTTTGCAAGACCAAATCTTGCCAAACTACACAAGAATTGAGAATGCGCATAAAGTACGCAAGAAAACAATCGAGTTTTTGTTATGTATAGAAGTCCAGCAGATTTTTAGTTTTCCTTTTACCCTGCTGAGGCGTTATCAAGTGCCTGAATGCTTCTATGTTAAAAACTGCTGTTTTTGAGCTTGTGCAACAGTTATATCATGCTACAGAAACTGGTAATGTAGCCAATGCGGTCAGTACTTATGCTGCTCAGCCGTAGCAGACAAAATGAAAACAATTGTTTCGGATAAAGTGAACTATCGCGGAACATAATCCTGAACATGCGTAGCGGACGAAAGGTCTGCAAAAAGTGGTGAGATGATTTCTGGATGCAGCCGATTACCCAGATTCTTACCAAAACCTATTTACGGTATTACTTTTTGGCCCATTTACAATGTTCCTTGAAATTTGCACGCAAGTTCATTCCTTGGTATTTGCATTAAGTAGAAAAATTAACAAGCAAAAAGTTTGTGAAACCAATCAATCTCTTTTGCGCAGGTAATGAAGCTTTGCAAAATAGCAAGCTCAAGGGGGGATTTAACCCCAACCCCCCTTGCGTATGACCTTGAGGTGGTTCAAGCACCTAAAGGTTGATCAATCATGTGAAATCAAAGCACACAATCCATGTAATCCATGAGAATGATACCACAAAACTATTCCGACACAGGAAGAGATCTTATCACAAATTATGAAAAAGGAAATGAATCTTTTTGAAGCTACAAAGAAGAGGTCAAATAACCTTGAAAAACTGTTTCATGCCTTAATTNCAATCAAGCCTAAANCAGCTCAAATAAGTGGAACCAGACAGGGCTTTTTCAGCCACGGGACTATTTGTCACAACTCAAACAGACTGAATGATAAAANTGTGCNTTGATTGTCATACGTCAGGATTATAAATATCATTGAAAGACTGCTTGAATTAATCAATAATTCCCTAATAAATGGCAGAGGGACAACCAGTAGTAATTTCACAATGATATTGACTTGTATCGGTCAAGATCGCGATCATTTCAAAACTNNAAAAAAACGGGTTTTCCAGGGTTTCTTTTCTCAGCTACCCGAAACCCGGGTTTTAAAATTTTGCCTTGAATTGGAAACACTAGTTCTGATNGACTAAGGTTAGAATACAGCAGTTTGCACATGCTTTTGCGCAGAAATATCACTGCTGACGATTGCACTAGAGAGCTGTTCAAACCCTCNAATGATTCNGCAAGTCTTTGCACCTGCAAGGAACTAAAAATTTTTGGTTTTGGGTTTTTTGAGGGACATCATAAATTTGAGTTGCTTTAGGGCTTTTTGGCCTACTTCATCTTGCCCTAGGCCCAAACTGCCAGATGTTAGTATTTCATTAAAGTTTTTATTGGAAACTAAATGGAAACACTAAGTGTAGACCATTGTGAACCTTGGTGAAAAATCTTAATTGTATTAATAGTTTACGGCATTCTTCAAATTTCAACTCATGGGCTACTGCTCTTCATAATGTACATCAGTCCCTGTCCTTTTGTTTAACTAAAAAATGGTGTTTTGTTCACCAAATAACTACCTATCCTGTCTATCTTTTGTGCAAACTATGGTTAATCTTGAACTACCAAAAGCAATTCAATAAAATATTCTAAATTTTTATNTTATGATGAGAAAGTACAAGGTAATTTGGCAAAAGGTTTCACCATTAAATTAAGCAGCCATTACACAATTGCATTAACTCTTTGGCATCTGGCTGCTTTCGGGGATTTCGGNAAAAAAGCACCTAAACGCACGTGGCTTTGTGCAGGAATTTCTCTGGTCCAGTATGCTCTACAGACCCCGTAAAACTCTCAAAAGACGCGGCAAATCTTCTAGTCTGCACTCAAACAAATTTTTTTTGCTTGGGGGTGCAGATTTTTTGTGAGTGACGGCATAAGTGGAGGACTTTTAGGCCACATTGGCCCGCTTTGCCTGGCCCTGGTGCCAATCGTTAGGTGGTAGTATTTCGCTGAAGATTTCACTGGCAACTAGGCTGCAATCCATGAG
>JGI24022J15233_10005809_pt1 | contig 13205 bp, 5 predicted proteins | sample Ectturendosymbi2_FD_15233 | JGI IMG/M metagenome (IMG submission 15233) | reverse complement strand
ATTAAGCATGTAATATCATGATTCGTTAATTTCGAAAAAGAATTGCGGACGTTCGGACACTATAGCAGTATTTTGTAAAGTTGTGGTTACGTCAGAAGAAGGCCAGCTGTTAAAAAATCTTGTTTGACCTTCCCCTCTTGACTTCGCCCTTGTGCGTTGAAATTCCCGGGGAAATTTACGTCATAACGAATGTGTTTTGGTGTTGTGCAATCGCTTTGTAGTTGCGTACAGATAGGGAGACTAGGTTCCTAGTTCAACGTTAAAAACGTTTTCGTGAAAGCTGCATAAAACAGTTTATGTAGAGTTAAAACGAAGGAAGGCTGTTGTGTCCGTTTATCATATGTATGTTTGTGAAGACTCTGTTAAGACAGTCTTATTTAAAGTTTCGACCAGAAAAAGCGGGGATAATCTCGATAAGTTTAACGCTCGCTTGCTCGATCTTAAAAAGCCTCTTCAGCTCTTCAGATTTAATCTCACTTGCTGTATGTCATGATGAAGATGGATGGTGCCCAGTGGCGTTTCTAGGGTATGGCAGGCGTGGCACGTGCCATGGGCGCCACTTTGAACGGAGGCGCAAAAATTGCTTGGCAAAAATTAAAATCTTTATTTACAATTTCTTGAACCTCTATTTTGCGCCCCATGCGTTCATAAAGTGCAAAGCTGCATCAACACCGCGCCTTTACCTAAAGCATTACGTCGGGCGTGTTACACTAGCACCACCAAGCATTATGACAAAACTGTGGTAGCCTAATGTGACATAACACGATCCACCAGACGTCGTCCTTCTCGGGTCTAAGAAAGGATAAGTCAGTCCGTACTGCTGCATTTCAGGCGAGAAGATATTGGTCACAATCCGGTTGAGATGGGTTTAAGTCCGTGGCTGTGAGAATCTGACTGTTATGCAAATAACTGCTGTTGAGGTCGTACAGATTTAGAAATTACTTAAACTGCTGCGGCCCACTCCGACTTTACGAAACTTCTTCGATGGCCACGAGTGCCCGATGAAGAGGCTGAATAAAATGACCCAGTCCAGAAACTAAGGCTGAGAACATTAGATAATCCTCGAAAAATTCGCAGTTAGTATCGTTGCCGTACCAGTTGAACAAAAAAATATTAACTCATGTAAGAGATTTATTAATCTTGTTTAGAGCTAGCTTTTTCTGTCTGAATTGGGCTTTCTATTCGATCAAGGCTTTGTGAAAAAGTTCTGATTGTGAAAAACTAAAATCTACGTGTGACAATTTAGGATCTGTGTACAGTTCAGATGAAGATGGCAAGCAATTATACGCAGAACCGTCACCAGAAGATCTCCAATAGGGGGGCTTTACGTTTGTGCAGGGGGGGTAGCATTCTAAAATTTAACAAAACTCCACTAATTGATAGTGTTTCAAATTTCAATTTGGAGTGACTTGGAATTTGTTTGGGGGGAGATAAGCCCACCAAAGCCCCCCGTGACGACGGGACTGATATACGAGAATATTCTAGATTGCAAAATGCTGGTTGCAAGTCGTGTAACTTAAAATTATCTCGTCCAGAAGTCCCCCTGACATTTTTCGAATTGCTTTGCAGATAATGCTGACGATGGCAGTTATATGTATTGCAAGCTGCGAAAGATCATTCAGTAAATTGAAACTGTTCTTTTCATATCTCCGGGCCTCATTGACAAGCAATAAGACAGGAAAGGTTGTGTGATCTAGCTTTGATGAGAACAGTCCCGTAGCCAGGTTTCAATAACTGGGAGGGCATAATACATTTTAGGGGGGCAAGATCTTTGCTTTTACCATATGTCTAAAACAAAATTTTCTGGGTGCAACAAAATTTGGGGGAGCACAAAAGAAATTTGGGAGGGAACTGTCCCCGAATGTTCCCCGTGGCTACGGGCCTGGATGAGAATAGAGAGGGACTAAACAGCGAAAGCTTACTTTGATGAAATAATAAACGACTTTACTTCGAGAAAGGCAAGGAAAGTGTAGTTTTAATTAGCAATTTTGTGTAATTTAACCGGAAAAGGCTGGATATATTTGTTTCATTGGAATTGCGTTTTTCGAACACAAGTGATACATCACTTGCATTAAATAATTTTTGTACAATTCAAATTAAATGTGTTCCATCAAAAGGAATTGTCGTTTGCAGTTGCAATGTTGCTTGCTTTTTAGTATGTTATACAATTTTGCCAGGCAACAATATGTAGACCTATTAACTACGATAACGTTATTATTTGATTTTGATATTCATCATTGAAAAAATAAATGAGCATAGAAGTATACAATAGTCGTTATGGATAATTTCTATTTTCCTGGCTGAAAAGCTTAAAGCAAAAAAACAAAAATATTTTCCGTTTAAAAAAATGTATTTTCTTCATGCTTTATCTTTCGTAAATATTATGCGTACATCTAATATTTAAAGTATTAGAAAGGGTGCACATTTACATTTTGCCATGGGCGCCACTTTGCATAGATACGCCACTGATGGTGTCAGATTCCAATAAATTTGTTCTTATTAGAAGCGTGTGAGAAATTTCCAGACTGTTGAGGACAGTGAAGGCACAGGGAGTGTTGGGAAGCGGTTAGTTCTACGCTCTGCTTCAACCTATCAGCTTTTGGTTAAAGCACCAAGTTGATTACATTGAGACTAACTATCAGGGGGTTAATTTGCAACTGGCTCGAAAAAGCACGCAGCTGCCTAATTGCTTGCTGATATTAAAAGGCCCTATCTGGATTTTTCGGGGGGGCCCAATAGCCTTTCACACGGCTCTGACTTGCACTAACCTTTCTTCCCAAAAACGATTACGTATTTAGCTAGCTACTGCATTTACAGTAGAGTTAAAAATGGAATTCACAAATGCGATAAAGACAATATTGTAAATTAGGAACGTCACACAGGTCCTCTAGACAAACTTGCAAATGCTTGACGCACTCAGTCTACGCAAAGTGTGAAAATGGTTGTATATTTGCGAAAACGAAGCCATAATCGATTATTAACACGGCTCTGCACTGTTAAGACACACTTGCCGCCGCACCGTAACACAACGGTTGGTAAGATGATGTGGTAGGCTTTCTAGCATAAGCGGTTGTCAAGTATAAGCGAAAACACAGTAATACTTCAAGTGAAATGAACATTTTGAAAATTCGTCTTTTCACACTGTGATGTAGAACAATATAATCAAATGATTTGAACAGATGTCTCATAAAAATATGTTTAGGCTGAAAATGGCATCATTAAAAATGAATCAGTGATATGTGAAATAATAATGTAATTGTGGAGTGCATCAATCTATCGATTTGATAAGATATTATCTAATGTGTACAGTTCATTGTCGATGGGAGATCGTGCCAAAAGACCTGCAGATGTATTGTCAAGTAAAGTAGAAGCTTTTTATTGGCTAGAGCAGGATTGCAATCAAGATATGACGGATCTATTGCTGCTGAATTCGGTTGTGATTGTGAACGTGTTGTGCAGTCAATTGCTATCAATTCTTCGAATCAGAGCTTGCTCCATCAAAATTACAGCAGATCAGATGTATAAGTGTTTCGCTTCTCTGAATATTTTAGCTTGTTTTCTGGTTAACTTATTTTAATGATAGCGTTATTTGATCAAAATAAGCAAACTTGGCATTTTGCCAAGTACAGTATAAGAGAAAACGTAGTTACAGTTTCAAGTGAAATGAATATTTTGAGAATATGTCTTTTAACACTGTAATGACAACAAGAGCGGGAATTATGAAGATTGTTCTTTCATCAAATGACTAATTGCTTCAATCGAATGAAATAGTTCTAAAGTCCTAGTGCTTGGTCATTTCGAACAATATGTTGACAAGCACGTTTGCTTTCATCCAACGTTTGCAGGGTTTGTCATAAAGAAACTAAACGTTTCAGCTGAAAATAGCAGCTGCAAACGTGAACGAGACACTTATGAAGTCATAATGAACACTGTGGATTGCGTTAACCATTTGATTTGACAAGATATGATTTTAAAGCTCCGCAGTTCATTGTCGGCGGCAAATCGTATCAATGATCTGCAGATGCCTGGTCAAGTGAAGTACAAGCTTTTATCTGCCTGGTGGGTGGCAGTCATAGCATGACGGATCTATTGCTGCTAAATTCGATTTTGATTGTGAACGCGTTGTTCAATTTAACTGCTATCAATTCACTGAATCAGAGTTATCTCAAAGCAAATCAAATCAGATGCAAATATGCTTGGCTTAACTGAAAATTTTTAGCTTTGTTTTGTCGTTGCCTGATTTTAATCATGGGGTCTTTGGGTAAAATAAGCGGATTTGGCACTTTAGCAAATAGCAGCGAAATCGCGGTTAATGTTTCAAGTGAAACGAACATTTTCAAAAATCATGCTTTCTTCACACTGTAATGAATGAAAGAAAAAGAATGGCAAATTTGGGGAATGAGGTGATATTACAATAACATGATTCTCAATAAATCTATCAATAAAATATTTTCACAAGTTCATTAGTGTTTGGTCATTCAAACAACACATATACCTGTGTGGTGATTAACGTTTGACGTAAACAATATATAAACATATTTGGGGATATATGTTTTACGAAGTTTGCACACCTAAATCTATTGAGAAATTGATGAGAGGTTGAAATAACAAATTCAACATTTTTGAAAATGCATAACCACCAATCTCACTAAATAAGTCAGATACGAAACAGTAATGCAAGTAAAAATGCAAATTTAACCCAATTCAACCTACGTTTTGATCTCCGTTCATGGTCAATGATGGATCTGTTCAAAGATTTGCAGATGTCTTCTCAGTCGAAATAGAACTTTCGGTTGGACTCTAATTGTCTCACCTGAATTTCCATCCCTTCATTCTTCACAAAAAATAGCAGGTTGTTTTAATCCCATCAGAGCTTTTCATTAGAGTCTTTGGTCAAAAATAGGCGATCACAATCATTTCCCGAGTATATGTCAAACGTTAGCCACATGCTATGCCATGGGAAAGCTGTTTTTCAGATGCGATTCTTCTGCTCTAAACCAAGATTTATGCACCGCAAAATATGGGATAGCTAAATCGGCGACGAAGAGTTGAAATGTTGATTACACAGAAGAAATGGTAAAGCAATCATGCATTTTCAGCTCAATGGTTGCTCAATACAGAAATAGCACAGTTTCAGAAAATTTGTCAAAATGTATGACTTAGTTAAATGCCTTTTTTTTGCGTTATCCTTGACTCACTTTAATCACGGGGCCTTTTACACAAAACAAACCAACTTCGCATTAAGCCAACTATTAAAGAAAACCCAATTAAAGCTCAACTGAAACGAACATTTTCGAATGTGTCTTTTCACATTGCAATGAATCAAAAACAAACCTGGCAAATTTAGGGTTTAGTGTTATATCGAAATGATTAAATTGCTGAAATCATTCAGTGAAAGAGTTCTACAAGTTCATTGGTGTTTGGTCATTCAAAGAATATATTCACGTGATTGATGACTCACGTTTGGCTTTTTACAATGTTTGTAAGGATCGCTCGCAACGAAAAACATAATTTGGCTGAAAATGGCTTGTGCAAAAGAGCTGAAACGAGTGTCAGGTCTGTTTTCCTAGTACGCCAAATCGATCCCTAACTTCTCCAATTAAGCGGGTCCCCTCTTGCATTGCAATGTTTTTCCCAGTGGTGTAGGAGGTGGGGTGGAGGAGGTGCAAGCGCACCCCCAAAAGTTTTGATTTGTTGAAAATCCTGGCAAAATCCCTGAAATTTCGGGAAAATCCCTAAAAATCTGGGCTAAATGCCTGAAAATCTTAACAAAGTCACTAAGCGTCTGTGCAAATTCCCTGAAAATCTGGGCAAAATGGTACCCAACGGTGTTTGACCTTAAAAAATGGCGCCCAACATTTGCAGAAATATAAGTGAAGACAGTTCTTTGGAGGTCATACCCAAAAACGGTCGGCAAAAGTTGTATGACAACGTTTTGGGCAAGTTTGTGAAAATTTGGGCAAGTTTGTGAAAATTTGGGCAAAAATGCTTTGCACCTCCAGAAATATGCTTACTCCTACACCTATGGCTTTTCCCCTCAGTAAAGATGCTGTACTTGCATTGAAAATGTTGAAAAACGATCTAAGTAACGCTAGTTTGGGCTCTATTCAGGACGGCGTACCCTTCGAAGTCGAGACGGATGCGTCCGACTTTGCGTTGGCTGCTGTGTTGTAGCAATGGTCGTCCAGATGCGGTTATGTCGCGAACTCTCTCTGCTTTTGAAAAGCAGTATAGAAGGAATCCACCGCCATGGTTGAGGCGGTGAGTTAATGGTTGGATATTCTTAACGGACGCCATTTCACAATTGTTACTGATCAGGAAACTGTTTCGTTTATGTTCTCCCAAACGAACCGTAGTAAAATTAAAAATGCTAAAATTCTCTCGTGGCGTTTGGAACTCAGCCAACTTCATTATGGCATCCGCCATAAACCCGGTATTTATAACGTTGCATCTGATGCTTTATCTCGTTCGTGTACCCTTGCACCCTCCCGTGTATCTCCACCACATGGACGAATCACTCGGCCACCAGGGTGGCGGATTCGGAGGTTTTTGCGTGGAGTCGGAGTCGAATTCCTAACAACATTTGGATTCGGAGCCGGATTTTTTGTCCGACTCCGACTCCGGATGTACAATTGGACCATTTTTTGCACCACAACCCTAAATTGGGAATTCCTATTTGAAATGGTACAATGTCTTTTGAAACTTTTGTTGAAACAGATATTTCTTGCTGTGCACCACGATTTCCATTGATTTTAACAGTCAAATTTCATTCCCTTTATGTTAAGGAGTCGGAGTCGGAAATTTTGGAAAGTCCGGAGTCGGGAGTCGGAAATTTTGGAAAGGTCGGAGTTGGAGTCGGAGTCAGATATTTTACCTCCAACTCCGCAGCCCTGTCAGCCACCCTGAACATAACAAACATCAAGAAGGCATACCAAGAATTTTGCGAGAGCCTGCTATCTGCGGCTAAACAATGTATCCCACGTGATGGTCTCAGAACTATGTGCCTTGTATCTCCTCACAACTCGTGCTGCAGAACGGGGCACACAAGACCAGGAACCTCGAGTACACCAGGCACACCAACAAGGAGTTTTCCGATTTATGGAAGGTCCCAACACCTGAGGGAAACAGTATCTCTGGCCTCTTCGTGCCAGAGGAGCTTGCTTCCGCTCTCAGGTGCCTGAAGTCAGGAAAGTCTCCGGGTCTGGATTATATCCTCCCTAAGTTTATAATCCACGCCGGGTCGGATCTCAAACCTTGATTTTGCGATTTCCTTACTGATCCTGCATGCGCCTAATCAAGTTTTTGGCGCAGTTCCCGTCATCAGCAGGGAAATGTAAGCGAAAACTAACACAACTCTAGAACGTGTTTCATCGTGACATTTTTGCGGTGTGTTTAAAATGATCACTTTGCCCACGATGTTCTCTAATGTTTGGTGGTACGAGGTTGAGCTGAACTTGTGCTTTGACCGCTTGGTAATGAAACGAATAATGATGATGACGTGAGTGGTTGCGGTAATAACAAATAGGTTGCGGGAGCTAATCAGTCTTATACGCTTTCAAAAACATCTGTTTGTTTGCACTGCTGCAATGAAAAGCGGGTTGAATTGCTTTGGCAGATAAGGTGCCTGTGAACGTTCGATGTTATTTGTGTTTTTATACATTCAGTCAATTTTGAATGTTTGAAGTTGCAATAAAAAGAGTCAAAGCAAGCTAAGCATATGCGTCATTAAAAGCATTAAAAGTAAAAGAAAACGGTCCTTATCGCTTGGTAGGATTATATAAAGAATTCGTATATCTTTTAACTCGTTTAGTAAGTTTGCTATGGCACTTTAACAAGCTTCATTTTCAGAGCGGTGCTGAGTGGCCTGGAGTGACTCGAATGTACGACGGTTTCAAGCGTTTCCCAAGTCAGTGCTGTTGCTTGAACGCTTTGCCAGAGTTATTGTGTTCAAGTGGTTATCCCAATAAGTTCCCGAACATTTGGAAATTTTTTTGCGCCCTTCGCAAAACTTCTTTGCGCTTCATTTGTAACTTGCAAGTGATCTCNGTATCGAATGGTTTGCTNAAAAATTGAAATTTGTATGACGTAAACAACCCAAAAAATAGTTCACGAAATTTTTCTGCAACCTCAAATGATCTTCACGCGTTTCTGAAATTGGAGAAATTTGTTTTACTGGGGTTTTAAGTCTTTAGTTGCTAACATATTAACCCGGCTTGTTCATAGCATACAAACTCCTCTGGTTCATTCTTTTCAATATTGGAACGGATGTACGATTTGTATGAAAATGTTTCATCAAATCAAAAAAAGAATTATTGTCAAAAACGAAGTTGTTTAAACATGCTATGCATCTGCACACTGGCTTGCCTTGGAGTCACGACTCGCGGTAAGAGATCGTTAAAGAACATAAGGAAAAGGAACGTCGTCAATCAAAGCAAGAAACATACGCGATGAAATTGCACATCGACGTGTTCCAGTGTCGTGACTCGCGCTAAGCGTTCGTTATTGAACTGTTGAAAGTGGTTAGGCGAATGCACGCCCGAAAGTAGTGGCAGAGTTTGTTTTCTATCAGCTTGAAAAGACTGCACTGTGGCAGAGCCATTTCAAGATATCGTATTTATTCGATTGCAAGCCGCGGCTTATAAAGCTTTTTTTAATCATTTCGTGCGGCTTATAGTCAAATGCGCCTTTTATTTTTTATTTCTTTAGCTTATCGAAAGGTATAGTTGACGCTCGCGTCTTTCCTGGTTACGGTTTTTCGACCAAACTCTCTTTTCGCATTCTATTCTCTTCAGCAACATGTGCGCATTGTGTCACAGGAGAGATTATGATGAAGACAAGGCAGTTGTAGTGTGATGCATCATTACCAGGGTTACGTATTTCGCGAAACATGCTAGTTCGCGAAAGTATCTCAGAGGCTTAGGTAACCATTATTCAAGTGCGGCCTACAATCAAGGGCGGCTTCCTAAATATTTTAGCACCATTTCGTGCGGCTTACATTCCAGGGCAGCTTACAATCAAAGGCGGCTAACAATCGAGTAAATGCGGTAATCGCTATTGATAATTTTCAAAAGTCACGCAATTGCAAATAGGATTAGAATCGAGCTAGAAGTGACTGAATCCTGGAAAACATCAGTCGCAAAACAGCGCTTCAGCACAGTGGAGGGTTATGAGTTAAGTTCAGAAAAGTTATTCAGAGCCACTATAGTGACTTTGCTGTGCCCAAAGAGCAAGGCTTGTTAAGTTCATTGTTTTGCTTAGATCGCAAAATACCTTGTCAACAACAGGATTGCAACGACAAAGATAGAACTTTGGCCTGGATATTGCAAATGATATTGCAATTTTACAGGTTTTTCTTATGATCAAACTGTCTCCCGTCTGTTTTGGTCCTAGACCTGAACTGTACATGAATTAGGGCTAATTCGTCTAATAAGCCCACGTCAGTTGTGCAACGCGTTGCCTAACTCTACGTGGATAGACAAATAAGTGGTGGAAAAATGCTTAGAAGGAGACAAATGACTTCGGGCAGGGGCAGATACAGCCTGAAACTTACGAAAGTAATTTTATACACTATGTCTTTTTACAATTCGGAAAACAGCATTCGCGATATACGGCCATTTTGTCGTACATTGTTTTGTCGCAGTAGTGTTGCGAAGTATTCTTCATCTCTCTTGCAGTAGCGAAGCCGTTATGACACTTGACTAGCAAATACTACTGAAATCTCCCCCTAACCTTACTGGCTGGATCCGCTTCTGACTTCGGGTCTAAAGCTAGACAAAGTTGCAAATCTCTCCTCAAAATTTTTTAAAACTGAAAGCTACAGTATTTTTTCAACCCACATGACAGGCGTTTCACTTGAACTTACTTGCTTGGTATTGCTGCTCTATTTTCTGTCTAGGATGACCATAGCAATTCCCTTGATTACCTTGCTATTGATCTTGGCTGCAGCTCCAAGATGAACTTTACGTCATTATCCTGAGCACGGCAGCAACCAGCTGGTGTTTTCAGGGAGTGGGTAAAAACGATTGCAACTTGTTGTTTTACCTAACAACTAAATACGTTTTTGCCGCTTTCAAAATTGCCCGGTTGCCCCCACCCTGGTTTCGGGCCTGATCATGACCTAAACCAGCCAGTGATTATCAAAAATTACAACTATAGCAACTGCTGTATCTAAATAAGGTCATGCTTTGACTTCGAAATATTGTTAACGTTAAGCCCGTTCAATTGCAGCGATGTGACCTCCCAAATATTTTACATGGTCGCCACCGTTCCTCTAAATGCATTTGCTTGTGGTTAACTTACGGTATGCAAGCAGTTAAAGAATATAGGGGCAATTTAGCTGCTGTAGAGCTCTTATCAAAATTAAAATAAAGCGTGAAGAAGAGACAAAAGATGACAATCCAAGCCCATATTTAAAATAACATTTTCACATCTAAGCAAACGTTGGTTAGCATACGTGTAAAAAGCGTAGTATATGAGACCAATTTTTAATGCATGTTTGATGAAACACTTTTTTTCACCATAAGTTATTGCTAAGTTTTCAAAAAATTAGAAAAAATTTATTTTTTGTAATTTACAAACATTGATCAACAAATATATAAACGCAGTGTACGTTGTTTCCGATTTGAGTGAGAAAGCAAGGTTCAGGATTCTAGACGCTTCACACACTCACGCCATTATCGCGTAAACGGAATGTTTTGAACGTGAATGGGATTCCTTTTCGAACTGATGTAACTTTTACTATTTAACTGAACAGTATTCTGAGGATAGCTTCAGTAAAACAAGTAAACTAAATGAAAAATTAAAGTTGCTCATTGTATCAAGTTAAAAGTTTAGAATCTTAGATAATATGATTCTGTTATGTCGTATGCGGGCTGTTAAACGATATAGTGATGAACACTTATTGATTTTTTCACCTTTCGAAAATCTACTATTAAAATAATCTCTATGTGAATGATTTGAAGTTAATATAAACTGAGACGTAATGTGTGTAATTTCATTACGAGATTAACAACTTTATTATCAAAATTCCGAGGGTGTTAAAAGTTTTCATGCTGGGTTCTGACATTTATGTAAAACCTAAAATAATTTTTGGAATAAAATTGTAAGAACCCAACCCGACTGTGAACGTTTCGTGGCACACGATTTCCTACTTTATGATTTTATGATTTCAACCCTGCTCAATGATGAAAACGTTTGATTGTTTCGACATCTCATGGCTAAGTTCTCTTGATCATGACGTTAAATAAATTTGCTTTGATTTACAGCGTAAAAAAGTCGTGCTCTCCAATCATACTCAGTGACAAAAAAGTTAATTGTGTAAAAAAGACCTTTTACTTCTGCAAGAGTATAATGAATCTTCTGGCGAGCTTATTTGTAATGTTGATTTGTTTCTTTCTCATGCTTGGCTGCTCATCTGGAAGGCCGTTCAGCATTGATGATGATGATGATATTGGTTTAATGAACATAGTGTAAGTCAAGACTTGAAGACAAGTATCGTGTTAAGTATTTGACGTGTTGTGTTGTTCTATGTGAAAAGTATTAGGTTATTTAGCTGTAAATTTGGCCCTTGCCTTCAAAACTTTGCAATAATTCTGAAGACCGCAGCTCATTTTGAGTGCATTAAAAATATTACTCGTCCTTGTTTTGTCTTCTCCTTTTTCGTATTATTTTCAACACTTGTCTTGGTATTAAGTGGTTAACAAGGTAATCCATCCCGATTAGACAGCCCTAGAATCCCATAATGTGATGTCATTTGCAAAAAGACGATTAGGGTTCACAATATCGAAATATATTTTGCAATTAAGTTTTTGCAACCTTTCAGCACGAAAAATAATTAGAGCGGAATTTCTAGTCCTGCATCAAAATATGAAAAAACAAGTAAGGTTGGTTAATCGAAGAATGTTTAAAAATTCCACCAGTTGTCGGAGCATATCTAACTAAATAAATTTTATCCCACAAAAAGTGTGTGGATACGTTTGGTAGGTGTGATTAATTATCAGAGATACGCAATTTGTCATCAATTAACAAACTTCATTAACAGCTTTTTTCCAAGTTGCATATGCCCTTTTAGAGTCGCTTTGGAGTGAAAGAAATTTCATCAAAGCGATAAGCATTGCGGTAATTAATGATACTAAGAAACAAAACGTTAATTTTCAAATTATTAGTTACATTCTGGTTTCACTACAGAAATTTAAAAAATTAAGACCAACGTGTGGCGGTAGTTGTTCAGACAACATGTTTGAATCACCTTGCAGTATAAATCTTAAACAGCAGAACATCAAAGACCCATTTTGAGATAGATCTATAAATGCAACATTAAAAAAAGATTGAGTAAAATATAAAAACAACAAGAGGTATTGCAATATTTGTTGAATCTGCAACAGGGGTTCTAAACCTTTTCAAGCATGTGGCCCAATTGATAAACAAACAGAGGTCTGTGGCCCCCGTGTACAACTTCTCCAGTGCAACAACTGTTACACATGCACAGAACAGAAGTAAAAACAACTAAAAACAATTTTTAATAACACAACGTGACCTGCAATCAAATGCGAAGGCTCAGCCTGTTTATTGTTAGAAGCATAGATATTCGAGGGTCAGGGGGGTTAGTGGCAGAGGCATAGATATTTTCCATAGTTAGAAGCATCGACATTTTGCAGAGTTCCAACGCCGGAACAGCAATAGGGGAGTGGAAATAAAGGGTTGAGGGCAATTGAAACTTTTAAAAAACAAAAAAAATCGTTACCAATTATGCTTGTTTCTGTTGAGCAACAATGTTGACCTCAAAAATAATAATAGAAATTATAGAAAAACGTTCTGAATTTTCCGTGTGGGCGAGCAGCGGCAATGAATTGTTTAAAGTTGATCTTGATAAACCATGAAATTACCTGTGATACTGTTATGTAAAGGCACATCTGCCCCCGTTGCCACTCTTTTGAAAGGTCGGGGAGCAATGCACAGTAGCGTAGCCATCCCAAAATTATGTAACGCGCTAAATATTTTTGCCTTTAAAGCTAGAAACAGTATTTGGTATGGGACACCCCCTCTCTAAGCACAAAACGACAAGCAGTGCTGGAATTTTGGGGGGAGCATGACCCCGTTACCATACCCTGGCCACGCCTATGGCAATGCCTCCATTCTCCTGCGTCTCTGAAGAGTTCACGTTGTGACACTTCGCGACAAAGTGCGCAGCTGTGAAATTCGCAAAG
>JGI24022J15233_10005808_pt1 | contig 13206 bp, 10 predicted proteins | sample Ectturendosymbi2_FD_15233 | JGI IMG/M metagenome (IMG submission 15233) | reverse complement strand
TTGTTTTTTTTAACCAGGGTTTTTTAAAGGCGTTTTAGGTACCCGATTCGGGTCCCTAGAATTTCAAATCGGGTCCCTAGAATCAGGGAAAATTATCATCGGGTCCATAAAATCAGAGAAAATCGGGTCCCTACAGATCCATACCAGGTTCCTAACGTTTTCCTTAAAAAAACCCTGATTTAACCCAAAAAATCATTCCAATAATACAACCTACACTTCTTAACATACATCGCCCAACTTGCACAAATCCAACGGATTTAACACCAAAAAACATCAGAAACGTGAAAAGACATCGGATCTTGATTGGAAAAACATTCTGAAAAAAAACGGTTTAAGCCACAAGGTCTTTAAGAAATCGATTACAATGCATGGCGAAGCATCGTACGATTCTCATTTAAAGAGATCTGTGTTTATGTACAGGCAAATGCTTCTACTAACTGTAACCAAAAATGTTCACTCCAACACGTCTCGTAAAAAAATATAACTTCAAACCGAAAATTGACATTTATCGGTCAACATCAACACCTTGATGCAGCACCCTGCTCGTTTCTCAAGCACTTTGGAAATTCAGCTTTGCAAAATAATTCCAATCAACCACACAGAAGCACAAAGTAAAACAACACGAAACAGAGGCGCGGAAGGCAGTGACGAACTTATCCAAGAGACAAGAACGCTTTGTAGACCAACAAGCAGCCATAAGCCCAGGTCCTAGCCATGGGAGGATTCGGGGGCAGTCCCCCAAATTGTTTTGTGCCCAGAAAATTTTACTTTAAAAGTGTAATAAAAAAATATTTGTCTCCGAAAGTATTTTCCCCCAAACCTTAAACGGGCCTGCCCGAACTTCATAGTTTGCGATCGTGCACGTTGTCAAAATATGTGATATGAACAATTTCCATCGCATTTGCTTTTTCAAAGCTTTTGGGGTGAGTCAGCTAAAACTGTTTTTTCTTTCATATTCAAAATCCATTAGCAGAGAACTAGCACATACCAAACAACTTATTACATTTAGGCATCATATTTTACAGATCCTGTTCTTCTGAAATTATCCTTTTGTGTAAAGATATAATGTTCATTTTTGTTCATTTAATTTTTTTTTTATCAAAAGCGAACGAAATATTTTTCCAACATGTTGAAAACATAATAAACCGGATATGGTAAAAAAACATTGGAAGTCCAAAATCAACCACCTCAATCACAGATAATTAATTAATCAACAAACAATTTAAGATGATTTGAAGTAGCTTCAAATTATGAAAACAATGTCCCGTGCTTCTTAGTTTTGTCGTAAAAAGTGATGAGTAACAGCTGCGAACTTTTCAAACTGACATTAGCGATGTTTTAATCGCCTACGATTTGGCGTGAAGAAATACGAAAACCGAGCCCATAGCGCTTTTATCACAAAGTTAGAGTAGGCCACCACTGCTGTGGTGTGGTGACCAGGGCCAGCCCTTCCACTAGGCCAGGGAGGCGTCCGCCTAAAGCGTAGCCTTCAGGGGGCGCAGAATTAGTTTTTTTTCCTGGTTTCCATGTCTCGAATATTTGAAGAGTCTTGTATTATTTTGTAAATACTGACGCTTGCGAGCCCGCCCTGGTGGTGACGTAAGTTGAGCTTGGCTACTTCGTGTAGGTACGCAAGTATTTGTCCAGCTTGGTTTATTCTATTAGCTTTCGCTTTCAAATTATGTGTCTTCCCATCGACAACACTAAATCTTAGTCTTGGCGCTGATTCTTGAGCTGTACGAGTAATCATCCTCTTAATTCTGAAGTTAAATTACCAGAAATCCATGCACAAACTTTTGGAACACTGGAGGCACGCGCACTCTGCTTTCTTATTAACGAACAAATACAAGAAGACGCCTCAAGTTCAATGCAGAATTTCGCTTAATAAATTCCATACCTTGGCAAAGTTCTGAACGCAACGTATGCTTTTCAGAGTTTTAATCGAATAATGTATTTACCAAGAAAAATGCAATCTCGCACTATTCTTTTTCAGGTGGATATTTGGTAGCGCGTCACAGTAACATTACCAACCTTACTTTGTGAGCATTGCAACTTACAACAGCTGTCGCTTATTTATTAGTGCGTTCGAGTTGGTACCAGCACTGTGCTTTGCCACAGTTTTTAAAAACCAAACAATGTTTGCGGATGCGCAACGCGTTTCCTGTTGATTCACAGTTAAATTTTGATGATGCTAGGAGTCAACCACTCTTCGCCGTTATACGTTCATGACAACAAGTTAGCAAATACGCGCTAGACCGCAATCTCTTTGCAGTAACAGCTTTCACTCGCAGCTCCTTTGCAGAAAATATTGTAGCTTGTGCAATGTTCGCGTATTCGTAAATCGTTCTCTCGCAAAATAGGGAACACGTTCAAAATATGTTCAATGTAAACTCAAAAAATGTATTGATATACGTATAATTTTAAGTTTCAGCCATCAGTTTGAATGTATTTAAGAGAAGGAAAATGACCAGAATGTTCATCTGAATGCCCAGGATGTGGTAAGAATTTAAAATGGATATTTTGGTGAGGAGTTTCCTTCCTAGCGGTCCAGCCTTATCATATAACAGTAAATAGATGGAATACAAACTAAATACTCTATATGAAATACACTTAAAGCCTTTGTTACTACTAAGCATATCCTTCTTTTTGGGAAGTGGAATCAAATGTATGATTCGACCAGAAGCTGACCAACTATTTAGATCGTATTCCACCACCCGCAAGCATGGCACAAACCTTAATGTAGAAATAAAGTTTGGGACATTGCTATGTATAGTGAACATCAATGATCTAGCTCTTCGCTCAAAATTTAAAACAGCTCTTTATGGGGATGCCCTCTCACATTTCAGTCTTTCTGCATTGCTAACTATTGTTAATCATTGCTGCAATTTAAATCTCATGACTGGATGTCTTCAAATAAACCATCAACAAATTATTTCAATCTATATATATTTTGACATGAAGGAAAGAACAAGATAACTATCAATGAGCAATCTGTGAGTACCTGGGCGTTTTTTTGTTGAAAAATCGAAATGATAATCACATCTATAGAAATATTGCCGTAAGACTGGCCTAGGCATCTAATCTGATGTATAAACTAGGAATGTTTCAAATAATTAAATTACTTCACTATATTTTTGAATAGAGCTACTTAAATCATTGTGTTACAGCTTGGAAATCTGCAAATACTGTACTTCACATTTAAAATCACTTAATGTACATCAAAACAACATATTGCAAAACACGACATATATTAGTAATGAGGCATATGTAAAACCAAAAATTACAGGATATTTATGAATCGGAAAACGCCATATTAATACGCAGAGCTCAGGATGTTTACTCCCCAGTGTTTACAATAACCTAGCCCAGAGATCATCTGATATACGTAACTACTACACAACATACGCTGGCAAAGAAAATTAGTTTCTTCCTAGATTTAACAGCAGTACAGGTATGAAACTGATATCTTACAAAGGAGCTGTGCTGTGGGGAGAAGCCAATCCAGCATACAAAAACTTACCTTTCCCAGTCGTTTAAAATAGCTGTGTGATTCATTTCTACCACAAGACAAATTTTTGTAAAACTTTATGTCACTCTTCACAGGTTTTATTGTGTTGTTAAAATTTTCCAACCGAGTATTTTGTGAATCGCTCTTCTTACGTTCCTAAATTTTCCTTATCTTTTTCTTGGCTTGTTTTCTTGCTATTTTTCTACGCAATGTCACGAGTCTTTGTTTTTATATTTGATCTATGTGTACAGTATATCATAAAGCATATCTGAACAACAAGTTACCAAACAGCGATTTTTCCCGCTAACTTGACATCTGAATTCACACCTGAAAATTATTATTTTCTTCAAATTGGGGAATCGGTTAACCTACGGATTTTTTTGGTCTACCAATGTCATCCTTAGTAATACTTTCAACGATGTACCAAGAGCGTTTTGCTTCTATTGTTTTGAACCCAGCTGCTTGCGGTGAAAAAACACAGTGAAACAGACAAAAATCCAATTTAATCGTCATGTTCTAACTAAACGCCAAGCACGGAAGCAGATACAGATATCCGCCAACACAACAGTGTCTTCAAATAACATTAACAGAAGTGGGGTTGAAGAAAAACAAAGCATCAATCACCTCATTACTCTCTGTGCTGCATGCACTACTGACGCTGTCTAATCTGCTCACTGACAAACCACGAGAATGCAACCTTCGATTCTTGCTGATTTGTCGTCGCAGCTGTCGTCGCTTTTCTTCCAGGTCCATCGCCTTGTTTCCTGCGCCAGCAGGGTCACGACGTGGTGAAAGAGGACGCATTTCCACAGTTTCACTTTTGCCCGCATCGCTCATTTTGAACAGCGCAGCAAGATTTCAAACAGCAATCAAGTTTTACGAAATACCTACTGAAAATTATCTCTACGCTGAATCCGTATCCTCGCTGTTGATTGACTGCTTCAAGGTTAGTGCGATCACGAACAATAAAACTAAACAGAGGATCTGTAATTTGGCGGATTTGTTAACTTAGTTTAAATGTTTGTGCTGACCGTTAGAGCGCTAATTCGTATAATACAGGGGTCGCCAACAAGTCGATCGCCGGGTTCAGCTGGTCCATCGCGCCTGATTTGCATTGAATTGACAAGATACCTATAATGAACACTGTCAATGTATATTCCAGAAAGTATATAAAAATTATCCATGAATTGATTGGTCGCGTATATTTTCGGTGCCTCTTGCGATGGCTGACTATGGGCTAGCAAGGCAGATGCCGCGAAGGTATTGTGATATGTTTTCATATTATTGCGTAAAAACCTGATTTAGGCGAACAGACACTTTGCCTTCTATCTGTGAATCACTTACTATGGTGATGGTACACTGTATTTGCACGTGCGATGCTCAACTTTGGCATTTTGCACTTGTGACTTTATTACCGACCGGTCGATCGCGAGTTAACAAGAAATTTTCTAGTCGATCCCAGTCGAAGACAAGTTGGCCACCCATGGTACAATATATAAGCGAAGGTTAGAAAAATATGTACAATATGATATATCTACCTACGTCAATTAAAAAAGTGCTACGCCAACAGTTTAAAAATGCGCAAAATGTCAAAAATGTTCAATCCGCATAGTTCTAGTTGAAAACTTAGGTCGTGTTTATGCCGTAGCTAACTACTCTCCAATTTAACTAAAATTCATAACAACATTGCATACTCTGCCTCAAACAGACTGCAGCTTCTTTCGCTCTTTGTTCCGACTACTTAAATACAACCATTTGCAGCACACATAGCACATTGATTGTTTATTGATCAAGACAATCAAACCAAAATTTTCAGCAACCTGGCAAAAGCACAATTCTGGGACGAACAGTCTACTAAAAATGTATGCTGATAACTGATACATAAAATTCCACCAGTATGGAGGTTTATTTTCTGCTACTTACGCCAGTAGAACGCTCTGGTTTCAGCCTAAAAATGCTGCATATACTGCAAATATACGCGTGCCGGCAGCAACTAAAGCAACACCACTTGCAGGTGTACTACCTCCCAGGACAGTGACGATAGATCACGTAGCACCGGTGCTTTCCTGCACGCATGAATGGCGACGCAGCACCATGACGCCACGCATCCTGGCGATGAGTTTGGAGCGGCGAGAGCAAGACAAGCGCGTACAAGTTCTTTGAGGTCTAGCATACCACAACAAATTCTTATCAGAAGCTGAGAAAGTTGGCTACAGCATACCGCGTCTATCTCACTGTTAACAAGCACGGTACAGACAACATGTCGCAACCCATGTCATGCGAATTCACCATCGCTCACTACTTTCGTTAGTATACTAATAACATCAATCGTTGATGACCACAGAAGACCAATTAAAAAAATTCCACGCAAATTGTGTTCACTGAAGACGAAACTAATGCGTTACTCCACTTAAAGTCATTATCAGCGCAACAAGGATTGAACGCAGCGAGCCTCAAGATACCAAAGACAACCTAAACATCAGCATGTGAGGCAAACAAGCGCATACCCAACCTTCCTCCGAGTTGCTGCTACATAGCGCTAAACGGCGAACGTGTGTCTTACTGCACTGAGAGCTTCTCAGACATGCACTCAAGCATGCCTTCTTCGTCGGAAATACTCGTATGAATGGCGGCAATATCGATCGATACCTATTCCTAGCCAGGGCAACTCCTCATGACCAGACAACTAAGAACTGTCTTTGCTGCCGAAATAGCAAGGAAAAGCAACGCAGCTAACTATGCAAGCACAATCTTCCCACCGTAACAATAGGTTGGTTGCAAAGCAGTTTATCTCTACCTGTGTTTTCATGATTGACATGGGTGAAGAAAACATTCTGGTGGACAACAACGTCTGCCAGCATTAACTTCTTTAGCAAGTCAAACAAAAACTTAGCCGTTACATATGATTAGGACAACAACTTTTGAAGGAAACAACACTACTGAAACTCTCCTAAAAGTTATTTTGAACTTCCAAAAGCAACAATTTCAAACTTGTAGATTGTTTTTTATGATAATGCTCTTAACAACTAGAATCCAAGTAACTACTCTCCACATGTGAGATAAGCAAGGAATCTATCGGCAAATTTTTAGAATCCAGTCACTGTAATATGCATCAAAGTATGGGCTAATTTGATCAAAAAATCGTAATAAACAGCAACTGAGTTTAACAGAGTTTCGATCGTAGTAATTACTAACACAGAAAACTTGAGCAATTTTTGGGTGCATGCAGCACAGTCACGTTTTTCCACACCTTTAACATTTCTCGCGAATAAATCGCAGAACTTACAAAAAACCCTCTGCTTGGCCGAATAGCTTTTCGAAAGCAGAGCTATGTGAGACTCAAAAAGCTGAAAAATCATCAACTAAACACATTCCATCAAAACGATCTATACACGGTTAAATCCAAAAACAAACGTATTTCAACTGCACGATCTTTAGCTTTTGTCTGTCAAAATCAGAGGACTACTACTTATACCCTGAAACGTTGACTGCTTGTGAAAGAACTTATCTTTGCGGAGTAACGCTTGGCGTCGTGGAGACAATGGTGAGCTTTTTTAAGGCAAACATGGAAAAGGAGCGTTTTTCAATTGAAGGAACGATTCTACAACCACGATAATTCACACCAATCAAGCAAGCATTTGATTAAATATGATACTTCTCAAACAAAGGCCCATTCTAAAAGTTTCGCTAGAAGAAATGTGGTTTCGTTACATGGAATGTCGTTCCGCTAACCGAATTGAAGCGAAAAACCAAACGGCATACTTCGAGAAACATTAATCAAGAGCTTAACGTTTAAAAAATCGGAATATTTTAACTGCTCAATGCGCCTAATGCTCTTCTTACCAAAAACTGACACAATCGAACTGTAGCCTGCAGCTTAAAAGTACATCTTTCGGCTTGCGGCATTGGCATGACGCAGTTTCCTAATTAATCAACAGAGTCTGCGCAGCAGGTTTTATTGCACTGTCGGTACAAAGAAACTGTGATTACGATATCTGCTGAGCTATGTGATTATACGCATACAGCGGAATCTCTACACAGCAAGTGCGCCTTCACTTCAGCTGAACAGCGGAGCGAAGCCTCGCGTAAATAGAGTTTAATGTTAAACAAACTTAAAGTGGTGAGACGCTTTCATAAGCCTTGCATCGGTTTAACAATTTAAAATGTGATATTTATTGGTCGGGAGACAAGACCAGTGCTCATACAACGACTAGGCTGACCTCTCTGTTCGTACTGTTTGGGGATATCAGCAACTCAGTGCTATCCGCAGTCAACCTCCAACACAACTTCTTGTACCCTACAGCAGCAGAGTTGCTGTGCGCTACATCAGCGTGACCACAGTTGTTACAAACTGGCGATCTTAAGTGGCGATTGCAATCAAATTTAACTTAATTTACTTGACAACTCAGAAGACCTGAGGTTCTGTAGAACGCTGCATTTGAAACCCAAAAGCCTGTTCGCTGTTTATGAGGTTTTCTGAACAGCACACCAGTCGACGTAGCAGGAACGGGAACTGCGGCCTACCGATATCCACTTCGGTGTTGAATGACTGTGCACCGGAACATAAGCCAGCAGCTGCTGTAGTCAACAGCATTTAAAAATCAGCAATGTCAATCGTGCACAGAATAACGCTGTTCGGCTTGTTTTCTACGCTTAAAAACGATGTGTGGCAGGGATTTTATTGCTACACTCAGCTGTTAATATACAGCCAAGGAGCTCGGGAACAGTTGGCTTTATTTGATACCTTCGGTTGCTTGTCACATTCGGATCGGTCAGACTGGGCAATGCAATTGTCTGCTTGAAAAAAGCCTTGAAACGCTTGAGAAAACCTTTTAATGATTTTCACTGCTCAATCCACCTCCAACAACTTTGGTATCTGCACCATATACAAATGGTACGTGGTATTTCTGCGCTGATACATTAACCCACATGCTATCAATGTCTTCCAATTTAATTGCATAAACAATACGAATTGGCGGGACATGTGACTTCTCCATTTTTTTAACTCCGTGGGGTCGAATTTTGCATAAGTGCACTTGCATTCCTGAAATACCATCAGCGACAGACGACTGCTCTTGATAACTGCCTAACATCAGAAAAACCAAAACAATATTCCATTGGAAAGTCACTCACAGCCATCGTCCAATAGAGACAAACATTTCCGACCAGGTTGCCACAGCCCGTGCCAGCTCGTCACGGGGAATTGCTTTTCACACAACACTGCAAAACCCGTTTGGCTCAACACCGTTTCTGTGGGGACGCTCGACCACATTTACGCTAAATTTAGCCAGTTCCCTGCGTGAACAGAACGCAGACGAGCTTCAGAGAAAAGAGCTATTCTGCGGAAGGACGGTATGCAACACGAAACACGTAGAAAATCACCTGTAGCAAATCATTACTTTTAACGTAAGATGTACAAATTTACACTTCAATACCGTGATCAAGTTCAATCGAAAGCCAAAAACCGATCGCGTTGCCATACTTTGCATAATTTGGTTTACATTAAGGTGATTCGGTGTTCTCACTTAGAACATCCTCAGCTGCATACGCGAAATTCAGTTAACCGCAACAGGACCACCATGCAGGTAGCGTATAGAACACCGCACCATTGAGCAGGAAATGTTACCCATATAATAATGAACAAATAACAGTGAAACAGAAAGTCATCGCCTCGACATATTCTTTACCACTGGCAGCCGCAGCTTCGAATGCGCAGAACAAACAGTGAGCTTCAATTGCCTAAGCTGGTGAAACATGTCCTGTTGCTATTTCTAAATGCACAATGGACACAACACAGGCGACAATTCAGTTACCAACGGCGTAAATATTTACAATGGTTGGTTTGTTTTTGAAAAGTGCGGTTGTCACCGATCCTGTTCCACCTGCACGTTGCAGTGACCACAGCTCCAGAAAACACTGAAAGGTTGCTTTGTTCAGATCCAGTGATTTGTAGAAGTGAAAGAAGGTACCAGTTTTTTCCTGTGTTTTTCTAGACTTTAACTAGCACTGACCACTGAACAACGGCGCAAACAACCTCTATATCCGACTGTTGTGACAAATTTTCCAACACAAGACCGTACCATTAATATGCCGCACACAGATGTACTGTAAGTTCCACCTTTTTTCCAGTCTTGGCAGTTCTGGCGATAGCAGCGAACTGGTTTAGAGGTACACAAGAACAAGTATTTTCGTAACACCGATATCCAAATTAAAGTCGTTTGCCACTCTACTAATCTTCCAATACCCACAACAGCGACTTTTCTACAGTCTGTGGACACAGGGAGCATTCGGTGGAGTGCCCCCAAATTGTGTTGTGCCCAGAACATTTTTAGTATATTTATTTGTATTTTATTATATTTATTTTAAATACACACTAAAAATATAGATTTACCCCCTGAAAATATATTTTGAACCCCCACACTTTAAAACCTGGTTATGGGCTGCTTTTCTGCAGTCTGATATTTCAATACAACTACAGTGATTTGCGGCAGGAATTCAAAACTTCGAGAATATTTTGGTGCATGTTATATACATTTTGCATACCTACTTCGCCCACTGTTTCATTTTTGTTATCTTTATTTGAATTTACCTTTACTCACATTAAACACTTTCCTTGTTCGTTGAAACTAGCGATGAAGTAAAAACTCCATTTTTCTGCCTCGAAATTCAAACCTGAACACGCCTAAACTTCTCAGCGAATACTGTGAGTATAAGGTATTATGTTACTTTGGTCATGACAGTTCTCCTTGGCTGGTCTTCAAAATCCCGTGCAGCGAGCATTTAGTGCTTTACAGGAGGACAGACAGGAATAGTCAAACTTTTCAACCTTATCAATTTGATAAAACCTAGTTCTTGATTTAAATAACCGATAGAACTTAAACCCAAAGTAAAACATTAGCATTTGATAACTGGCTTACTTTGTCCGTATTGATGTTTATTTAAAACATTCCTCTCGTAAATACTTTCTTTTCCGTTTCGCTTATTTTTTGGTCCATGTTAGTGGTCTTTTTACCAGTGCTGAACAATGGTTCATGACATTGATTATTGCCCACCAGTAGGTGACTTCTTAAGCTCTAACCTTCCAGTAACAAGTAATAAGACTTACATCCAGTGCTGACAAACTTAACGCGAATGTAAACGACCAATGCCTATTTGCAGATTCCTAACAAGTGGTACATTGAAACATTAATTTTGCAGTTATTATATCAAAGCCATGTTCATGCAAAAACATGCGTAGATATATGACAAGAATTCATAACAAAAATTGATTTAAATCAGAAAATTTTGACGCAGCTGCTTTTCACAAAGTAACAGCTTTCTATCGTTTGGGCTCACTAGCAGAAATTCAGGGTTCCACAACATCGTACCTAGCATATCGCACGAGCGACCTGATGCTTTACTATCATTGCAACTCACAACTTATACAATCTATTATCTACAGTAGCAGGGGTCGACAACCTACGGCGCGCGTGCCACGCACGCCAAGTAATTTACAATGGCACGCAGAAGCCCCAAGTTTTACATATAATTTTGTTGATTCACACAGAAGGTATATTGACCTTGACATGTATAAAAATAGTATGTTGTTGGCACACTGAATGATTTGAAGCTTAAGTCGGCACACAGTTAGCAAAAGTTTGCCGACTTCCGAATTTTTCTATATCCTGTACAATACAATCTATATTTAAATACGGTACATATCGCTTTGCCCTTCAGAAATGCTCGTAACAGCGGCACTGCAGTGAACTCGCGAGCGCCATCTACCGTCTACGCACGGGCTGTGAGGAAACGAAATTTCAAAATTTTTACATTCGCTGCCCCGCACCCGTAGTGAACTACCGCAATATCACCCGCCCGGTGTGTCGGCGAACTGTGAACTTGAGATCTCAATCATAAGCAATGCATTGGACTTCGTGACGTATCAGTCTCCGTTGGCTAAATTGTTTTTTTGTTATTGTTTTCATATTTTTTTGTGAATAACCTATGAATTTTAGCTCACTACATTGGAGCTAATAATCGAGTAGTACGGTGCGGTATGATGCTAATTGCGAATAGCAAATATCCTCCTCATGGGTGCTGCAGTAACTTTTCAGAGTGTTATAAACAACATCAGAAAAGATCAACCTCTGACAGAGCAATCGTATAAATAGTTCAGCAACAAAGACACAATAACATCAAGACCTATGACCGGAAAAATATGACTTAGCCCGCTTTGTTCCATTCTCATCGAGAAAAACTGATAAATGCAGTTGTTTGAAGTTGTCTGCCCCCGCTGCAAGAAGTGCGTTTTCGCATCAGTCAAATCAAGGATCTCAAATTGCTCACAACAAGCGAACAACGTGAACGGAACCGTACTGCTCCGCCTATTTCCGACAATCTATTGATCAGCACCTGCTGAAAATCTGTTCGTCAGACCATCCGAATGCTTGCAACGTACGGAATATGCGATTTTCGAGGGTGAGAGTTTGTATGTTCTTGGTTGTACTTTTTTTCAAAATGACTGTACTTTTTTATGAAAGTTTGCAACTTGCAAGTACTAGTACGTAGAATAACATCACCCAGCCTAATTATTCTAGCTAACGTTAATAATTTAATAATATAAATTTCTAAATTCGTACATTGCTAGTTTCTGCTTCACACAGCGGTTGCCATGCTGAAGATGGGCGGTGATGCGATTGTAATCGCATTGTGACGTTTGAACGGTTATGGCGCAATTATGGCGAGATTGTTGTTTGATGCTACAGAACTCGAAAGTTTCTGGTGTTCAACCATGCAAAGTTACCAGAAATTGAGTGCAAAAAATCCAGCTTCAAAAAAGGTTGGGAAGCTATGCCTTAATTGGTTGATTTACACAGTGCGCTGGACTCTTGTTCATCAAGCTCATCTTTTACGACACATTTGCAAAGGGGTCGAAGTACAAGCATTTTGAAGTAATGGGAGCATGTGAACTATGAGTTCATTGCTGTCATCCTACGCACAGGTTACTAGTTGCGTAATTGTGATGAAAACGATTGAAAGTTATGCAAAAGTGTAGCAGTTTTGATATTAGAGTCTCGCGATGGATTGGATATACAAGACTTCAGAACAAACAGGAAGGTTTGGTTGATGTTGATGTAGTTAACGGTATACGACCTGCTCTTTACTTCTGATTGCTTTTTTCGAAAACAATGAGCTAACCTTGAAAGACTCCGGTGGCCTCCACAAATATCGCTCTCTTAACCGATTCCTTCGAAGCGGAAGCACTATGCAAACATGACTAATGCAAAGGTAAAAGCACCAGATGATGGTATGCCACCGCTATAGAAACAACAAGTCACCCAGGCGAGGACAAATTTCAACACAGACTATGCCAAAGTCAGAAAGTCAGGCTCACAAGTGTTTTTCTTGCGCAACCACGAAAAACACAGCATGACATCTGTTCTCCCGGACACCAAATGATCTCTTCGTTACGTGAGGTACCTGTAGGACATAAATCTTAACTATGGTTGCTTGAAGAAGGAAAAGAAAGTTACATTATTGCTTGAAGAAGGAAAAGAAAGTTATTCAATCTCCATGGAATTTGCATCGCGGTAATAATCAAATCAAACTATCTTTATGATGGGTGTGCGTGGATCAAAAAAGGGTTATGGCAACCCGAAGAGGATTTCTTTTTTGTCGGGTTTTTCTTTTCCTCTTCGTCTGGAACCTTGCGGTCCATG
>JGI24022J15233_10005804_pt1 | contig 13209 bp, 8 predicted proteins | sample Ectturendosymbi2_FD_15233 | JGI IMG/M metagenome (IMG submission 15233) | reverse complement strand
GGGCATCCTTGAAAAACAGGGGTCCAGACTCACCCAACCCTTGTTCCGCCGCTCATGCAGGATAACATATCACAGAGCTGTCTTGGTCACGCAGCGATATGGAACCCCCTAGACTAGCGATACCGTCATAAACTCTGGGACAGGGACGGATATAAACATGTGGAGGCCCCAGGGAAGCTTTTGTGTGGAGTTCCTCAGTACCTCAAGGAAATATTATTATTCAAGGTCAAGGATCAAACACCGTTATGAGTTAGCTGTAAATATGCAATCTTAAACAGTCATACATTAAACTTAGTTAAGTGATTGTACAGTTTGATGAATGCAAGATGCTCGAAAGAGTTAAAAAGGGGTCTCACGGTTCATGATTGTTGAGACCCCCAGTTTGTTGAGACCCCTGGTGAGGTTCCCACTTTGCCCTCCCTTAAATCCGGCCCTCCTCTGGGGCACTTGGGAGATGCATTAAAAATGAACCTCGGGTATATTATAAAAAGCTCCTTACTTGTTATAAGCAGGAAAGGCAAGATGAATCACAGCTCGAAAAAACACACCAGAGAACAGGTAAGCGACTGCAAATGNAGCCTACATATTTTGAAGTAAGTAAAACAAGGGTGTGGCTATGGCACATATTGCTTTTGCTCTGGGGAATCTGCATTCACTGGGCCTTTATGAAAAAGCATGTGAACAATAACGCTATTCTCTCATTTCTGATATTATTTCTTAAGTCAAAAACCTCAAGCAGTTAAAATGTTGTCCGAAAGCTACTAACATCACGTGTGAATGCACAAGAATGGCTATTGATATGCGGCACTAAAAACACGTTTTTAAAAACCCATCGAAATGGGGTTCAATCTTTAAATTCTGCCAAAAGGAAGTTAACGTGGAGCTTAGTGCATTAGGGTTGCTTGTATATGATTCTGAAGACGAAAGGAATAATGTGTCCAGGCATTCTATGCATCCTCTTCACAAACAAAAAACAAGCTATTAACTGGTGATAACTTTTTTAAAATTCATTCATGTAACCTAAAGCTTTATTTGAATCACAAAACTTTGACAAAGCTTAAAAGAAAAGAAGTATTGGCAACATGCCGATTCGGAACAACAACATTTCAAGCGCTTTGAAACAGAGTTATGGGGATCGATACGGAGCTGTTTTGTTTGAAATAGCTTTACAAAAACAATAAGTTAGTTGGAAACAATCAAGGCTTTAGGTTTGCTGTAAGCATTCGAAGAATTAGCCAATTGGGCTCTACGTTTTTCTTTTTGCGATGAGTGAAACCTGCACATATCCATATTCACGTATCTTTGATACGTGGGACATAAACAAGGTATCAACCAGCAAACTTTTTAATAGTAGAAATTGGATTTCACGTAACACTACGCATCCTGAGTCCTATAATCTTATTCTATTTGAATAGTGAATTGGAAACATCAATTTAAAAAAATAACTTGGTTGGATATTTTACCCAAGCACGTTTTACAAAAAACTTCTTACATGATTTAGCAATTTGCGTGAAATAACTAAATCTTTGTTATAATACAATTTTATAGCTTGACCATAATGCTATTGTATGAAACTGAAATTTTTTGGCACGACTTTTATGTGCACAGTAAGATCAAAGCAACATAGTTTCCTTAACTTATTCATTTGTATTCTGCTTGTGCTGATCAAGCAGCTGTTGAATATGCAGCGCATGTCATACATTTACAGAACGACTGTAAGTGTAAGAAACTTGATGTACGCGCAACCTAACACCTGTAGAACAAATGTCTAGTTAGGAAATATTACAATAGGTGACGATTTGATAGTTTCAAGCTATCTTTGAAAAATGTCAAAAGTGTGAAAAATGTTTTATAAGGAACTGCATTTTTCTTCAAACCTTAGGTATATATTATCAAGATATTTTGCTTAACTCTGGTATCAATCAAACAAATACTTGCTTTTAAAAACTTCCTTTCATGTACTGAAAATCACTGGAAAAACATGAGATACTGGCTGATTTCCACATTACTGTAGTTCAGAGATTTAATGAGATGTAAGGAAAAATCACGTACTTGACGCTTTTGTAATAAAAATCTGCAAAGGCTATGTCATGATCCTTTTTATATTGAATGGAGACTTTTCTCCTGAAAAAACTCCTGATGTAATCCCTTTTCATCTTATTCATATGTAAAACACGTTTATGCTTATCACAGATTGCAGATGTTTAAAAGATATATGTTTTGGATATAGCCATTCTGTGGCGTGATATAGTTCAATTACAAATACTTATAAATGTAGAATCCTTAAAATAGCTTGATAAAAATATCTTATGCCGCACCAACCTAAAATTTGTTTCTTGCGATTGACACTAAAGGTGCAGAAACGCATTAGCTTACTTACCAAGAGATTTGTATCTGGGTTTGTTTTTATCCTGACAAAACAAAAATTTTAATAAAACAAATCATGTTGGATAGCTTTACAAGACGTAACTTGCTTGACCTGACATCGCTCTTTTCTCTAAATAAATAGTTGTGATGGTATAAAAACAGCATTTCAAAAACGTTTTTGACAAAGGACGCAAATTTAACACTGCTAGCATTAGTCTCAACGTAAAATATGTTTAAAGCAGTAATGTGAACAACAACAAAATCTCTGAATACTACTGCTGTAACTCTGGTCTCGTCTGAATTACTCAGCAGCCTCTGTACTATTGGATACTGTATTATTTGTGGGATGAAACCTTTTGCCTGTGGTGGACGTAATTTTAACTCAATATGTTGCGTACTGTACAGTATGAAATTGGTCTGCATTAAGCTTCGATTAAACTGCTGATATCTTTGCAGAAAAAACAACTGACGTTTAACTGAGATTTGCATCAGACAAACAGGGAAAAACAATAATGCATATATTGCGCATGAAAACTTCGAAATTAATCGAAAATTAACCACAACTAGGGACACGTCCTCAATTTAAAACGTTTATAACATGTCTGAATAAGAGCTGCTGAGCAAGAGAACATCTTTTGGTAAAAAGCCACTGGCAGCTGTTTCCAAGGCTGCACAGTAAACTTTGATCTACGTTTGAACCAAGGCAGAGCTGTGACAGCTGTTGCTTTATGCTGACTTTGCACCATACCCCTCCGGAAACATTGATACCTCATCATACTCATATGATTTGCTTGGCTTTTAATTTTCACATAGCCTGATTGGCCTCAGGCCATGGCAGGCAAGACCGCTAGCTTCAGTGACACGCACGTCTGCTTTTACAGCTGTGTGGCAGCAAAGAGTCTCTCATGTCTCCCATGCACCATTAATTGCTTGATGATAGTAACGAAACTATGCAGAAAACAACGTTTTTTTACGAACAAAACTAATAATTCCTAATTTAATATATGAGTGGTGGAATGTCACCCCACTAATTTGCTTTGAAGCCTGTTTTCGTTTGTTCTATAAAGACTACGGATCCCTTGCTTATCCCCTTAGGGTGTTTTGCGTATCGTATACACTTCATGACGTTAGTTAACGCAGATGGGAATGGGATCTTGCAGTAAATCCTAGGAAAACAGATGACACACACTAGAACTTATTTAGAAAAATTAATAAGAAAGTAACGTCGACAAGGTCATATGATCATTATTCAGGATCCCAGGCATTCATTTTTGAGAATGTACTTTCAGACTTTCAGGTTAAAAACAATGAATTTTAAATTTGACAGCACCCGTGTTGTAAGAAGGTAGTATTGGATTTTTTCCCTCGAAAATTGTTTAATTCAACCTACATTCGTAAAATTTAATTTGTTTGAGCCTCGCTACATGTAGTGACAGATCGCAAAAAATCAGTTTCATTTGTCGACATTCTTGGATATCAAAGTCGAAAACTGCACTTTGTTTGCGGTGATTTGTATAACGAGGACAAGCCCGTAAATTGCAATGGCAAATGACATGCTGCAACAGCAGTGTGAAAAGAACATGAAAATAGCAGATAAATTGGAAACTTTGAAATGGGTTGTGTTTGTATAAAAACATTTGAAAGTTTTAACAGAAAACTATCCAAGATATTGATAGGAAGATGAGCTTTGCAACAAAATACTGCAGCTAAACTTTCCAAGTTACTTAAAATGATGAACTGACCTGCTCACAGGATCCCTCAGCACAAATTTTGAAGTAAATCATTTGTCAAAATTTTAAATAATGTCTACCTGGTTGGTCGTATCCGCAAAATCCTGTCATGCGCAGGAGTATCTACATTGGAAATAAATCACTTTTGTTATTAACGCGTAGAGCCTATTAATAGAGTTCCTTTTCCGCAAGCACTTCGGATATTTGATCACTTGATTAGACCAATAGTTGCATCGCAGCGCATATGCAACCAGTTTCCATGACTTTCCATTTGTTTTTCGCCGATAAATAACAGAAGTTTGTCAAAGAATGAAGATTTTCTTTTTGCCGCATGGATAAGACTAAAAAAGCGAAGTACTTTTCCTTAGGGAAAATTATTTTATATGAAAACCTTTTCCTTTGAAAAAAATTTACCAGTGACTTGTGAGTGTCCACCTTAAGTAGCCCTCAGACTACTGCTTGAGTGCAGGGAGTTGGCATCACCCAAAAACATTTCTTGTAAACACGCATTTATCATCACACAAAAACTGTTCTTTGAAGAGTGAAAGCCTTCCATGAAATGACGGAAACAACGTTCACGCAGTTTTAACGAAAAGGAAACTCGTCTGTGCAATGCACTGTCTGTAGAAAAGGATCCTTTCACAGCCAAAAATCAGACACTACGATCTCATCAAAGTATACATTTCGCCTACTAAGTAGGCATCTCTTCTAAATCCATATCGTCAGCAAAAAGCATTCAAACATCTTATGCCTTCCNAAACTTTATAGCTATCAGTAGGTAAATTTATGCACTCTTATCACAACAACCTGCTTCCAAACCATTTTGATGACTATTTTGTTCCGATCAGCTCAATTCACTCTCACTCCACAAGACTCTCCACTTCTAACAATCTGTTCTTACCTAGAGTTGCCCAAAAGTGTGATCTTCAATACCAGATTCTACCAATTCGTCTGACACCTTTATGTTCAAATGGCAATTTAAGAAACACCTCTTACATGAAAATTATACACAATTATGTATTTAATAATTTTCACTTTATGAGGAACAAAATGCTGAATTTGATACTGATTTTATTAATTTGAATATTGTCAGTTGTTTTTGTTCTCTGTGTATCTCTACTCTTTTGTTTGTTACTCTTTCCTGTGCACATACCGTTTTCACGCACTAAATTACACTCCATAATTTTTATTTTTATTTTTTTCAATTTGTATTTCATTAAAATTTTTTATTTTTATATTGTGTTTAACATTTTTGTGACCAAACCAAATTTCCTCAATTAATATTGATCAGTGGTTCCCAAACTGGGGGTAATATGCGATTCTTCGGGGAGTAACGCGGAACCAAAACCACGATGTTGTTCTATATTATGAGCGATCACTGCGACATATTGAGGGTAATTAAGACATAATTGCTACCTTGATTTGGGTAACGGCTCGAACAAGTTTGGGAACCACTGATGTAGATCCACTCTTTTGTGTACATAGGCAGGTTCTCTTCATCTGTAGTTTTTCCTCACCATGTTATGTGTTTGTTTATTTTAGAAAAGTGCTTATTTTACTTCCAACTGCTGTTTCCTAACACTTGTCATAACTATTTAATGGGATTGCTTGACTAGATGACACCATGATCCGTAACCAATCCTATGTGATACAGTGACAAAAATCTTGTTGACACTGATAAATTTTCTTGCCATTGTGTTTTCATTTATTCTAATTTACACTGACAATTGCTTACTTTTTTGCATGATGGCTTTTTTATTGTTTCTGTTTATTGACTAGTCATGTTAAACAATAAATAAATAAAATATCATCAACTCTTATTTCAATAGAATCTGAATAAGAATTATATTTGGACTTGAATATGAAACAACTTCAAACCGTTACCAGAAATAAGTATAAGCTAATCAATAAAATTACATGCAATATGTTAATTAAATTGGGAGAAATCAGTAGATTTTTCTTTTCTTGGCTACGGCTGAAAGATCTATCTGTGTAAAGCGTTGTAAATCGTGGACAAAAAGGTAGTTGAGACAGTTTGTAAAAATTATTTCGGTTTACTTGTGCAAAACAATGCAAACAAAAGCAAAACAGCGAAAAAGGTAAAGCTGAAGTTTTCTCGATCTCTAGTAGTATTCTTCTTGCCTTGTTATTGTGTATGTGGCTAGAATCGAGACCAGGGCTACTCAATTATTATAAGCAAAAGTCCGGTCATACCAGTTCAATTGCTGAGGTCATGTGAAGTGTGTTTACATTAAAACATGAAAATTAAACCACCAACAATAGTACCGACCGGGTATTGAATTGCACCCATATAATATTTTTTGTTAAAATGTGACAAGACTGGAATTTTATTCGTAAAAAATGAATTCGTCTAGTTGCAGAATTTTCTGTGTTTTGTAAATAATAATTTCAGAAGTGGTAATTCCAAATGTTTGCAAACATCTCATCGCACAATTTGAAACTGCTGATATTGCCTATAGACAGGGCCGGATTAACCATATTGGGCAAACCGGGCAAATGCCCGGGGCCTCGCGCTTTTGGGGGCCTCGCGCTTGAATATCAAAACACTGCTTTACTGGTTTTTATGTTCTTAGGCTGTTCACCACGCGTCAAAATTGTAGAGTTTTTGATGACCGCGTTTAGCAGATGGTTTAAGCAAAGTGACAGCTTTGGCATTTATCGTTTTTGAGTGAATTGAAAGGATTGAACCAAACAACAACATGCATTATGACCCAATAATTAGGTCGAAATCAGTATCCATCGGTGTCCACAGAAAATTTTCTAGGTGGGGGCAACGTCGAAATCTTGCTTATCCTGTACAGGTTGCTGATCATGCAATGCAAATGGACGTTCACAAAACGCTTTATCCTTTCTATCCCATTCGCCTGTGCTGGTTAAACCTCAATTCTCAAGCTTTTGTCTGAAATTTTTTTCTACGCTTCGGCTATCAGAAATATTTTTTCTTTTCATAAACTGCCTAATATCCATTTTTTCCAGCAGTTTTTACAAACAAGTCATAATTTAAGAATAGACGGCCAGAATAACGTGAGTAGTGAAAAAACAAGAAAGTTACACACTTTGCAAAATTGTTTCAAGCAACTAGAAGTAGAGTCCGTCGCCACGGTGAGCTTTTGGGGGCTTAGCCACTTCAAACAAAGCTCCAAGCCCCCCAACTTGAATAATGAAGTACTGTAAATCGGTGGACTTTGAATCAAATTTCAGAATGTCAAGCCCCCTGAACAAACGTAAATTTCCCTATTGAAAAACTTTCTGGCAACGGTTCTGAGTAGAGCTATATGTTGACAAGACTATCGGACAACTTACTAAACTTAGAACACCACGCCGGCTTTAAAAAACTGATCAGATGAATTACGAAAGCTCACCACAGCAAATATAGCTTTGCACTTTGTGCTCAGTGGCGTACACAGAAAAAATTCATGGGGGGATTTCATGCAGTGGCATATGATGGTCATTTGTATTTGGTGTACGCTGTTTATGACGTCACAATTTGACGTCTTAGTCATGTTTCCAAACCAACGTTTCGGCGAAATTTGTTGACATAATATGCATATTTTTCTCCATCCACTTTTTTATGTGTCATTGCACTGAATACAAACTATTAGCGCTCCAAGTTAGACTATCGGAGGAAAATACACTCAACGCTACGATACAGCAGTTCATAACTGCAAAAATATCAGGCTGTGTGTTAAAACATGGGAGTAAAACACACTCATCAATGCGTCAGAGCAATTTACAACTGCAAAATGAGGCTGCGCTGATGTCTTGTCGAATACCAACAGTCGAACATAGAAAAAGTGCGGTTGGACTGGCTGGCGCGCACCCCGGTTTGAAAGACCGAATCTTGCTAAACTACACAAGAATTGAGAATGCGCATAAAGTACGCAAGAAAACATTCGATTTTTTGTTATTTATAGAAGTCCAGCAAACTTTTAGTCTTCCTTTTTCCCTGAGACATTTATTATCTAATGCCTCAATGCTTCTATGTTAGCAACTGGTGTTTTTGAGCTCGTGCAACAGTTTTATCATGCTACAGATATTGATAATGTAGCCAATCAGAGCAGAGCTTGAGCTGATCAGCCTTAGCAGACAAAATAAATGCAATTGTGTCTGATAAAATGAACTGTCGCGGAACACAATCTTAAACATGCATAGTGAATGAAACGTCTGCATAAAGTGGTGAGATGGTTTCTGGACGCAGACGATAACCCTGATTCCCACCGAAACATAGTAATTACTTTTTGGCCCATTTACAATTTTTCTTGAAATTTGCACGAAAATTTATTCCGTATTTGCATTAAGTCGACAAATTAACAAGCAAAAAGTATGTGAAAACAATGAATCTCCTTTGCGCAGGTAATAACATTTTTGTAAAATATCAAGCTCAAGGGGGGGGTTAACCCCAACCCCCCGTTGCGTACGCCCTTGTTTGTGCTCACTAAAAATCAGAACGAAACCTTAACGATAAAGACGAATTCCCACAAGTCTACACAGACGTATTCTAACAAACCACTAGTTTTATAATGTGTGAAAAGAAGCCGGCATAGGAGTCGTTTGATTAAGGTGAGCTATTCACTCGGGCACGTTGGTCACAGTCTCACACTAGCAATGGATTTTTCAAATTTGTGGAAGCGCTGCTACAGACTTACTCATGCTTCTTTTCACACAGTATATACGTGACTTACCGCCATCAGCAGTGTCACTGTCCCGCTGCATTATCTGCCGATATGTCTGTGTTCAACAGTCACATGCATGGCTACCATTCAATGATTAAAAAAAACAGGTTACACACCAAAAACATCCATGTTCATAATCGTACAATAAAAACCCAGAAAGCTTGTGTTACGAACAAAAACATATGAGTGTGCTTATTTGAATTGAAACGATAATCGAATAATGATTTAATTATAGTTCCTCTTCCAAATTTTCTTCTCCATCGCAAACATTAACATTTGAACGACCGCTTTGCTGCTCAAGACGTTTTTCATAACTTTGGTAACATACCCCGCTGGTGATATCTCCCACTAATTGTAGGAGCACATTTGTTATTGAACTAGGAAATTTTGTGCAATCTTGAACTGCAGCGGGATAAAAAATCCCACAAAAATATAGTCCAAATACCTTCTTTCTCTAATTGAAAATTTTAAAAATTTGTATGCATAGCGAAACATCGAAATTTAAACAATCAGTCCTAACCCTTGTTTCAAGAGTTTCTTCAATAGACATTAGAGACAATAATATTACATATACAACCCCGACATTGATCTTATATGAGGATATGAAACCGATTGAACACGTTCTGCTTCATCCGATATGCGTACTTTCTCACCTGATGTGCACATGCAAACACTGAAATATAAAGTTAGGCCTATCTTTATTGAGCACATTGAAGTTGCTGATGAATTTATCACTTCAAAAAATCCAGATTAAACGCGATTTTTCATCATACCTGAACACACAGGTCGACTAAAAAAAGAAAATCTGGGTGGAAAAAACCCTCAGTGGGAGACCTGCATGGTCATATGCGTCAAAACGCCTACTACCGTAACTGAGTAACTTGAAGTGTAGGTTTGAGGATTCATTGCCGTGTTATTGTTACGCAACAATGACCAACAGTAAAACAATCCGCCAGCAAGTTTCGCAACCTGCTTCTGCAGGCAAAGGATCGGACATGAGCGAACTGCAATCTCATCACTGCATGTTTGAACAAATTAACCATATACGAACCGCCGTACATCGTCACCCCCAATTGTCTCTGAAGTGTAGGCTGCCAAATCGTATCAGTTTTGACATTTTTGACCGGTGCTTCTGAAAAGTTGAAACGAGGGTATGTGAAACGCTACCCAGTTACGCAAAGCGTTTAGGGGGCCTCGCGCTCACGACTTTGCCCGGGGCCTCGCGTTCATTTAATCCGGCCCTGCCTATAGATGACATGAGGCTGCTTTACCCAGAAAACACGTGAACTTACTAGGCTATGACATAATATGCGCAGTGCTTGGTTACTCGCATAATGCCTTGTACATTGCACCAGCATAACTGTGTTTTCATTAAGGTGTCTTTTTATTTATCACAATATGTTGCAATAGTATTTGTTCTTTCATCATGCACCTCCTTTGTAGGTTGCGCGGACAATGGGTCGCCTAGCCAATATCTTTAAGAGCTAGAAGTATACCGGGGGTTGGGAGGGTTAAGAACCACTGACCCAGACGAAGCCCTAAGCCGAGGACGTTGACCCTTCCTTCTTTCACCGAGCCGGCCCAACTTTACATTACTTCAAACATACGCGACAGACAAAATTTAATAGTAACTACAGAAGAGTTTGCTGGTCTGCATCTTTCATCATTCAGCAATAATTTCAGCTTCCAAGTTGAAGTTCAATAATTTCACGAATTGAGTGCCTCGTGATATATCAAGGATGAAAGAATTTTGGACGTTAATAAAAACATCTTGGACGATGCGAAACAAGGTAGAGCTAGACGTGTAAAAACAACTTCACAAGCTTTTTGAAACAGTAAAATAGACAAGGTTATTTTTGCTAGTCTATGCAAGTTTAATTTTTAAGACCAAAGAGTTTTTTTCGTTTATCACCTCTTTGCTAAAAGCAACTTTTAGTTTAATAATATTAAGTTTGTTACATGCATCGAAATCCACAATCCTGATGTACAAATCAGTAATAATCACAACATAACAACAATTCGCCAGAAATGTGAAACCGAGTAGCTGTTTTTCTTGTATGAATGCAGTTCGAGCCCCGTCTGTGAGTCGCAATGTCCGCCCTATTGCTCACTTTTGTTTATGAGCCTGACTCTTACCCATTAGCACATCTTGCAATGGAGGTTGTAATGAAGTTTTTGGGAGCGACTAGTTAATAGTTAGCTTTTATTCAAATTAAGATATTGTTTGAAGAACCTATAAACCAAAGTTCAAGATACATATGCATTGTGGAACGATATTCTTGACCTGGTCTACCAGCACTGGGGGACTACAATCTGAATCCTTGCGGTGTTGCTGTTGGAATTGCGACTCCAGGATAAGATAAATATCACCGCATTCACCCACGTATAATATCCATTATTTTTCGCTAATTATCATCCAAAACAGGAGTTGAGTGTTATAAGTTGAGAAATAAGTTTTTACTGTACCAATAAAAAAATACGTTTAGAGATGGTTTGGTAAGATTAACACTACACGTGCTTACAGAAGAAAGAACTAAGCTCTTACCCAAGCACATGCGATCGTCATTTATTGAGTCAGCAAGAAAACGGTTTTCGCATTAACCGTTTCACATCCACGGCCAGGGCAGACTTCTGTAAAAACGTTTTCTGAAACTTTAATGAAAAATTTGTATCTTGTGCGGTTTACTTAGATTTGCGAAAAGCTTTTGCTCAGCAAATCATTCCATGCCGCTGACAAAACTTAAGAACCACGGATTAAGAGAAAATGTTTTCAAACTACATTACAGCCGCATCTATCCAGCAGAACCCGCTGCGTGCAGATGAAAACACTAAATTATCTACAAGAACAACATCGTTTCCGAAGTTCTCCAAGGCTCGGCATCAGGACAATTTTTGTTTTTGTTGTTCATAAATGAGTCAATCATTTCCAATATCACGAAAACTATATTTTTGCTCATGATAAGGATTTAGAAGATATACTCCAGGTTTGGCTGTTAAGCCAGAGGAATCAGTATGCCACGCACTGCTTTCATAACTTGCGGTGCTTCTACGATTTCCTAGCAAAGCAAATTGCGATCAGATTCGGCTGCATCACCCTTGAGATGTCTTGATGCTGGATTTAGAAGAGTGTGAGCTATTTTGGGTTAACTACGCTATTCAGTTATTCGTGAAATGGCTAAAGTGATTGATTGACTAACTGTAAACAATCTCACACTAAACACTTCCTAAACAAAATGTATGAAATAAGCGTGTTAACACAGATTTCTTTGAAATAAATGTAAACGGCAATCTTATGGTAAAACTTTTGAGTTAATCTTGGTGTGAAGAGAAACTGACGTGGAAGAAATGTCAACAGTTGTTTTGTACAGCGTGCAACGCAGGTGGTTAGCAAAAAATCATTCGCATGAAAACACTGTTTTTTTGCAGTTTTCCGCTGTCCATGTTTTGTTTTTTTTGTCCATTCTAATCTTCACGTTTTCATTTTTTCTGTAAGAATCTGATTTTTCGGCTTCTTCTCCTTTCTGCCAGCCTGCAGTAGCGGTAACGCAGTGTACTTGGGCTTTTATGAACTTCAGCAAGCATCGAATTTTTCTGTAATTCAAAACTCTTTTTCTATGCAACCTTTTTGATATTTCTTAGGATTGTATGTTATTTTGGGATGGTTTTACGCTTTCTTTCGCTTTTTCCTTTTCGCCTTGGAGTAACAGAGCCAGTTGCTTTCTGTTTCTGTTGCGTGATAAATTGAGACACATACCTTCGACTAACTCCAGCAATGTTTGCAGAAGCTGTTTGAGTACATTCACATTTTTCTCAAAAAGTAACAATGGGACTACGTTTCGTTGGTGTGATATCCGTCATTAAAAATCACAGAAATTCCAACATGTGCAACTCTACACACCCAACTACACACAACAGAAAGAATTCATTCTGATAACAGAGCCGCTTGAAGTTATCTGCGTGTTAAAACTGTTTTTGACTGTGGCGAAACCTAACGCAGTACTTTGTGCTTTGGTTTAATAATGAAACAGCAGCAATTGAGATATTCCCAAACACACACCAAAAATTTTACATATTGTGTCACAACTCAAACAATAACTTCAGTCGATTAATTTGCTCAAGACCGTATTGGTCTACACTAGGATTAAAGAAAAACACATTGGCAGTCTTTCTAGAGACCCCAAATATTTTACTGGAAACCCCTGGGATTCCCTGAGGACCGCGTTAAGAAATGGTTTAGGGGTTCACAAAAGCAATAACAGAAAATCAGCCCAGCTACAAATAAATGACTTGCATTTTCTTGAACAAAATAAATAGAGAAGATATAGTGGATTTAACTTTTCGCATTACGACTTGCCGTTCCCTACTCGCTATTGCATTCCGTACGTGAGATCTGGTTTGTATCAACTGTCNTTCGCGTC
>JGI24022J15233_10005802_pt1 | contig 13210 bp, 3 predicted proteins | sample Ectturendosymbi2_FD_15233 | JGI IMG/M metagenome (IMG submission 15233) | reverse complement strand
GCTTCCTCCACATCTTCATCCCGCCTACCCCGCCGCTGTCCTGCTTATACAACCAGCCTGATCGAGTCGCCACTGACCGCGGGTCGCGTCTTACGACGGTCATCTTCGTGCTTCTGTTCAAACTCTGGGATGAACGCCGCGCCGAGCTCGGCCTGTTTTCTTTCTGTTTAATAACGTAAAGCTCCGCGATAATCGACGACACTGGTGATGTTTGCAAGAGGGGCGCCGACCCAAAAAGGTACAGCTTTGTGGCGAAACGAAATGCAGAAAATATTACGTACCTCCACTTTTTCCAGTTTCGTTCTGTGTTTGCTCTGTAAATAGATTTTTTTACAAATCAAAAGTTGTACTTAATCGTTACTGAAATTTGAATATGTAGCTAAAAACAAACAAATGAACTGTCTATGCATCGAAAACAAAGCAATACAACCAGAGTGCCGATCACTGCAATAAACATAACAGAATAAGTTCAATCTGATATTTCGCTGCTTCACAACACACGACGGTATTATACGCATTTAAAGGATGAAAAATATGCAGATATCGCACAAAAGTTCAACCATGAGTTTAAATTAATATCTTTATTGTCATTGTCTACACCAAATCAAAACGTACGCTGCTTCGTCTGAAGAGTGGCCTTGTCAAAGTTTCGGAGAATGAAGACCTTCTTTTCTTTCGCTTCGTCGCTGGTGTCACATCTCTGCAAAAATAAGCACGGCTCGAACACGGCGCAGATAAGAGATATATTTTCAGATATACTGAAAAATACAACGATATAGAGCAGGGGTTCCCAAACTGGAGTACATGTATCCCCGGGGGTACATTTGCCTATCTGAAGGGGTACAATTAAGTTTAGCAATACAAGGGAAAATATGTTTATTTATTATTGATTTCGATTTATTTATACATATATCAGTGAATATTACTTTCAAAAATCATTAAGTGCTTATTGGTAAACATATATTTTCCTCAGCCTTTTTGTTATAAAAAATTTTAGAGCTACATGCTCATCTGTCAAATTGCTGAAAGGGTACTTGGCCAGAGAAAGTTTGGGACCCACTGCTGCAGTTTTTTTAATCATGTACCACCACAGGTTTTCACGTTTCTAGTGAGTAAGAACAACAACGAAAATACTGCCGGTCGAAAATCTACCCTTTTCTAATAGCAAAATCTACATTTAATCACACATAAAATCGGTCTCCAGGTCGTAAGCAGAAGGAAATTTAAATCACGAGTGCAGCTACATGTATATTAAAAGTTCCTGACGACAGAAGGGTAAAAACACAACAGTAATCACCGTTTTTTTTAAAAAAAAGGTCTAAAATCGGTTATACTCTACAAAAAAAATAAATGAATTCTTACTCAGGTGCATATTTTTCACGTTCCTCTGGATGTGTGAACGTAGTTGTTCGATCATTATGACTGCAATAAACAAAATTATGAAAAGAAATCACCTTTCAGATGGTAGGCGTTTTTCTACTCGAACGTTTAGCTAAAGTTTACAAATTACGCAGTCCTACTCTGGGTTTATTTTTTCGGTGATTTTCCAGTCATAGACCGAATTTTTGTTATGGGACAAATGACCAAAATGTCTCAGCGAACAAAGAAACCCAGGACCTGCTACCTGACACAAAAAATCGTAAATTTTGCAGATTAAAATTTGTAGTACGTTTTGAAATCACAGCAAACAAACCAAAGCGGTCGAAAATCCGCAGATGGAGTGAATCATAATGGAAGTTTTGCCTCGGTCAAAGGTACGTCATGCAGTTCGCATGTTTCTGACAAGTAGGTAGAAATACGATTCCAAATGTGCAGGATTGAGATATAGTATACCCTCTACGAACTTAAAAGAAATAGTTCAATGTGACAAAGTTTTCTTGAGACAACATGCAGCAGCTGAAACAATGCATACTATAAATGGTGCCATATTTGCACAGAGATAATAACCAAGAAACACAAACTTAAACAGAAAACAAAATTATGGCATACACTGAAGTTAAAAGCGGTTAAAAACACATGGAATGCCAGACAAGAGCATTGACTGGCAAACAAAGCGAAGTACTTCCATTACAACAGAGCACTCACAAGAAAAACAAATAACTATTTGAGATTTCAACACGAATTCAAGTGAACGGAATTCAACTGAATAAAGGATAGGTTTCATTAAGCGGCGTATCCAGTGGTCTTGCTTGTGTGCTCTTAACGTATCAAGATTCCTAATGTAAAATGATCTTGAGGCTGGTAATCTTTCGTGTAGAAGTTAAGCACTTAGCCGAGGTCATAATCAGAGTACAACAGCACCTTCAATCTAATGCAACATTATTGAAAAAAAACTTTCAGTGAACCCTAAATAATAACTGAGCGAAATTCAACGACTGAACATATCGGTAGTTACATGATGCAAATATATATACTCAATACAAAATTGTTCTTGTGCTATTTCGTAGCTTATCACCATAGACAAAGCGGTGACTGAAAAAAGAAGTGTGTAATGCAAATGCGTACATTTATTAAAACGCAAACTGTTTGTGTATGCACAGTTAAAATTGTTTATTTATGCAAAATATAATCGCTCTCCCAGTTATCAGTGAAACGTTTCTTTATAACCTCTATACAAAATATTCATTAATTTTTCCCTATATACATTAAATGTCTGACAAACTTTCTTCAAAAGTCAACCAATTTATATTATAGATAGTGACTATTTTGGCCATTTGGTGATACAGTAGCATTGAAAAATGCAGTAAGTTATTTTTCTTGTTTTCCAACACTTGGTATGAAACCATTGCTGAGAAACTAACAAAACTTCCATGTGGAAGTACAAATTTTACATTTCCCAGGCAAGTAATTGTTGTAACAGTATGTTGTAAATTAAAACAGAAACACAGATTTGTGCATGCACTAAAGCTTACCATTGCTATTAGTATTTGTGTTTTCAGTAAATGTATATATTAGTTTTAACACCTCAAACTGTACTTATGATGTAAGGTATTAGTAGACCAGGTTGGTATGTTTTCTATACCTATGCATATCTGCAGTCACTTCAATTGGGACCTTTTTATCCTCAAGAAATTTTATTCTAGTTTACTACATGTTTGCAAAAATTTGTTTTGACTTGGACAGGCAATTTTGCACAAGCCAATTCCAAGATTGACAATACAGTAGTCGCTATTTTATAAGCCCTCCTCACGATCACAACATTACAGGTATGGGCATATTTAACATGTGGGCTTAAAACCAACAGTTTTTCTCACTTCAGTCCCTACAAATGACTACACAGTAAGAAAGTAAGTTTTCTGCAACAGATACACCACAGTACAACTATGGATAATATGCAAAAACAAGCATTTTTTAAAGATTAGTCGATAGTCCATATTACTTCATATGAAGAATTCATGATGGGCACTGTGGTATATGAGCAACCAATATGAATTAATGTTTTTGTCCTAGAGAGCTCATAATTAAGTCCCAAATGCAGCACTACTTCAGTACTGCAAATGCATCAAAATAAAAATGACAATAGCACATCACAAAAGCAAATTAATGTTGCTTTTTCTTTATAAGCAATGCATTATGGATTGCTTACTTGATATAGTAGGTTGGCCCATCAGGTGCAAAACCTCTTTCCCAGCCACTTGGCAAATCTGCAATGAAGAGTTTTTACTGTAGAAGTCATTCCGGAAGTGAAACTCAATGCTCTATATTTTACTTACACGAGTTGTTAGTACCATCTAAACATCAGGCAAAAGACATTATGGGTAATACATTAAAGTTTCACAAACATTATTTTTACAAAAAAGGATCAATCTTTGTTCAAATGTGCAGAGTGCATTATTTTCAACCAAAAACAAAAATCCGTGAAGTTACAGCAAAGCATTTTTTAAAATAAACTTTTAACATGCCTAGTGTCCTTTGAAAACCAGTCATTGCAGGCTGCCCAGTATCTGGATGTAACCAGGTTGTAATCTGTTCTTCATCACTGCATATAAATAATACCAAGATTTGCATTGCAACTAACAATGGCAGGAAATAATGCAAAGAAAATATTGGTGAATTGCTTTAGAAGTTATTAAGCTTTACATGCAGTAAGTTGTAGCCAGACACATAATATTTACAAAAAATGCTTCAACAAAGGAGCTTAGTTTTCAGAAGCAATATGCTTTACACAAGTACACTAGTTTTCATAACTGTATTAGCAAACCAATCAAAAGTTTGTTCAACGCTGTAAAAAAACAACTACCAAGTGCACTTATCAAAACATTCCTGTTCTCATCATGCCCTATTTTTCAAAACTTGCATAGGGGACCTAATGCATTGTTTAGCATAGTGAACTAAACCTAAGCATATATACTGAAAAATGTCCAGGTCAATACAAAAAACAGAGAATAGATGCTACAATTACTTGAGAATGTTCAGGCAGCATAATTGTAGCAAGACTGGCAGAATCACATATTGATTCATATCAAAAAGACATAAAAAACAAAAACTCATTCTTTTCACCATTTCGCTCGTACACTCATTTGCATTCTGAACAGCTAGAATGAAATTTTAACTTTTAAATTTCACATGTTTATATCCTATGCAATTTTGACAGAAGTTCTACCAGCAAAACACTAGCACAGGTAAGTTTAATTATCTGGCCCATCCGGAAGCTCACTATAAACTATTTTTATAAATTAGAGGTTAGATGGATTGGGTTGCGGAAGGAAGACATCCTTAAGCAATTGATGAAGAAATGGAAAAAAGCTAATCAAACAGGTAAATCTGTCCACCCCGTTTAACAGGGACAAAACCAGATCAAAACTGGAATACTAATAAGTAAAAGTTCATTAAACTTGACTTCACTAACAAACGTAGTGGTTCACATCAAGGGGGCCCATGAACTCTTTGTTGAAAATTAACTGTTTACATGAAAAACTTTTTTCAGGTGTTTTTTAAGCATGGTAATTCCACCTATAGTAACATATTTACCTTGAAAATTTAACAGTGTTTTAAGAGAATATTTTGGATAAGATCCACTTCTGTGACAAAATATTCTTTTTTCTTATTAGTTGGTGTATGAATTCTAGGCTTGAAGTTTTTTTCAAGTGGTACATGACCAGATAAACCTGGGAGCCTCTGCCGTATTTTGACCTACTAAAAAGCATTTGGTATTTAATGACAAACAAAAATGGGAGTTTCTTCTGAGTAAGGGCAAAACGTCCAGAGTATTTTAACACCTTCGCTGCCAGCACAGTTCGAATGAACCTTTGTTTCTAGTTTCTCTTGGCAACTGCATAACTTGCCAGCCAATTGTGCTAGAGATCTGTTCAAACCCTCAAAAGGTGCGGCAAGTCTTATAGTTTGCAATAACAAAAATTTTGGTTTTGGGTTTTGTTTTTTTGGGGGTGATGTCATAGGTGGGGAGGCTTTTGGTCATTTTGGATCAGGTCACCTGACCCTGGGCCCCAACCACTAGATCGAGTTTTTTACTCAAGTTTTTATTGAAACCAGGCTAGAATCTGAGTCTTTTAAGCCTTGGATTTTAGAAGTTATGCCCTAAAAACAACAAAATAATTAATTAATCCCCCCAAACCAAATTTTATAATTAATCTAACTAAATAGAAATAAGTAAAAATTCTAGCCTAGTTTCCAATAAAAACTTGAGTCAAAAAATTCCATCTAGCGGTTGAGCCAAAATGGCGCAAAAATAGCCACTAATGTGGGAGCTCCAAGTGCAAATTTGCTTGAACTTCAAATTATACCAACTTCAATAGCAAGATATATNCATTTTATCTAAAAATGTTCACTTTAAGTTGCCTCTGAACAATTCACCCTTTGACATTTTCTGTTACATCCATATTGGCAATAATCTACAGAAAATGACTATGTATGGGTATGTAGAGCATATTTGAAAATAAAAAAAAGTTATATTTGAAAATAAAAAAACTGTTGGCAAACACTTCAATTGGAGAAACTGTATATATAGCAGCATTGTAGTTTTCACACTTCTGACACCAACAAACCTTGCAATTAATGGTGTCATAACCATGCAAGTTTACATCGATGATGTTGGAGCCACAAATTTTCTTAAGTTCTATGTTGCCAAATAGCTTTGATCTGACTGCAGGAGTGAATGAAGGCATGTCACATATAATACTCACAATAGCTGCAAAAACACCAATGTGATGCCTTACTGTTAACTGGCAAGCTAACAATATTTGCGTGTGTTATTCCAAACCCCTTAAAAAAGTTGTTGCACTGCAAAAACACCAATGTGATGGGCAACCTTACTGTAACTCTGGGCCACTTCTAAAGTTCTGGGACAAAACTAGTCATTGGTAAAAACACAGTAATTGTGTAGAAGTTAACTGACTGCCTACTTCTAACTATTCACCAAATTTTTAAAAAAGCCAGAAAAAAAAGTCATAATTTTCATTCTTCCTATTGACTAATACAACCGTTTGAACTTATTTCTCACGTAATGTCGAAGTAACTGTTTGAAAGAAGGTTTTGCAATCTATATGAAAGCTATTATTTCTGCTGCATATTCAGAAACAGAGAGTAGTTCTAAGGTTGCACAATAGGGAGGTCAGAAAATAATACATGAAACGTGAACAAAAAATCATAATTTCTTGATAAGTTTAAGGTTTGTTTTTGGAATAAATCTTCTGATTTACCAAAAAACAAATGGTTTAACATAGCACATATATCAACTTTCTGCTCAACAAATTGTTCTGCTATATATGTCAATGATAAATTTTATGAAAATTCCAGCATACAGTAACTAGAGCTCAAACGTTTTTCTTCTCAAATTAGCCAAAGCATTCCAGCTATATGATGCACAAGTTACAAGCTTATATTTGTTTAAAACAGCAATTGCTCTGTGCCCTAAAATAATCTTCAATCTGTCATATTTTATTGCCACTAGCAAATTTGAAACAAAGCCTTGCATCAGTTTGATTTGCTCAGGAAAGCAAGCACAATCATCACATTTAAAAAATTTAACTTTCAAGCATATTTACTGTATTAACTGCATGAAATTATGCCATTAAAGTTAGATTTTTGTAGTATGGCACAGCATTGGAAAGGTTGAGAATCAAAGAAACATACAAAATACTGCTTTGTCAGTTACAGTGAAATGGATAACATATATCTAACTATCTTTAATGAAAAAAGACATTAACTGTCATGTGCAATATCCATCAACAAACTTCAACATAGTGACAAACACAAGACCATGTAGAGTTTTCATGCATCAGTTTTTAGCTTACTTTATAAAGAAAACTCTTCCATCTTTAGTAACTCCAAAAGTCCAGGGCTCAGGTAGTGGCTCTTTTAACAAATCCACAGCCATTTATGTTAAATACATATGAATACCATTTCATGAAAGGCACTGCAAAAAAATGAAGTGTTGCACACATTCCAACTATGATTTAAAAATACGCACACGTAGTCTTGGCTTTGTTTTCAGTGTTTTTAGTTTACTGGCATCTATTTTGTTTTCAGCATTTATGTGATTGTGTGACTGGCAGTCTTAGTTTCTCATTAGATTTTCTAACATCAAGAAGTGTTTTGGTATTAATTGTCTGCATTGCCTTAACAGTGCTTTATTTCACATTGAAAAGAGATAAAAAACAACATGAGACACTTCAAAGCAAAACATGAATAGTTTTTGAAGGTTTTTGTGCGTTTATGAAAGGGTCCCTTTCTTTATCATCGCTTTCACTGTAGTTAGTAATAGTTGCAAAGATCCTTGGTTGAAAACTTCCACTTTTCAAACCAGCAATGTTTTGAGAGTTGTACTATAAAATACAAGTCTATATATGTCTCTGTTTGCTAAGAGATTTTTTAACATATTTCTTAGTTTTAGGACAATGTTTAGATAAACAAACCATATCGTGTTATTCATTTTTTGAATGATGTTTGATAAATTTTAACATGGTTGATTGATTGTTAATACTTTAACTGTCAAGGTATGTTCTATAATGTACTTATGTGTTTTTAAGCAATGTGCCACACTACATTCCAAAATGTACGTCATTTTTTTCTTTCACCAAAGTGCCATGCTAATCCTTTTCATCTTGAAGTACATTCTAGAACAGGGGTGTAGAACCTTTTGCTATTGCTGGCCGCATTNCTTTTATTTATATGAAATACAGCCATCAATGAGTTCAAGTTATACTTATGAGATATATTTAATTAAAGAATAGGTTTTATCCGGTATATGTCAAATTTCATATTCATTCTATAACTCTTAGTGACATCACCATCCATATTTTTACATATCGTGTCAACTGATTTTCTTGCCTTGCATTTGTTGTACTTCAATATACTCCAGCACAGCCGCCAAATCTTATATTTTAAATTACATGCGGATGGCCACAAATTTCATTATTGAAGGCCGCAGGTTGTGCACAGTTGTTCTAGATTTTAGAACATCAGAGTGCATTGCTATCATTGCAGAATGTGGTACGCATCAGGGAGAGTCTTTTTTTCTTCTTTTATCTCAACTTGATAAGATGGTTCTGTGGAGCACTCCTTTCAGTCCTGGCATGGTGATAAGCAGGACCATGAAACCACTATAGTGGTTTTGGGCTGAATTTCAGTCATAACTCTGCAACCAATTGTGTGAGAGAATTACTTAAGGGCTCAAAATATAATAATTTCAACTTACGGTCTGAGATTTGATAAAGTGTGGATCCTAGATGCTTTGGAACCTCTCACAGAATTGTCTCATTGATGTGTATCTGCCTAGTTTGCATATAAGACTGTGATCCACTAAGTTTTTCAATCCACAAGTACAATGAGCAGGTGTGCCATCTAGCTTCTAATCATATCTAATGAACATGGAATGCCAAATTTTAATTTAGTTATAGAGCATACCCCACTGCTTTGATTGGCACTACTGAGAGGTAAGAGGATGCTTTTTTTCTACATTGCTTTCTCCTTGTATGTGCTGCTGCGCCTACAGTTTAGTTTGTTAAGTAGTTCGTCACAGCATTTGTTGTATGTTATATCCTTGAGTTGTCTTATTTTTGCTTTTGATAGTTTTTGTACATTGAAGATTCATGGTATTGTAGTCAAATTTTTGGCTATAGATTTGGTTTGTTAGTTTTACAGTGATCAGGATAGGGTAGAGTTTGTTCACACTTTGCAGTTTGTTGAGGATTTGGCAGATGTAGTCCGCCATGCCTAAGCAGAGTTAACATTTTTCTATTAGCATCACTTGTAACCAGACATCCAACAAGAGGAAGGAGCTCATTTCTGATTACCTGTTCTAGTGGTTTGAATAGCTCCTCATGTTTGGAACTGTTCTTTGAAAAAGGTCCATCTGGAACATATTCCTTTGGTTAAGGCTGAGAATGCTGAATGATTTTGTCGCGATTACTGCTCCAAGGTAGAGTTCACCTTGGTTTGTGATTCCATGCCTGAGTTTTTAAGAACTTTTTCTGTGGCTCCTTGTTTTTCACAATAAGGATGGTTTTTGCAGATTTTGGTCAGTCTCCAAATTCTGATCCCTTGGCGTGTAATACTATTCCCACCATTTTAATGCCTTATAGTAAGTTCAACCGCAAAGCTACCATCAGCAAAACATATTTGCTTTGCAGTGTCATTTGCAGTTGCATTGCTTAGTTCCAGTGTTGGTGGTTGTGTTGAGATAGAGTACATTGCTGCACCTTGCTGCACTCTCCTATGACAAGATGTTGAAACCAGTTTTGGTTTATGCATGGCTGTTTCTGTGCCTGATTCAAGACCAGCACATGTTTATAATGTTCCTGCTGCATCAATGATGTCCTCTTTTAAAGCGTAAAATTTTGAGCATATAATTTATTTCTATGTGTACATGTCTACTTGTGTTCGTTCTGCTGATCCAGATGTACTTTTTGCACTGGATGCAATTTCAAGATTAAACCAGATTCACTTAATTCATGTTCTTTTGGATGCTTTTGTTTCAATCTTTATTTGATGTCCTCAGTAACGACATGTATTCCATCAATGTCATTGGTTATGTCCATAAATTCAAGAAACTGTTTCATTTGTCCCTTGAACATTAGTGTAAAAAAACACTGCGGTCTGACCTTTGTTTTTGAATGATTTGTTCAGTCTTGATTAGATGGCTTCACCTTGTGAAATCAGTTCTTATAACTTGCTGTGCTATGATTAACATACTTCTCTATATTTTGATTGAAATGATGGTTTCTGAAAGATTAGTGGAGGAAAAACCTGTAGCATGCAAAATGCTACTCCTTTTTTGTTAGAAGAGTCCTATGAAGCTAGATATCTTAAATCAATGCTTTTGCTGCTTTTTCTCTGGGGATAAACATATTTCGCCCAATGAACAATTTGTTCATACATCATTTAGGCTGGTTGGTTTTGTTGGCTGTCTTGCCCTATATAATGAAATATGGCTGAAGGGAATTTTTTCTGTCAACGATTAAGTAGTTTCATGTTCTCGGGATTTTTGACATATTCATTATAAGAACATTGTACTTGCAAACGACTTCAAATTGTGGCTCCATTAGTTCTGAACAACCATAGTGGAACCATTTCGCACATGCACCATCATGTAGTACAGTATTACAGTACAGCACATTTTGATCAATTACTTCACACGCTCCAGACCTACTGTACATTTGCCTGTGTTAACGGACTTTGAATGTTCAATCTAGAAGCTTTGGCAAAGTAGACACTTTGCTCTACCAGCAAATAGTGAAGCTTTTCAAGTAAAATCATGAAACTGCTAAAGGTGCACATGAGAACTCTACCCTGATCAATGAAAAATTCATGAACAAAACTCTTAGTCTTGCATTGTCGACAATGAATTTTTTCTGTAAAACATGTGGTTGTAGGTTTTCAAAAATGTGGCCTTTAGCTGAACATCTACACAGACATCCTTTATAAGCTGTGGTCCAGACTTGAATTTTATACAATCCTAAATTGTCTTACTGATTTGTATCCATGTAGAGTTTGCATTTGAAGCTGTGATCTGCAGAGTTTTCTAGACTACATGCGCAATAAGCAGGTATGCCATCTACAGTATCATCCAGCTGTATTTCATGGACACTAATTGACCTAAGTAGGCCTAATGGCTATGCGAAGACAACAGCTCTAGTGGAATTGATGGTATATCAGCTAAATCTTTAAGCTGGCCAAAGGCACTATTGCCCCAATCATTGCAACATTGTTTAATAAAAGTATGTAATATGGTGAATATCCTGATTGCTTGAAATTCCACAAATTTTACCAGATCCAAAATGTTCCTCTCCTTCCATACCCAGTCACTGTAGACCAGGGGTTGCCAAACGACGGCCCGGGGCCAAATGCAGCCTGCAAAGCCATTTCACCTAACCCACGAAGCCATTTTGTTAATGATGAAAAAAAGATATTTACGAAAAATTTATTGATTTGGTAGAATATAACATATCCTGAAACAATCACATTACGTAAGACATCCAGCGCTCAACATGTTCTGAATTAGTTTATGTGGCCCTTGGACGAAACAGTTTGGAGACCCCTGTCATTGACCAATATCTATTTTACCAACAGTATCCAAAATTTTAAGAAAATTGTTCCTGACAGAGTAAGCAATTTTCTTAACAAAAATAAACTTCTTGCAAACTTCTAATTTAGATTTAGCAACAATTCATCAACAGAATTAGCTGTATCTTCCATTTATGAAAGTTTTCTAGAAAACACGAATACGGGTAAAACCACGTGCTGTTTTTCTTGATCACAAAATATTACTAAGCAAATGGATGTATCACCATATTAGATGTAAGCAAAACTCTTTTTTTTAATCTCATTTAACTAATCATCAGCAGTGTACTAAAGTAAATAATTATTCATCAAATTTTTAGACAATTGAGTATGGTGTATCTCAAGGTTCAGTGATGGGCCCTCTAGCAATTTTAATCTATGTGAATGGATCTCCTTGTGTCTCTAGTTTTCAAACTACACTTTTTGCAGATGACACTCGTTTGTACATTCTAATAAAGATATTCAAATGTTACAAAATAATGTTTGAAATGGGTTTGATGAAGTGGATACTTAGATGAAGTCTAACAGATTATCAACAAACTGTAATGAAACAGCTTACATGATATTAACTGTAACATGTTGATGTTCTGTTTAAACTGTAGGAAAGGATATATGTATGGAGTGGAAATACAGCAAACTGACAGTATTAAGTACTTGGGAGTTTTAATTGATAATACACTTTCATAGAAACTGCAAATCAGTAGCCTCTGTGGGAAACATTCTCAAGCATGTGGGTGGCACAGTGTGTAAACTTAAACATTTTGCTGACATGAAAATACTGCATTTAATCTATTTTAGTATCTTTCATGCACATTTACAATACTGCATGATTGATTGGGAACGAGCATACAGAACTGTTATCCAACCAATATTACAAGTGCTACAAAACCAAATTTTGAAATGCATGACTTTCACCAATAATAGAACAAGTGCCAATATTTTTAAATGATACTTAAAATTCCCAATGTTTCTGATTTGTGCCTTGGAAAAGTTTATGTGCAAGTATAATGCTAATATCCTGCCCTCTTCGTTTGATAATTTTTTTTTTATAAAAACTTTGCAACATACACAACATCATGGCACAAGCCAACAAGCTCTAGAAAATTTTCATCGTAAGCATGTTAGAAGTGAAAATTATTGTGGTGAAAAATGTTGCAATACCGGAAATGTATTAGGACCAGTTACATGGGTTTTTATTTCTAATAAGATTCATTAAAACGTTATGATTATATATGTTTTCCTACCAAGTGAAAATAAAATGCTGCGCGGCCCAATAAAAAAATAGCCATGGCCCACAATTGGGTCGAAGCCTACAGTTTTCCAACCACTAATCAACAGTAACTTAAGACTGAAAAGAAATGATGAAAGCAGAGTAAAAGAAATGTTCACAAGTACTGAAAAAGTTTATGAACCAACCAATCACATAGCCTGCTCTGCTGTAAACAGCATCAGAGCTTTTATTGCAACAAACACCGCTGAGCTTAATAATAAGGAAGTGTTTATTTTACCATCGATTTTCTGGCGGCAACAAATCAGCTGGAGCTATTGTGCCACCAGTCTGACACAATTCGAATGAAAAGGTCAGTTTGTCATGCAATCAGTGTTCTGCTCATAGTGTAGTGGTTATGCTTCATGTCTAGTATGCCATTGGTTTTCGGTTCGAATCTCACCTTAGTGACTTTTCTTTTTT
>JGI24022J15233_10005794_pt1 | contig 13221 bp, 11 predicted proteins | sample Ectturendosymbi2_FD_15233 | JGI IMG/M metagenome (IMG submission 15233) | reverse complement strand
CTCTGAAAATCTGGGTAGAGTCCCTGAAAACCCGGGCAAAATGGCGCTGGTGCCCAACGTTGTTTGACTTTAAAAATTGCGCCCAACGTTTGCAGAAATACACAATTAAGATCTTCTCTTGGAGATCACACCAAAAACAGGTCTTCATGTTCTTTGCAGGAGAAAATTTGTGGGCAAAAAGCGAGCAAAAACTTTTCAGGCAAGTTTGAGGAAATTCGGGCAAAAATCCTTCGCACCCCCAAGAATTTGCCTACTCCTACCTGCTGGTTAAAGTTCAGGGCAGTCTGCAGTGCCTAGGGAAGGACGCTCTAACGAAGAGGTGTTTTTAAAGCTGTGAAGTTAAAAAGCAACGTTCAAGTTCCACACGCTGAGCAACTGTTCGCTCATACACAGCCTGTTTCTGTCTTCTTGCGTGTGATTAGCCGTTGAAACACTTGGTGTTCACATTGAACGAGCCATACGCCGCTTGAGGCAATGGCAAGCTTGAACTTGCCTTGATTTGCGCTATTTTTGCAAAGCGTGTTTGAGAGGATGCAAATGCTCGTGCTATATGCTTATATTGTAAGAGTGTTGAGGTTTCATTCCTTTGACTTCCCATGTTTTGTACCTGCAGTTTATGTCAGTGCTAATGTATTCATTCAAGGGAATCAAAACAATGTCATATTTAATAAAAATATCTATGCTTATGTTTACCACATGAATTGGGACAGTCTTGTTTCAAAATTCAAACGTGTCTTGGTCAGTACCAGCCAATATTTTAGAATTAAACTTTCCTTTAGGTTTTTCGTCTGAAAACTTTAATAAAGAAAGCATTTTTTAAGAGGTAGGTCTGCAGAGATAGTAGGCCACACGATCTAATGTCTTCTAAACAAAATGGGGTAAAGATGTTCATAGACTTGTCAAAAAAACAAAAACAAAACAGCCAAATCTTCTTAATTTCTCAAATTTCCGTTTTACAACACCGCTCGCCATAAGTTTTTCATAATGAGATGTAAATGATCTTACAATATGAATTTTCATTTGACTTGATATGAACTGGATAAAATCAACGTTTCAGGTTGTGTTCGTAACTAAGGCGCTGTTGCATGATTGGTCGAAGGCTTATTTTCAATGGAATGGTATTTTAGATTTTCAATGCCGCTTGATTTATATTTTATGAATTTTTGTGTGGTGGCCAATGATAGTCTTTGTTTATCCGAACGGAAGAATTCAATTCTGAATGCTTATTCGACTTGTGCAAGCCGAAAGTTATCCCAGCGAAGAAGCTGCTAGAAGCAGCAGTCTTCACAGGCGGGCGAAACGTAAAATGTTTTTCTGGTGAGACCCGCATCGTCTGTAGCCTACTTCACGTTTTGAATAATATGCTAAGCCTGACAGTTAGGCTCCTGCTGCTTCTGCCTCTCCTGTGTTAACCTTGTGTTGCCGTTGTTGAATAGTTAACTCGATAAAATGTTTTTGCTCCTTGTAGTGGTTCGCTTGTCCCAAACCTAGCATACGTCACTNCTCCTTTGTCAACAATGGACATAGCTTGGTTTGGAAAGCTCGGTCACGAGCATGAATGTGGTCACTTCGGCACGCGCAGAAAGAGTGTTTGGAAAAAAAGAAAAAATACAATTTGAAACGTTGCGAAAGCTCTCTTAAAGCTTTCTGTGGACAACATTCTGGTCGTAGTCCAAATTATTTCACGTGGTACTGAGGTGTCAAGCTTTGCTTTCGTGCGTGTGGTAGCCATGTAGTCTTGTAGCATGCTAATCTTAACGTGTCTTGCAGGTGAAATGTTGCACTAACTCTCCGATTCTGTCGTTTTTATCTCTGAAGACGATGAAGCTGGTGATGCGAGGTGCAAAATCTACCCGTTCCCACGTCGTGTTTGGATGTTTTGTTAATTGCTTTTTGTCTTTACTTTTAACGCATTCCGATGAAATAACGAAAGGAAGTGTCTTGTCAAATTATTCCCAGATTTTTTTGTGATTTTGCATTGGCATTAATGAAAGTATTATTTTGTGTATGAAAAAAAATAGATAAACGCACTGTCCTGCTCACAAGACCATCTCAAATGTCAGAGTAGGCTGCATTGCTGCATAACAACCACATCATGACCGTTCGAAAGCAAAATAAAGTATATTCGGAAAAAATAAATATTGAAGAGAGAGTTGTTGAAAGATGAAAACACATTGTGCATTCGCATTGATTTTTAACTCTTAATCCGTTAGTAGAAAGCAGTGTTGACTCAAACTCTACGTTAGATTTCACAAAAGGCAGGAGATGTAATAGTTGGCCGTTATGAGGCAACTGAAACGTCCATACCACAGAAATGTAAGAAGTTGTTTGAACCACGTAAATTTCACTTCCAAGCGTACATCACACAGTTGCAAGCTGCCACTGTACAAGCTCTGCAGGCGTCGCTGAAAATAAGGCAATGTGACTGATGGTCAACATAAGGACATTGCGCAAAATCAGACAACACTTCGAAACAAAACAACTTTCATCGCGCGATGATGTAAAAAACAAGAGGATATGCGTAACGAACATTTCGAAGATAACTCATCTGTGGATTTAGGATTATCGGCGCGCCCAGCAGTTGTGAAGGCATACTGCCTACTACGGAGTCGCAGACGTACGGGTGGACATATGTAAGAATTACGGTAATCTCAATTTTCCAGGCAGAAAAAGCGGATCCAGGATGATAACTATCAGGCAAACCTAGGGTTCTAGATATCTCTAACAACGATGAGTTATTTCAATGAAATAAAAAATCAGGTCAGTGTCATCTGAGGAATGAAGCATCAACTTTTTGGTCACAAAAGAGTTATAGAAAATCATAGCAATGATCTGTGGTGAGGGAAAAGTTTCAGGCGATGAACGCATCTTGATAAGTACAAGTAACAAAAATGGTTGACGTCAGAGAACAGTGCAATGAATTGTTTTAGGGCAAACCGTTTCCTTTGCGCCTGTGTCTATATTGCATCTACTGAAAATAACAAAATGATGAAGTTTAAACTAGTTTCGCCCTATCATACGTCTTCCCAGAGAACCTTTCCAAGATACGTGCAATTACGCATTACCGCTTGGTGTGGCTAAAGGTCTGTTCTGCTTTTCTGGAATACGAAAACACGTCACAGTACAATGAAAACAATTACAAGCGGTTAACGCGTATATGACTCTTCATGCAGTTGAAACGTAAGTCTCTGTAATTTCTGCAAAAGTTACTTGTTTGTTGTCTTCTGCATAGAACCCCGTCGCTCTGAAGCTTAAAACCATTCAAGTTTAAATCAACATGGAATCGCAAAAGCGATCTGTGCGTCACCAATCATAGGTGCAGAGCCGGAAGTAGGTTTTAAGATTTTGGGTGAAAACCAGACCGTCTCCAGAAAGTCTTCAATAAGGGCTTTACGCTTGTGCAGGGGGCTTGAAGTTCTAAAATTTGACAAGAACTCCACTGATTAATAATGTTTCCTATTTCAATTTGGGGGCTAAGCCCTAACGTGGTGAAAACACGTTTTAGGGGGGGAATATTTTTGTTTTTATATATGCTTAAAACATGTTTATGGACACAACAAATTTGAGGGGCACTGCCCCGAATGTTCCCCGTGGCTACGGGCCTGCGTAGGTGAAACTGCTAACGTCCGTTATATGTGCATTTCACTCGGTCTCGTCATAGTTCTTAGTGATATCAGTTTTTTCAAATAGTTTTGCAGTCTCTATTTCATAAGAAATGGATCTCTTGGTGGTATTTAGTTTCTTCGACCAATCTTCGGAGAACAACGAGGCTCGGATCACTGTCAACAACCCTTAGCGCTCCTTTCGTCAAGGTATTAACTGTATAACGGCCAGCGTGGATCGTGGCACGGAATATATCTTTCCAAGCTCAATTCAGCCGTAACGGTTGAAGCATTTCGTTCTGCAGACGTTGCAGTTTACTTTAATCTTGACGCGGCATTTGCGGCTTGCTCGACGACGACGTGATCTGATTTGGCGACGAACCAAGTGATGAGGTGTTCCAGCTGTCATGTCGACATCTTCAGTCAATGAAAAGGATGCTACATGTAAAAAACAGTCTTAGTTTAAGTGAGAGAAGAAAAGTGCGCAAATCCGGAAGTTACTTATTACAGAGCTATGGTTATCTTAAACTTCGTGATGAATCCATGCGGAATGAAATCGCTGCTATTCATGAGATTCAAAAAATAAATAAAAAGTTATTGAGCAATGCAATTCAGTAGCTGTGCAATCTTTTGTCAATTTGACCCATGGCCTAAAACCACTCCTGAAATCAATCATATAGTTTTACAAGTGCAGTATTTCAAGTCCCGTGCAACGTATACTTATATGCCTCACGTAAACATTAGATTTCAAAGAGAATTACGTGACGCTTGTTTAATTTTTCGCAGTCATCTAAAGGCCCCTGGTGTTCACCCATGTTAGTTTATACTGGTTTCATTACAACTATTTTCTGCCATACGTCTACTAACCGACGCAAGATGCAACCCACGCGATGAGCGACATAGTCACCTATATTGATAACTCCCACAGACGCTCGTCGCTGCTCGAAATACTGCGGTTCACACAGGAATCGAGCTGATTTCCTGATTTTAGGAAAGGTTTCCGGTTCGAATCGTGATACGACTATTCGCGTATCTGCGTATAGTTGAATAGCTTCGTCTGGAAGTATCCAACAATAGAGTACCCGACAGTTGCGCGACTTCCGTTTCCTGAGAAGGGCACTAGTCGGAAATAAATATTACACCGCAATCAGTGAGAAAAGTCTTTTGAGCGCTGTCCAAGTTTGCGCAGGTACTTCCAATCCATGTCAAAGTGTTGGTTCTCTTTAAAGAAAAATCCAACAGCTACATGTGAAAAACATGGTTTTGCGATATCAGTGTCCGAATGCGCACTGTGGGTTTTACCACTGCCACGTCTTTTCTCAGCTTGCTTGTTATGCGGCAGAACATCAGCCAATCGCGTCTTAGTGACCAACGCTCGACAAGTATGCCCTGAAGGTCCAAGGTCGTTTACAGTCAGTTCGGTTAATTCCGACTTGGTCAAAGTTGTGGTTGCATCACATTAACAATCGTTTTACAACTATTGTGGCACTGGTTATGTTTCATCACATTTAATGGCTGTGGACGTGGTGGACAGAAATTAACGCTTTGGTAACCAGCTGCTGCTTCAGCGCTGTGTTTTTAGCAAATTTATGGGCGAAGACGAATCATATGGAATGCGCAAGACAGCAAACTAACAAGCGTTTAAATTTAATAAAATCCTCATTTTATGTGCATTCCATCATGAAGTTCGATGTTTCAGCAAAAATTTTAAAGGCGGATCCAGTCAGTAGGTTTAGGGGGGACGATTTCAGTGATATTGGTCAAGTCTCATTACGGGTTCACTACTGTAAAAGAGATGAAGTAAACTTCACGACACTGTCGTGACAAAACAATGGACGGCAAAATGGCTTTATATCGCAAATGCTGTTTTCTGAATTGTTCAAATCATGGTGGAAAAAATTACTTTCGTAGGTTTTAGGGGGACGATCGCACCCCCCCTGGGTCCGACCCTGGCGGGAACGGCGTCCCACACCTTTTTCACGTTTTGTTTTAAAATGGTTTTGAAGCTGTTTTAAAATGGCTATTTTTTGGATGCGTTCCCACACCTTTGTAAGCACTACATCCCTGAGTAATAGTGCTTTCATAAAATTTAATAACAACCATAAACTTTGCCAACAGACAAAATGGATAAATTACTTACCGCTTCGTTTGGTGAGGCCCACGTGAGAGTTGCATACACGGTACATTTTGTGCCAACATCTCCTGCACAGGATACCTCTCAGTTGACGAATCGGAATTCTACACTGTTTGCAAAAAACTAAATGCACTGCCATGCACAGTAAACCGAACAAGAATAAACGTTCTGCCTTTGTCGACATTTCGAAACACTGAAGGAAAATTTAACACTTTGAAAGCCTTCGCTTCCGGTGTGTTTTGTTGGAATAAACAGTTCTTTTCACAGACTGTATAAGATTCGCACAAGCGCTTATATTTAATGTCGCAACCTTTTTTTCCGCTGATACCAAAATGTTTTTCCGATGTAACACTAACTGTGAATAAAAAAGATTGGCGTCGCTTGCGTCATAGTTCAAACGTCCGCCAAGTTCAGCCAGGCCCCAGGGCATATCAGCGACTCTTCCTCAAATAGACGATTCGATGTGTCCTAAGCGCTTCCACGCAGCTGAAATTTTTGTGCAATGAGCCAAACACATTTTGTGCCTTCTGTTTGCTGTGCGCCCTACGCGGCCTGTAGGCTACTTGCACATCGCAAGCAGACGAAAGAAAAAGGTATGGGCGATCAAGAACACGATTCCTTCATGATGCATTGAAACATATTCGTGACAATTTAGTATCAAGTGCTGACCATCAGAGCCGAGTCAGTAATTTTTTGGAGAGAGTGATACAGAAGGACAATTCAGAATTTTTTTCGGTTCCTATTAACGAGCGTAATAATATATGACGCTAAAATTCCAACCGGCGATGGGGTTACAATTCGAGAATTTTGTAGTTTTGGGTCAACTGAAATGCCCTTTAGCCATCATTATTCCCAGGTCCACTCTGACCCGAGTGGGTGACATCTGACAGGACTCCAGCTATTGATCAAATAGTCTCTTTGCAACGAAGACTTAACTCTTGAGCCAAGCAAGGCAATTAGTCCAGGTATGGACAAACAATAGGCAGGTTGGAAATATATTTCCACTCTGGCAGCCCAGAATGCGCAAGTGTATCTGGCCCCAACATACTGGCCACGCCTTCCCTTGACACTTCTGGGGGGTCCGAATTGCGGTCTACTGATGACTGGGCAAGTAAGCAACCCAATTTTTTACCAGGCTCGCTTTAGAAGTTTTCAAAGCGATCATCCTGTCTCGTAAAATCTCTGCCACACACAGCCTTTAAACATTCTGCAGATAGGTGCAGAGTGTATCGCAAAAACATCAAATGTACATCAGTTTACCAGTTGAGTCAGCGTTTCACTGTACTGATAAACTGTGGATGCTGACGAGTATAAGACGGCGGGAAATGCAAAAGACAATAAATAAATGAGAAGTTTTTTGTTAAATGCATAAAAAGTAAAAATGAAAACAATTACCCGAAATGAAAAAATTACTTTTTTGAGCAATACATCAAATAAACTTTTTGTCGTGAAATCGTCATAGATCAGGACCAGTTCAAACGCACTCGATTGTGTATATAGTGACCTCATGTTCATCAAAGTTTTCCATTCTTTTGTTTTGCAAGAGAAGGTACTTGCAGTCTGCTGAATCGTTTTTGACTTGCCCGACCTTCGTACGATGCTGTGAAAGCAAGTGTTCCAATCATTCAGAAAATAATCGCAGTTGCGTTGACGTTGCAAAAAGACGTAGATTTACATGTAACAAATCTCAGATTTTTCAGCTCGTAAACGCATTCTTTCATTTCACCGTCAGAAAACTCATTTTTGATGAACGGTTCGCTTTCGCTGCCCTTGTTGTAAATACATTCAAGTAATATATTTTACAAGTGTGTTGAATGTGCACCAAAGCAGTAAAAGCAATTTAGTGCAGGAAGTAGCCGCTTTGCTTTTCACTCGCTATGGGAGAATAACTACTGTACCATTTCTTTTTTAAACGAGTTTTTCTCTTATAAGTCAGTGACTCGTGTGTCTGTGGTTTCACCGTTTTTTCGCACGACAAGTAAAGTGACACTTCAATTCGATCGAATATCAAAGGTGTTACGTGTGATCACATTCCATCTATCTGATATGTCGTCCATGGTTCCTCAAATTGAGTCTCAAAATTTCAGTTTGGACATATTTTTTTGGTAGGGATCCCATAAACATGAATAACGTTTGCTTTACATCGATCCACCGATTTACTTTACTCCAGCAGCCAAATTACACGGGGAATTCTGAAATCTCCTGTTTTACAGAATATAGCGAATGTTTACTGTCTTTGTATAAGATAGTTTAAATAGGCATTGATTGGACGGTTAAACTATTTGTGTGCTGAGTATGTAACCTACAGCAGATATGTTAGAACCAAGATTTTAAATCATGTGTGCGACCAAGTTTTGCGCGTAGCCGCGCTATCAGGCGCTTATGTCTGCAAAATATAGGTATAAACTAATCGTGAAGACTATTAATGTTAAAGCAGCTTATTATCCAGAAATGGTGGCTCTCGGTTTCACTGTGACAGACTCTGCTTACTATACAACGGTTTTTGTTTTGCTGATTGCCTTTTTTGAGGTCTTTCAGGCAAAGTTCTGTCTGGCTGCATCGCTGTTCAAGACTGCTAAATGTTGGTTACCTAATCTGACTCCATGGCGACTTTTTAATATGATTTTGCTTCTTTCGTTTGTACATTTGTAACATTTTCTGCATGAAGTTGAGTCACTGCGTCGTGTCGTGTTGTATGAAATTAGTGGAGCCTTGGTGTTTGCTTTCCTATGTGTCCTGTAGTAATTGTGATTTGTCGTGCTGGTGTGACTTATGGTTCTTAGCAGACAATCGTGGCTCGTGGCAAGTGCACTGCTGCTATTATCGACTACTGCAGAGTTAGCAAATGTTTTGGGTATTACAAGCATACGATTTGTCTCGCAGGTGTTTAAGGAACGCATCTGGTTCTGAAATATCAATTCTGAAACATTTGTTGCAAGAATTTAAGTAAGTTGAGCCACATTAAATCTTTGACAAGTTGGTCCGTGGCATTTAAATCCATTTTACTCCAGTGCATTCAACTGCATGAATCAATACACATTGCTCTCAATGGTAGCGAAGAGAAACAACTAATCAACAAACAAATTTTGAGTTTAAGGTTTTTCCAAACTGTTTCTGCGTATTTCTTGCATCCTAAATTGTGGTTACAACAGCATCAAGCCAGGTTTTCAGCTGTGCGTTTTTCACACGCTTGTCTATAAATGTTACCGAAAAGGACGCAGTGATGGATATATCTATATCCTTTTTTCAAAATGCAATTTCAGAGCTGGAGTTACTCTTAGAAGCGGATTGTTTTGTGATGTTGAAGAAGTCATTTCGGGGATTATTTATTTCTTCGCAGCAGCACCGCGAAAAAGATGTTCAGACAGGCACGTCACAAGGGGCAATCTCCTCTCCCAATTACAAAGAATTGCGCCAAAAGGTTAATCAAGCCTTTGATGTATAAACCAAAACGATACTTCAGTGCAAATCAGCGAAAATGCGTAAGGAACCTGTATCCTACTTCAGTTTTTAGTCGAAGCTGATCGAAGCATTATGGTTCCCCAATTGTCCACGATCACTCAAATGTTGTGTATAGTGTAAGTGTTTGGGGATTTCATATCGTGGCTGACCTTTCGCTGAGGTGGAAGTTGGTGATTATGAAATACTTGCATCTATAACCGCTTGTAGTCACTAACTGCAAGCAAAAACACAAAAAACAAGAAAAACAAGGCGTACGCTTTTAGGAGTTGCTGCGGTCGCACCAGCTTGCTGTATCCCACTTAATGCTGATGTAAGCTTCATCTCATCACTATCGCAAAAATTCCTTTCTGACAACTCTGGCTTGCTAGAAATAAAATGCATCCTTAGAGAGACGGCGGATGCGACCCTGGCCACTCTTTCCACACATATGCTACACCACGTGTTGAAACTGGACAATAACAAAGCTCATTCAATCTGTTGAGGGGCATCGACCCGATAACCCCCTGGTTCCTTCAATGCCCTGGCGTCCTTGCACTAATTTGTTTTTCTTGTTGCCATGGTAATGATCGCCTGATAAAATCAGCTCAACTTAGCTACAGTGTTCCCCGTAACCTAATATGAAATTCGTAAGTGTTTAATTTTTTCAGTTCTAAAAGACATGCATATTATATGTCTTGAAGCACCAACTTTGGCTATGAAGCAAACCAGTTACGAAGTCTTCTTTGTTACGCGGTAGTCACCGTCTAGCACCGATAGCCTTCTTTCTCGATATTTCAATTGAGTTGATTAAACATATATTGTGACGGTTCAATCACAAACACGTGGAGCCGTAACGTGTTCGGCAATGGTTTCCCATTGATTTGACGACACGATAAAATTGGTCTTTTCAATAACTCTTAAGTCCGACCTGTAAAGAGTCTAAAGGTGTTTCAACTGCACTGCACTAAAAACAAACTTCAAAAACAGTTACAACTTGTTAACTCAATGAAAGATAGACTTTTTATTTGTCGGCTTATATCTGAATTCTGAATACGATTGTTCAAAAAACAATTCCATACAAGTCCGCATTTTATGGATGATGGTTTCAAAATACGGTGCATCAGATGTTCAAATTTTAAGACTAAGTTGTTGTTGTTTTCCGCTTTTGAAATATCTGGCTACGCGCCTGTGTTCGGATAATAGAAATCAAACTGCATGTTTGTTGCAGTTTGATAGACGTTGTACTGCACTTAACATATAGTGACATTACAGGATGAACACTGCAGAACGTTACTGAATATTTGTTTCGTCTTTTTTCATCATATGTAAGCGTTTTGAAAAGTGAAAATAATTGAAAGAAATGCCTAAAAACAAAGCTTTGAAAATGCGTAAAGACACTGCTTGAGAGTAATGCATAAAATTGTTTTGATACTGTGCTCAGGTGTTTGGTAAAGTCCAAGTCAAATTTATTTAAAAGCGCATGGGCTGCAACCAGAAAAGCAGACCTAGCTTTTCGAATCGAGGAGTGCAAAACAGTCCAAAGCAAAACCCAATATGAACAAGGCCGTGTAAGTTAGAACTTTTACTCACCAACGTGCATGGGCGTCCGCAGGAGGAGGGGCAAAACGGGCATTTGACCCCCGCCCTGGAAATTGGGACTAAGAACCAAAAATTATAGAAAACCTGAAGTTAGCACCTAAGTTCCGATTGATTTATTTAACTGTTGCAATGGCAGTTTATTTGCGGGTGTGACACTGACACTACACAAGAACCAGGAATACTGTTCTCGTGTTATGCCATGATGAGATTGCAGTTCACTCATATCCGTTCCATTGCCTGCAAAGGCAGGTTGCGAAATTTGCTAGCGGTTTTTCTACTGTTGGTTTTTATTGCATAGCAATAGCACGGCAATAAATCTTCAAACGTTCACTTCAAGCTACGGTGGTAGGCATTTTCCCGCATGTGACCAGTGCTACCAAACCAGGTTTTTTCCATCCACATCTGCTTTTTTAATCGATCTAGGTGTTTACGTTTAGATGAAAAATCGCGTTAAATCTGCGTTTTTTAAAGTGTTAAATTCATCAGCAACTTCAATGTGTTCAATAATAAAACGACAACTTTATATTACAGTGTTTGCATGCACACATCAGATGAGAAAGTACGCATATCTGATGAAGTAGAACGTGTTCAATCAGTTTCATATCCTCATATAAGATCTTTGTCTGTAATGTTATTGTCTCTAATGCCAATTGCAGAACCGGGTGAAACAAGGGTTAAGACTGATGGTTTAAATTTCGATGTTTCCCATGCATGCAAATTAAAAAACAAATTTCAATTCAAGGAAGAAGGCGCTGAGATTATATTTTTTGCGGGATTTTAGATCCCGCTGCAGTTCAAGATTGCACAAAATTTCCTAGTTTAATAACAAATGTGCTCCTACAATTAGTGAGAGATATCACCAACGGAGTATGTCAGCAGCATGATGAAAAACGTCTTAAGCAACAAAAAGGTCGTTCAAATGTTAACGTTTGCGCTGCAGAAGAAATTTTAGAAGAGGAGCTATCAGTATTGGAGGAACCTTTTCCAAAGTGGGACGGCACAAGTGCACGTCAAAAAAGCTAAGGAAAATTTTTTTCATTAAGCGATTTACTTTAACAATGAACCCAATACTAACTGTGTTGCTTAAACTTATTTAAGCAAACTTGGATATGCAAAAGTGGGGAGTCAGATCCTTCCAGAAAAAAAGTGGGTGGGCCTAGGCCCATGCGGCCTCCCCGGATTCCGCCACTCCTGAGAACTATTAAATCGGTATTCGATTATCATTTCTATTCAAATAGGCGCTCTTACATGTTTTTCTTCGTAACACTGGCTCTCTCGGTTTTTGCTATACGAACATGGATTTTCTGGTGTGTATGCAATCTGGGTTTATTTGAAATCACTGAATGGGAGCTCTGCATGTGACTGTTGTTGTTGAACACAGACATCTTGTCAGGTAATGCAGCGAGACAGTGACACTGCTGATGGTGGTAAGCCACGTATAGTTTTATGCTGTGTGAAAAGAAGCATGGGTAAATCTGTAGCACAGCTTTCACAAGTTTGAAAAATCCATTGTTAGTGTGAGAATGTGAAGAACGTGCTTGAGTGAATAGCTTAATCAAAAGCCTGTAATGCAGGCTTCTTTTCACATAGTATAAAAATACGTGGCTTGTTAGAATACGTCTATGCATACTTGTGGGAATATCGTTAAGGTTTAGTTGTGGCTTCTCATATTTGTCATGGCGAGTTTTCGTAATTCATCTGCTCAGTTTTTTAAGTCTGCGTGGTGTTCTAACTTTAGCAAGTTGTCCGATAGTCTTGTCAACATATAGTTCTACTTCTCGTTGCTTGAAAGAATTTTGCGGGTGTGTCTAACCTTCTTATTTTTCACCGCTCATGTATTCTCAAATTATGACTTATTTGTAGAAAGTGCTCGAGAAAACGTATATTAGGCAGTTCATGAAAAGAAAAAGCATATATGATAGCCGAAGTGTAGCAAACATTTCAGACAAAAGATTTAGAATTGAGGTTCAACCAACACAGACACATGGGTAAAAAGGGTAAAGCGTTAGCGTATTGTGAGCGTTAGCGTATTGTGAGCGTTAGCGTATACGTTAGCGTATTGTGAGCGTCCATTTGCATTGCATCGTCAACAACCTGAAAAGGATAAGCCAAATTTCGACGTTGCCCCCCTGGAAAATTTCTACAGACGCCCATACTTATGCCTCTCACGAACGAGCACAGATGACACAAAACGTGCAAGCAGCGTTGCAGATCAACTCAGGAACACTCAGCTCTCGTTCTCATACAATAAACATCACTTGTTGCTGTAGGTCACATGCTTTTGGTTGTTTGCTTTGGACTAGCCGTCAGTTTGGCTGGCAAGAAATTGGAAAGTGGGTAGTAACAGCAGTATGATAAGTATGTACTTTCCACGATGGGTGTAAGCAAGGAATCGATCAGCAAATTTTTAATAGGAAATCGATTTCACGTAAAATTCCGCATCCT
>JGI24022J15233_10005791_pt1 | contig 13223 bp, 6 predicted proteins | sample Ectturendosymbi2_FD_15233 | JGI IMG/M metagenome (IMG submission 15233) | reverse complement strand
AAGGCTCAAAAGACTCGGACTCGAGCCTAGTTTCCAATGAAAACTTCAGCAAAACATTTTGGCCTAGCGGTTGGGCCCTAGGCCAGGCAACATGAGTCAAAATGAACCCAAAGCTACTTCACTTATGATGTCACTCACAAAAAATCCACACCTCCAAACNGAAAAAAAATTTTGAGTGCAATCTACTAGACTGGCCGATCCGTTTAAGCCCTTGAACAGCTCTCTAGCGCAATCGGCAGAGGAGCTAGGGCATTGGTAAGGCAACCCACAACTGCTGTTTTTTAAGCCGAAATCGAAGTACGAATATATCATACGCCGGCTCTCAAAGTGTTAACGCGTTTAGCACCAGTGTACAATAAATTTGTACTTCAAAATCACACCTAAGCCACAATTTTCATGCCAATTTGCAACTTTATAACTCACCAGGCGATTGAGCTAGAGAATTGTTCAAACCACAAAAGATGTGGCAAGTCTTCTAGTTCAGATTTGTTTTCAATTGGAAAGTTTTGAATCTTGTTTTTTTTGTGGGTGATGTCATAGTAAGGGTAGGTTTAGGCATTTTCAGCCCAGGTTACTAGCCCCTGGGCATCAATGTGAAGAGCTGATTTTTGACTTGCTTTTTAATGGAAACTGCAACAATGGTCTTGTGTGATGTGTCTATAGCATGAACATGGCATATTTGTCATGATTGCAGCGGACTTGTTGCAATTGTGACAACTGTTCATTGCATGAAGCCACAGTAGCAAAAGTGTTCAGGTAAAATATTTTGATAGATTATTACTACAAAACCTTTAAAATTAGATATTGTACCATATCAAATCATTCACTCACAAAAGTATAAAATGAATCAAAACTTTTTTGGACCTAAAAATGACTACATAGAAACCAAGATCAGTTAGAATATTACCATAAAAGCACAGCATTGCAAGTTTGGATGAAGATATTATGAGCCTTGCAAATAAAAAAAATATTCTATTCACAGATGAAAACACATGCATCAACAAAAGTAATAAAATAATAGCAATTTGTACACAAAAAGATAACTTAAACTAAGGAGCTTCACACCACGATGAAAAAACTAGCATTGAAATCAAGAAACCACTTTCACACTTGGCCAATAAAGGAATGTTGACAACAGCCCCTCATCTTTTTTCATTTAAGTAACTCATATTAGTAACACTTGTTACCTTTTAGACCAGTATTTTTTAGCCCTGGGTATTGTGAACCATTTTTGGAGGGGGTTGCGAGTAGATATTTTATGTACACAGCTGTACTGTATTACATTTCATTTATTCCAATTTGAGATGGGTGTGATTGGTTAAAGTGAGTTGCTATAATGGGTCGCGGTATAAAAATGTTTCAAAACCACTGTTTTAGGCTGCTTTTCAGATGAATTAATTAAGTCTTAACACATTCACTACTATGCTTTTTGCCAACAAGAATATAGCTGTGTCGAGCAATCTTGGGTGAAATCAACAGCTTTTCAATCTTGTCAATAAACAAGTGGAATGAAAGATGCCATTATCATCATTAATTAACACATTAACTGGGGCCAAATTTGTAGGTTTAAGCACTTTTTGATGTACGACTTGCCTACTTTGGCAAGTTTTCTTCCACATAAACAGGTAATTGCAAGTGTGTATGAAAGAAGCAGAATGAACATTGCAGTTATTTTTGTTGGATAAAAATTAGCCCAACGGTTTTGGAATTTTTGACTGTTTTTTTGCTGCACATAAAAATGACAAAAAACATAAAACACAAAGATACATGGTGCATAGCCACACACCACCATAACATCACAGGTGCCACAGAAGGCATGAAATCATTAATAGAGTGAGTAATACAACTTAACTGAAAATTAAAAATCAAACCTCCCTAACATTTTATAAAACTTTGATATCCTTGCCTGTTACCATGCTACAGTGCCAAAAAGCCATATAGTCAAGAAAACCTACATGCAAAAATTGCTCCCAGCCTTGTATTAACACTGTAGCATTAGCCTATAAAGACAATACAGTAACAATGAAATGCATCAATTTCACAATCTTACAACCTAGCACTATCAGCATTGCAAAAAACGCATCCATCCTTGCTGATTACATGTCTACAATACTGAATAACCTCTTGAAACAAAAAAAGTTCTCACAACAAGAAAAGTGGTCACAGCAAAACAACCTGCTCATCGCCTTGCCTGGAGCTAAGGAGCACACCACAGTAATTTGCCTTGAGATGAAAGAAAAGTAAGACTCTCAGTTACATACCATGTTGTGCAACAATAACAAGGCACTGACATGTTCTAAAACGTACTTACAAGAGGAAATGGTCTAACATGGCACTTTGTGAGAAAAAAGTGAAGTATATATATATATATTGTTTTATAACATGCAACAGTTAACTGTTGTCTGTGCAAAAGTGGTATGTTTTGCTGATTTAATCTCAAGTACATCACTGCAGTGCAATATCTTTACTTGACGTTGCTGAAGCAAAAAATTTTACGTCTACTATTTTTAGCTAATTCAACAAGGTTTGTGCGCATGAGAAGCACATCTACCCTTAACATTGTTTCCCTAAAACTGAGCAAGTTTTGATAATTCACATAAAACAATCTAATTTATTTAGTCAACAAAGTTGTGCAAAGTACATGCACAAATAAACTGAGCTAGTAAAAAACATCTCAAAACTAATTACTCTATAGAAGTGTAGTTTCAAATAAAGTGCTTGTGCAAATAGATCTGTAATAAACAAGATATAGTCGCAATTAACAACAAACAAACCTACAATTCAGCCTCATTGAACAACGTCTTACAATTTTTTCCATGAACAGTCTAAGTCACAGGCTTTCCATGAACAGTCTAAGTAACCTGCTTATCAATTCAACAAAATAAATGAAAACAATGAATCAATTTACCTTTACATGAACTCTGTTGCATTTTGCATGATTTATTTGTAGCCATGTAGGAAGATTCACAAGATTTTGAATAGCTACACAATCCAGTTCAAGATTAGATAATTCCCCTTCTCCACGCAAGGTGCTTAACTGAATACTATCAGCAGACAGATTCTTGGCAAACCTGAGTTGATAAAGAGGCAAAAATTTAAAACACAAATTTTCAGGATCAGGAATCAAAATTTTAGGCCAACTAGACTAACTCACCTTAATTCACCTCTAAAACTGCAGAGTATGGCACATGACAAATTTGACATTTTGATACTGAAATATGTCAATTAATACAGTAAACCTCAGTTAATCCAGATTTGATTTGACCGACGATTTTATCCGGTTTAGGCGAAGATCCGGATTAACCGAAAATGGTTGTTTCCAACCTGTTGTCATCTGAGTACTGAGATATCGGTGAAAATTACTTAAATTGAACGCATTTACGACCCAACAGCAGACTTTCACAGAAGCAAAATGAATTTATTGATGTATTTACAATGGTACAAAAGACTAGTAACTGCCATATGCAGACAGAAATGAACAATCTCAAGTTCATAATTTTAGGTTACTTGACTGTGAGAAATCTGGGATTTTGGACTGACAGAGATTTCTGTGATTGATCCATAAGCAGTCACTAAGACATGTTAACAAGTACAATACACTCAGGAATAATACTCTATATACACACACTCAACACTGATCAATGAACTGAAATGGTGGTGCGGCAGCATGCCTTGAGTTTTATGTTCAACGTGATATGCTATACCCTTGTATGATGTAAGAATCGTCCCTGCAATCAAATGTTACGTGCAGTTGTGGCCAATGTTATGATAATTCTAAATGTTTGTCAGTGATCGTGAGCATGCTTGTGTTGCATCTGAAAGGTGCCAAATCTTTCCAAGCAACCAGTGAATGCACTTTAAGAACACAACAACGTGTAAGTGGCTAAAAATCTGGATTACGAGATGTTAATAGCGCATATTTTATCTGGTATTGGCGAAGATCCAGATTAAATAATCTGGATAAACCAAAGATTTTTATAAAGAAAAACGTTAGAAATTATTCGTACCACCAATTTTATCTGGTTTTGGCAAAGATCCGGATTAACCGAATTAACTGATGTTTACTGTACATGACAAAATTCTACCATTAGGCTGTTGCAGTTAATTTTAAATTAGAGTTCATCCCGAGAACATACTACTAGGTCTACCATTCCGTACTACAGGCTACAGAGTGGCAAGTGCATTGAGGAAAAGCGCTTTTAGCACTGGTAAATGACATTGCATTAGCCTAGCAGTAGTTGCCAATGCAACTGTATAAGTAAGCTGCTGTAAATCTTAACCTTCCTGCTATAAACAAGCTAGTTGTGCCAACAAAAGCCAAACATTAGCCACTGAAGCTAATAAGCTAAAGTTTATTTTCAGTTGGCATCACCAGAGCATGTGAATTTGAGTTTAGTTATAATTTTTAGCATTGATTTAGTTGATTGCTAGGTATTCACAGGAACTAATCCAATTGCACTAATAAAAATGAGTGGAAAATAAGGAAAAGAATAACAAGGATTTATCTAAACAAAGTATGCCGTTACAGATGCCACACTGAATGGTGAAGTTATACCACAATGAATGGTATGTTAAGTAAAATGAGCAACAATGCTTTCAGACCGAGGTGTTTCTATTATCATCTTCAAATTAAACAACCTGGCCATCAAAATATATATTGGGCTATTTTTTCAAAGGAAGATAGTGTTGCAGTCGGAAAGCCCGAGCGGCATGTGCGCAAAGCTTAATACTGTGGCAGCAAGCAACAATAGAATTCACCTGACGAGATCACTCTATTATTGCTTGTTCGCGCCGTGTATATGAGTGTTGTTCTTCACACACACGCATTCAGTGCAACGCCAGCAGAGGTTGCAACAACATCCCCTCCTTTTTACAATGAACCGCACCGACTACACATTCTTTTTGTGAAGGTTTCATACAGCACGACCTTCACATCCTGGTCACAGCACCATTTTCTTGCGATCCGAAAGCCCAAGTGGCATGTATGCGAAGCTTTTCATTGTGGCAGCAAGCAACAACAGAGTTCACCTGATAAGATCACTCTATTATTGCTTGTTCACGCCACATATATGGGCGTTGTTCTTCACGCACATTCCGTTCATGGTGAACCGCGCATTCAGCACAATGCCAGCAGAGCGGTTGCAACAATAGACTCTTTCAAAGCAATGATAGTTGGAATTGGTGAGTACTTTCATCAATCAACCTCCCATAGCAAAAGTGCCTTTTGAAACCATACACATGATGCCAAAAAGAAAAAATGTACAACATTGGTGACACATTGTTAATATTTTCGCACCCAGGTTAATTCAAGTGGTTCGCAAAAAAACAGCTGGATCGCACATGGCTTTGCGTGGGAATTTCACCGTTCCGGTAAGCGCAACAGACCCGGTATAAGGCTCAAAAGACTCTGCAAGTCTTGTACTTTGCACTCGAAAAAAAATTTTTTGGTTGGGGGATGCGGATTCTTTGTGAGTGACGCCATAAGTGAAGTAGTTTTGAGGTCATAACTTTTGAACCTGAAACTCCAGCAAGTCATCCAAAGTATCAAAAGACTCAGATTGTAGCCTAGTTTCTAATAAAAACTTCAGTGAAATACTACCACCTAACGGTTGGTGCCCAGGGCCAGGCAAAGTGGGCCAAGGTGGCCTCCACTTATGACGTCACTCAGAAAAAACCCGCAACCTCAAGCAAGAAAAATTTTTCAAGTGCAGACTAGAAGACTTGCTGCATCTTTTGACGCTTCAACCAGGTCCGTAACCCGTACAGGAGCGGAGATATTCCCATGCAAAGCTATGTGCGCTTAGGCGTTTTTTTTTCAAAAATCCCCGAAACCACCCAGGTGCCAAAGTGTTAAGACCGAAATTGAAGTGTACCTGTGACTTTTGAAACAGGAATTCAAATGCTATTTCCCAGATGGGTCACACTGAACTTTCAGAATTGGAGATGACAAGCAACCCCTTTCATCCCTCCAAGGTCGTTCTTCTCAACAATTGACAAAAGGAATTATTGGAGATGAAGTGTAACTCCATTACAAAAGGTAACTTTTAAGCATTGTCACTAACTGGTTTGTGGGTGAAACATGTGGACATAAAGAGTGTGGGTGTTGTGGCACATACTCGTTTTCGGCTTCAACCACTTGCTGTGAACGTGTTTTATGTACATTTGTGAATGCAATGATTAAAAATCTAGGAAGAAGTTTGACTGTGAAGCCAATCTGATGTGCATTATCTGCTACAAAGCCTGAGAATTAAGCTTTTAGTTTCTGAAAAACAATTACATCTTCCCATTGATGAAAATTAGTTACAAATCCTATTAAAAATTTGCTGATCGATTCCTTGCTTACACCCATCGTGGAAACTACATACTTGAATAAAGATATGTGCAAATTTGAATCATCGCAAAAACACCAAAGCAGAAGGCAGTCGACTGATTCCTCGAAAGCATACAGAAACACTAGTGCTTTAAGAGTTACAAATGCATTGTCTTGCTCAATGCTTTTTGATTTTTCAATAAGGTAGAGCATGGATTTTGTTGCCACAGTCAAGGAAGCATGTCTCCACTTTGTTTTATTGATTAGTTGGATAAAAATATAAAAAGCATTTTGCTACATTCCAAAGTGTCATGCATATGGCATTGTCATGAACCTAAAAAACACATGGAATCACTCAGACGTATTGTTGGAAATATTAAGGCACGCCTATAGACATAACCTAGAAAATCGATTTTTGCTTGTGTCACAAAACTGCATGAACAAACGTACCTTCAAGGTTTTCTAATTTTTTATTGCTTCACAATCAACACTCAAAGAAAATGAAAAGTTAGTGGCAAGTTAATGTTTTCCTAGCCTATATAATATTACCAAAATAGCATCTTATTCTATTTTTAACACTTTCGAAGCCAGTTAATTCAAGCGTCTCGCATGAAACCAGGCTGTTCACACATGGCTTTGCATGGACATAACTCTGGCAACAAATGCGCTAGAGAACTGTTCAAACACTCGAAAGACTCAGAAGTCTTCTAGTTTGCAATGAAAAAAACTACCTAACTTAAGACGTCACTCACAAAAAACTCAAAACCCAAAACCAAAAAATTTTTTTCATTGCAATCTAGAAGACTTGCCAGATCTTGAGGGCTTCAACAGCTGTCTAGCGCAATCGGCAAAAGAGCTGTGCAGTTGGTAAGGCAACCAAAAACTGCTGGTTTAAGGCCGATTTCAAAGTATGAATATATCGTACCCTGGAAGACAAGGTGTTGATAATACCCTGGAAGACAAGGTTAATAACTCATCTGGCTGAATTCTGATGCTGTAATATATTGTTTCAGCAATAAATATATTGGATACAAAGCAGTCTGGGAACTGTGATGGATGTTAACAGGAAACCATGCATGACATGAGCATTTTCAAGAGTGACATGCATGACAAAGAATCAAGATGTGACAAGTAAATTGTAATTACTGTTCGGAAAGAAATGTGTGGCACATAGTAGGCATAGTAAGCTAAAAATAACATGTTAATCTAGTGCTGGGAATTTCCCAAAAACAAGTGAAGTGGAATCAAATATTTGTGCTAGTACAGGCATGCACCCTGCACAATGAAATTATTTTGTCAGCACTGCCCACATTCAAGGGTAGGCTAGGTCATGAAAATATTAGAAGTGTTCCATAAGCATGAAAAAGACTTCAATGTGACAAAAAATTCTCAAATGAGTCTCATACATATGCTTTCCATGAAATCCATAGGAAATGCAAAGTACATGAGTAATTGTAGCAATAGCTGTATTAAATTAGCCAAAACAAAAACATGTACAGTATATAAAAAATGTTGACTGTTTGTAGCCTATTTAACAAAAGAACTTAATAAACAAAGTCAGCATACAGTATATCATACTTGGACAAGTGTTTCAAAATCTGCTTCTTGATAATTCCAGCCATAATCCAATTCAACACCAACTGCTAACAAAATTTAAACCATACTGAATTTTTAACTTTACTCTATGCTTAGCTGTTATTTGAAAATCTTCTACAGTAGAATAGATTGTGTCCAGCTACAAAACCAAGCTTATTCTCACAAGTGACATTAGCCTTCTGCCTACAGAAAAGCTTGCAATAAATTTTCAATAACATTTGCAGCATGTGATGTACTATACCTGCATTGGGTTTGCAAGTAAATTAATTTCTAAAAATTTAAATTATTCACAAAGTTGGACAATACACAATACTAGGCAAAAAAACATCAAGAATATGCAGTTTCCAGAAATAAATTGGTCACCAAGCAAAAACCTTGTGTTTATACAGGGATTTAGATTTTAGAGTCTTTGGATACAAATTTTAAAGCACAACCTTTTTATACTTCCAAAGAGAAATACAAATTATACTACTACCTAACGTAATATTAACCTGTTAGAAAGTCTATCAAAGGCTCAAAAGACGCTAGAAAGTCGATCAAAGGCTCAAAAGACTTGGACTTGAGCCTAGTTTCCAATGAAAACTTCAGTGAAATACTTAAGTTTGGCTTAGCGGTTGGGGCCTAGGCCAGGCAACATGAGCCAAAATAACCCCAAAACTATTTCACTTATGACGTCACTCACAAAATAACCCCCAACCAAAAAAATTTTTTTTGAGTGTAATCTAGAAGACTGGCCAATCCGTTTGAGCCCTTGAACAGCTCTCTAGTGCAATCGGCGGAGCTATGGCATTGGTAAGGCAACCGAAAACTGCTGGTTTTAGGGCGAAATCCAGGTACGATATATTTGTAGACTGGTCGTCAAAGTGTTAACAGATATCCATCTTTTACAGGGCACCCATATATTTGCTGTCAGTGCAAAATAACATGAAGGAATACATGTTTTTTTGTTGAAATTTTAATTGCACACCAAATCAGAAAATAACACTAATAAGCATGTTGGTGAACTCATTACGATGTACTCACAATGAATATATACACAAAAGCTGTCAGAGGTGAGTATTTACATAATTACGTACAATCAAAATTTCACCTTGGATAAGGTAGCCTACCTTTACCACTTGAGCTACCATACTGTATGAGAACTGCTGAGTCATTACATATGTCGATGCAAGGTTTTAGCATACGTTTAGGGTTTATGGAGTGTTAATTTGGGGTTTTATGGTTAGCATTATAGCGTTTGAACTTGTGTTACAGTTAGGATTATATCTGAGCAATGCAATGACTCAACAGTTCTCACGAGTATTGCCGCCGCCATTTTGTGGCTGTGTATGCTTGGTGGAAGTAGGTCTACCTTATACTGTAGTGTATAAGGTACATTTTCATTGCACACAACTTAATAAATACTCATCTCCGATAGCTTTTGTGCATATATCAGAGTTCCTACACATTTTCTATACTTTTTCGATACCTCTGCAATGCTAAATTAAGACATTGATACCATCATTTACAGTAATTTTGGGACTGTAAAGGTGCACTTAAAATCCTTTAATTTTCTCAAAAATCAAATGTGCACCTTATAATGCAGTGTACCTAATGTATGAATCTGGTTGTACTTTCTTATCTAAAAACTAATTTTATTGTGGTAAATGATGCTATTTATTTAATTGTCTTAACGGAAACTTTCACGTGCATTTAAATCACAATAATTTTTTTTTAGCAGATCATCGACTTATGTAATAAACCAATATTTTTTACGGTATTGAAAAACAATTTCACAATTCAATACTTTCAATACTATTTGGGAACCCTGATATGTCAATGCATCGTAAAAAGTCCACCAACTTCTATATTCATGACGTTATTTTCTGATTTGGTGGTTAACTACAATTTGAACATTTTTTCTACTATTTTCTGAATTGGTGTTCAACTAAAATTTTACCGAAAATAATATTACAGGGCAAATGACTGAAACGTCTCAGGAAAAAAAACAGGAATAGATTTGTCACCAGTGCACATGCGCATGATGACTGATAGGCATGCTCTTTGTATCTGTAATTTTTCCTCACCATGTTCTGTGTTTATTCGAAGTGACTACAGATACGCCTGGCCTGACGCAATTCAAATAAAACTAAAAGGGTCAGTTTATCAAATGGCGTGGATTTCATAGTCTCTGAGGGGTTATGCGTTACGGCTGCTATGCCAATGGTTTTCAGGTTGACTCCCACCTTGCCGACCTTTTCTTTCTTTACTTTTTTTTAGGCTTTGATGTTACGTTTAGGGGGTTAGTGTTAAGGTTAGCATTAAGTTAGGGTTAGATTAACGTTACGTTACCATTAGGTTAACGTTACGGTCAGTTATGTTTGCTTAGGATTAGGTTAGGGCTACGGTTAAGGTAAGGGTTAGGTTTCTTACATTTGGTTCATTTGTACCAAGCCTACTAGCCTACACTCTCGTTGTGCATTACTGTTACATCACAGGTGGTGTATGAATAAGTTTTCAAATTTCAAGACCCACAGGCGTATCTGTACACTACCACAGTTACATGAGCCGGCAGTCGTCTAGCCAGCAGTAAATAAAACAGATCCGGCAAAATACCGCTAAAAATATGGGCTGGGTGTGACGGCTGACGTAACCCAGAGAGAAGGTAGCTGGCAGTCGAAAAAAGTGGAAAAAAACGATATGCAGAGTGTCGTATGATTTGAATGCCTGGAAATGTGCATGGTGGCGAAAGTAATCCGAAATGCACAATGTCAGCTAAGGTCAATACTTGAAAAAGTGTTTGCTGGCTGTGCCGGCTGATGTAGGCAAACCCACAAGGAAGGTAGCTGGTGTCAAGCGAAATTTCTGACCTATTATTGTTTGTCATTCATTTTGCTTCTCAGAGAGTAAAGGAATAAAGTTTGTTGATTGATTTTTTGATGTGTCTAGAATAAATTAGAACTTTTTAACTAGATGTCAGATACCCAAAATAAGCTGCAGTAGCCTACGGGAATAACTAAACTATAACCAAAGAAAAATATTAGACTTATTCATAGATTTCAATTATTTTTCTTTTTCTAACGCAAACTCTAACGCGAAGCACTTAACTAAACACCAAATCCAAGTCGTAATCATCAGATTTCTCTGCGATATATAGAATAATATTGTTGCGATCGGAAATCCAGAGCAGCATGTGCGCAAAGCTTCGCACTGTGGCAGCAAGCAACAAGAGATCACCTGACGAGATCACTCTATTATTGCTTGTTTGTGCCACATACATATGGTGTTTTTTCTTCACGCACATCCCATTCATGGTAAATCACACATTTAACGGCTAGACGACTGCCAGCTCACGTAACTTTGGTCTGTACACTCTGTTTATTTCTCTAAGAGTAACTCTGCTTATCTTATTTCCAACTGCTGTTTTCTAACACTTGTCAATAAATTTCAAAATCAAACAGGTTGGTTGACTAGATGACCTCCATCCCATGGATGGTCTTTCACCAATCCGTGTGACACAGTCAAGTGACAATCAAATCTTTGTTTACATCAAATTAAATTAGTCTTTTTGCAATTTAATTTCCACATAGGCCTACAATTGATTAATTTACTGCACTTCTTTGCATCATGATGGCTTTTTGCACTGTTTATATTAACACTAGTCTAGTGTCATATGTAACAAACAATACAATAACATTACACTGAATCAAGTCCTGAGCTAGTAGTACTTGAAGTTGAAGGAAGTCACTAGCCTCCACAAAAACAGAAATTTACTTGTTTGCTGATCGTACTGTCACGCTGCACTCGTGACAACTGCAGCATATAACATAGAATGCACAGTGAAACTGTAAACACTACTTGACTACACAGTATTTCCAGAACACTACACAAACAATACACAGTACAGTATCCCGAAAACCTACGCTGCACCACGCAACTTGAGTGGGCACAGAGCAGAGATGATCACGGAGCCGGAATGCACTCCGGCCGGAGTCCATATTTTAAGTTCGATCCGGAGCAGGAGCCGGAGTCAACATTAAGGTCTGTGCAGGAGCTAAACAAATATTTTAAGGGACCTGTTAAAATTTCTGTAATGATGCTTGTTGTTTGCAAACAAAACGGAATTAATTGAGACGTGTTTTCTGACCAGCGTCGTCATATATCACAAAAGTGTGACACTGGGTGGGAGTACCGAGTATTAAACCACTATTGATGGTTTTATAAGGTAGCAGAGATGAGCGGACTGTGAAATTTCTGTCTGAGTCCAGTCCTGATCCGCAAAATTATTGAAAATCATCAGTCCGATCCAGTCCTGATCCGCCCATGTAGAATAATGAATTTTTATTTTGCCTCATGAGGCAAAAGCAACTCTGAAGCTATTTTGCCTTCAGCCAAATATGATTGGTTGAAGGCAAAATAGTTGTAGGAGTGCTTTTGCCTCATGAGGTAAAATAGACATAGCCTTTTGGCATTTTCAAAGTTTAGCAAGGCAGTGTCTATTGTTGAGTTCGCGTTGCATCCTCAACATGAAGCGTCTCTCAACTCTGGAATACAACTAGTAGAAGATTTCAACTACTTTAAAAGTAAGTCAAGAAAGCGACCCAGAAGCTTGTCGATGGTTTCATTTTGAATAGCAATAACTGGTAAGAATATTGGAACACCAAAGTCATGCCAAGAGATGGACTTAATTCCAAGAGAATGAAACAGGAACAAAGCAAAGACTAAAAACATTCAGTCTACAAGGACATTGTAATGTGAATTTATTCAAACTCTTGTGTATTTATACTCTGCATATTAATTATAAGTCACACTTAGGAAGAGAGTATCCCAAAATATTATAGAAACCACTCACATTAATATTCAATACCGATTTGTAAGTAAATTTCCTGATTTAAACGGATAAAAACGCAAAGCATTGCAAAACGATTTTGAACTTCGGCGAAGTAGTAGCCAACCGCGGCGAAACGTTGAATAAGACTACTAGAGTCGCCACGAGGCCCTGCGTGACGTAAAAGTAATTACGGGCGCCGACGAAACGTAGAGATTTGACGTCACGCAAAGGTGCGATTTATTGACCAATGAGAATTCGAGGAAGCATGGAAACTTCGACAGTGACGTCATGCGGTGAGGGGATAACTAGGTGCCTGGTTTCCAGGTTCACTCAGTCTTCCTCGGGCCACTGCCTGAGAAGCAGCAAGTTGCTTTATGGGCGTACCAAGCTTAACAAGCTGAAATAGCTAGTCCATCTAGGTCAGTGCTCTTCAACCTTTTTGTCAACGCGGAACCCCTCATGTACTTTTGCGTTTGTCATGGAACCCCACTAAAAAAAATTTAGAAA
>JGI24022J15233_10005786_pt1 | contig 13226 bp, 6 predicted proteins | sample Ectturendosymbi2_FD_15233 | JGI IMG/M metagenome (IMG submission 15233) | reverse complement strand
CTGACATAAAGGTGATTGCACGGCAAGCGCTCACCACCACAGTTTGTGACAAACTGCTCAATGCGAATGCCAACCGGTGAGAGGAGCACAAGCAGTCTTTGCCTACCTTCGTGACTGTCCCCTGACTTGAAGCAATTTCAGATGTATTGACTATGAAAATGATTAGAATCATACAATAATTGCAGCTTTTCTATATGAAAGACAAATTTTTATTCAATCTGTTATTTTGTATCCCTGATTCGTTTTGCACATTTCATGCAGGGTTGCCAGATTGAAAATCAGAAAAAATGCCAAATGAGGTTAAAAAAGTGCCAAAAAAATGCCAAACACATCCTGAAAAATGCCAAAAAAATGCCAAAGCATTTTTAACAAATTGACCTTGAGGTGGGGCTTTCTTTTTATGCTTACCAGTTCCTTCATGACCTACTAAGCTGCTATGTCTAGCAGTAATAGAACAGTTGCAGAATCTACAATAGGCTTCTTCATTAAAACCACCCTTTTGGTGGTTCTCCATTAAAACCACCCAAAAAAAAGCCAAAAAAATGCCAAAATGCCCAACCAAAATTTTCATGCCAAATGCCTTAAAAAAACGCCAAATTTGAGCAATTTGGCATGAAAAACGCCAATATGGTAACCCTGTCAGCAAGTGCCGAATTCCCACGACACCCGTATGGGCGCCTGTAGGCAGCAGAGATAATCCTGTCTCAATGGGCTTGCGTGCATCTTGTAAGTGGAGTTTAAAAGCAATCAAATTATTATTAAATGGTAGGTTGAATTTACAATGTTTACCATGTTGGCCGGTACTAGGGATGCCAGGTTGTCATGAGTATAAAAGGCCACATCAAATGTAAGAAAACGACAGAAAGCACCAAAAAAGTGAAATATTATATGTATACACAATGACACATTTAACACCACTACAGGTGGCATAACACTTTTAAAAGACAATATATACACATGCAGAATAAAGATCACTCAATAAATAAACGTCTCGAAAATTTTGGTCTTACTAAGAAGTAACCTGAAACAGTGAAACTAAAAGTTATAAAATTCTAGTGCAAAGTTTCCAGTAAAAATTTACCTCCAGAAACAGTGTCTAGATATCTGCCAGAGTTCAGAAATCTGCCAAAATCATCTTTAACATCTGCCAAACCGACATAAAAATTGAATTAGTCAAAAAAGGCCAAAAAAGCTAAGTTTCATTGGCCTTTTTTCAAAAATAAAAAAGTCCAAAAGAGTCAAAAAAAGGCTAACAATTATAAATTTGGCCTCAAAAAAGCCAACTAGCAACACTGACCGGTACACTGTCGAGGAGCGAGAAAAAGGACTTAGGTTTAATGCAGGTTTTCAGGTTGAGCTCTGAAGGTAGCGTATGCGTGAAAACAAACTGCGAACGATCGCTTTCGTTTTGCAAAAGATGTTTCTGAAGGTGATTGCTTTGAATTACCTTATCGTAATTCCAACGCAGATGACTAAGTGAAACCTATTCGTTTTCGTTCTGCCTTTGCAACTGTGCACACAAAACACCATTGATGCTTCGAAAAGTCACTTCAGCTGTCATCAGATCGTGCGGACGAGAACCAGACGTTACGATTGAGCTGAACGACACTTTGTACGTTGGCATGGGACGTATGCGCCTCTGCCTTTTCTTGTATGAAATTTGAAGGTATTGGTGTGGTATTGCTTACTTGCAGGTATCGTAGAGTTGAGCGGTAGTGATTTGTTTAGGTGTTGCGGGAGTCGAACTTCGAAGCTCGTGTTACATTGCTGCTGCCTATCAGCTACACGTGGAACGTTGTGTGATTGTGCATCGTTACAGACACTGAAGTTCGTACCGATTACTGACTGCAGACGCCTTTCGCCAGCTGCTTTCGAGAGCATTCTTGCTTTGACAATATTGGTTCACAACAAAGCTAACATCTTGGGTGCACGGAATTTGCCCAGGCGAATGATGCTGTTGGAAAATTCTGCTCAACTTTTTGCAGAAATTCACACGGAAATTCTGCTGGGGCTGACTGTGATGCTCGTTTTGCGGATTATCATAAAATACTTTGCAGATAGGCCGAAAATTCCCGGACCATTTCCATGGCCTGTGATTGGAAACGCCATTTCACTTGGAGACAAGCCGCATGTTGCAATGCAAAACATGGCAAAAAGGTGTGTTAACCACTTAGCCTTGTGATGATTTACAAAGAAATGATGACCGCGTATTTTCGAAAGTAGTGTGCTTGTGTAAAGTTTGTCGACAACTTTTAGCTCACGCTATAATTGCATTAAAGTGTTTTCGCAGTTTCGTGCACCATACTTACACCATACTGTACAAATCTGCGGCAGTATAGTAGCAGGCCGAAGCGAGGCGGTGCGCATGACAATACACAGATACCATACTTACAATTTTCGCTTCCAACTTCTAAGCCAGAAAATTGTATCGGCTTATAACATTGCAGCCGTCTGTTGCAATACCCACGTGCAGGTTAACATGCTTTCCTCAGATCGTTTCACTTCAACATAAGGCAAAACCATATCTTGGCTTTCAGAATTTAGGGTGTCATTGCAAAATTTTAGGGTGTCATTTTGACACCCAAAAACGGCTTAAAAAACACTGAAAGTCATGACTTCCCTCTATTGACACTCTTACTAATAATATTATCAATGGTAATGAGAAACTGACTGCTTTTAGGACGATCTTGATTCCCAAAATTTGAACTAATCTCTATGATTGGGAAAAGATACAGCCATTATGTGGCAAAATGTTGTTACAAACGAATACTGTGCTAGCACGAGTGTAGTGCGACAATGTGTCTATCAAAAAACGAGAAATTTTCGCTGTATTAACTCCAGATTTCTGGTGAAGTATTAACAAGAGAGCTTTATTTGAAGGCGTTTCTACGACAGTAGTGCGAAGCCGATCATTGTACACAAGAAACCGAAATTAAGACCAGACTGTCCGGAGCCGTTGCTTCTTTGATGTTTTAGTTCCTGATTCCTGACCTAAATTTGATCGGCAATGGTTTAACCGTTGTTGCTCAATGCATGAAGCTATTTGCATTGATTGTCATGCATTGATTGTCACGCATTTAAAAGAAAGATGAAATGCTCATGTGGAGAATTTTTTTAACTATAAGCGTCACCTCTTGAAAAAATCGGAACAAGTTTTTTTCTCTTTAACTGAAATTGCTTGTTAGTCCGCAAATGCTTTTTTTCATTTTCTAGAAGTCTCAGACAGCGCTTATTGTATTGTAGTTTCAATCTTGTTAACTTTTTCGGCATCGCGCCGGGTTAGCTGCTTGCACATCGCATCACTAATAATGACGTTTGTGGACGATGCGTTATACTACTTCCTGGCATAGAGGGTGACGTATAGCTGCACAATTTTTTTATTTTCGAATTCTTTCTTTTTTAGATACGGAAATATATACCTCATGAAATTGGGTAGCTTCGATGTACTCGTGCTCAACAACTACAAGACCATCAAAGAAGCACTGATCAAAAAACGAAGGGTGTTTTCCGGCCGTCCTGCCTTTGACTCTTTGAAAAACGTATCCCAGGGCAGAAGTATAGTGTTCAATGATTCCCATACCATGGGCGAGGCTTGGATGCAAAAAAAACAGCTTGTGATTAAACTGCTCCACAAGTTTGTTGTTGGTCATGACACACGCGAATTGCTATGTCGCCAAGTCACAGCAGAAACGTTGCAAATGGTAAGCCAACTTGATCAACTATGTCGTAGGAGTCCGACAGGATGTGTGGAACCNGAAGGCACGATTCAAGTCGGGATAGCGAACCTCGTTTGCGCCATGATGTTCGGTCATCGCTATGAATACAGCAATAAGGTAAGCGTAGTTTTCCCGTCCGATCACTGTTTTTTTCTATTTTTGTTCCGCTTTTTTCTTTTTTCAGATTATGCCATTGCCGCGAGTAAACCGTGTCAGTCATATTTGCAACGTTAGCGCCGTTTATTTATCTCACCTACTTTAGTGTCCCCAATATTTACTTTATTTTTTTCTACGAACAAATTTTTAAAATGATTTATGAGCATATCACAAAGGAAATGAAAATAAAACCTGTATTTCCATAATAGGCGAGGCATATTTCTTACATTTTGTCTTTCTGCTCATGACCATCAAAACTTTAAAAAAATATTTTAAAACCAATTGTTTTGTTTTACGTAAGCACATCATCCTGTTTACCGTAAAATCTCGAATGCAAGGAGTCCTTTTTTGTTTGTTCTCCATAATGGCCAAAAAAATCAAATGATAAGGTTCTTTGCATCGACTCACCACCATTCAAAATGGCGGCCAGGTAATTGCACACTGACTACAAACGCCGAGTTTCGTGTCTGAGAGTACCTCAATATGGGAAGACCCATGCAACTCGTTTGAAAATGTCCTTTTGTCTACGCGTTACGACCGATCTGCTTCATGATACATCCGACAAATGGATCGTGAAACAGTGGTGAGAAGTTTCTTGAAATGTGGAAATACTGTTGTTGCGAGTATAGCAGCGGTGTGGTCGCACGAACCACAGTACTGATCGCAGTAGTTTCGCGACTTCTTGCTGTGCTCTGACCCCTGTTATCTCAAAGTAATCACGACATTACCTCTTTTCCGTTTTCATATATACGGTCTTTTTCAAACCTTTTGCAAAACCGTGGATTACATTTTAGCGTGTAGCGACAGAGCCACTCATCCAATTGATGTACAGTATGTTGCATCGTGCGTCGGAAATCTTATGTGCATGTGGCACAAGTTAGCCGAAGTAAGTTATGGAGACTGTTTCTGGTATTGGACTGAGTATGCGATGATGACCATCATCCGTAACAAACATAGCCTAAACAATCTTTCCTTTAACAGCTTTACAGAATTTTTGTTACATCACGTACAAGACTTTCAAGATTGAATGACTTCTCGTTGTGACGAATTTAGAAAGAAATGGTGTAAATATATTTGTAAATTTACTTCTAGTGTCAAGTTAAGGCAGGGATCATCAATAATCTGTTACTGTAACAACTTACGGTAAAAGAAAACTATGGTTTCGCTTACAAAAGCGATTGCGAAACACTGTGTTTGGAATCCAGATGTTGTTTCTGACGATTCCCCACACTCTTGCAGGGCGCTAAAAAACGGAAAAGCGTGTGTGCTGGTCCATGCACTTCTCTACATTTCCGCTGGGATAATTATTCTGCGGCGGTTTGGTTGTTCAGCACTGATCTAACAGAAGAGCAAAGCCTCGTTGCGTGTGTGAGTCGTTCAGCTTTCGCACAAACGAGAGAGCTCGGGCGTTGATCGGGATCGTCAGGCGAAAAAACTTTCTTTCACGCTTCAGTTGGTTCTATTGTAGAGAGGCGCTCATGAATAGCAGCACGCTTCCTCGCGTCCAAAATGCCACTGTCGCAAATGCTATTTCCACTTCCAGTTACGTAAATAACTCCCAGTGGTTTTTCAGTGGACTCTTCGCCAACTCGCATTTTTCTTCGCAAGCACCACAGCGCATCGTGGCACAAACAGAGCAACTGCAAGTGTAGTAGTACGAGAATCGGAAAGCAACTCGCACCTTTTTTACCTTTTTTTCGAAGTGTATTTCATTATGGTCTTACATCTGGAAATTCGTTGCATCAAATATGTACTCTCGCTGCGTTTATGATTAAAAATGACTGCTTGAAGAAAACTTTCAAATTTTTTGACAACCGAATGATCAATTGCTGCCAGATTGGCTNAAGGTTACCGCAGAACCAACGCATTGTAACATAAGCGCTACTGCCGCACTGGCAAAGACCACAGATGTCGTTTTCATAAGCTCGGATGCAGACATAATTTAGCCGTTTCCATTTTGGCTGCGTGGAGGTTTGCGCTCCCCATCAAGTCGGTTGAACTTACAGACATTCTGGGAAATTGTTCGTTAGGGATAAATCTGGGGAAACGTTTCGTGTGCATTGCACAGGCATTTTCCGCCCGTGGTTCAAGGAGTACACATTCTTTCTTATGCACACCACAAATCTTTTGTGAGTGCTGTGGTCAAAGGGTTAACCTTCAGGGCTTCTTACATACGCCGAAATCAAATCAACCAGGTACCTCCTGCATGAAACGCTAAGCCTGTCGCTGGCCAGCTGAGCTTTAGCTTTTTCCACGCGGTACGTAATGAAACGAAAACTAAACCAACAAATATGATCTCACCTGCAGTATACTTTTACCTACAAATGGATTGTCCAGAATGTGTAATTTATTTCAGTCAAGGTGCATTGCCTAACCATAGATTTTGGATTTGTGTTTGTCATTTTGCCAAAAACCACGTTTGGTTTAAGCACAAATTATCCGCTTCCCAAAACGGACATATCAATTTAAGTGTTGTATGTTATTATTACAACATGTCGCACAAGTCTTATTTGTAATTACAAAAACGTTTTGATTTGCTCTCAGTAAACTTGATGGTGGGTTTTCACGTTTGTTAAAATAGTTGCAAAAAGTCTTTATTGAAAGTTGCCTATCCTCACGAACTTCTTCGACCTTGTATTGACGGTTCGCAGCAACTTGATCAAAGGTTTCAAGCCAGCATTGTGCGCCATTTTGTCACTCACCCTGAACTGTTAGATATGAGAGAAGTAGTGCCTTCACTATCGTCACCAAAATTAAGTTATCAGTGCTTGCCTGCTTGCTTAGTCTCGAAGTTTTTCAAAGCCGTAGTTGCCAGTGGACATGACCCCCGCACAATTTCCTGTAAAACTATTTGACTTTCCGTCGCAATTTATGGTAATATTGCGACGATATTGTGGTATTACCTCAAGGTTTTCGAAGAAATGCGCCGATGGCTAAAAGCACATTTGTATTTAAGAGGTAGTAAGAGTCTTTCCGGAGACAAACATGCAAGACTCACATGTTAATTTTCATACATACATCTGATTTCGTTAGGATTTTAAATTTGGAAACTTGCTTTGCAGATCTTACTGTTAAAGCTATTCCGATAGTTAGTTTTTTGTAAGGTCTTTCTTTCATACAAACACATGCTAGGTACTACGTTTAGTCAAGGGCACATGCACCAGGCTTACAACATTGGCTTCACATCCTCTGACGTTTTGGCTTAAACGTGTTTAAATTTAATTGCATATTATTTGTGAATCATCTATAAACGTAAAGTTTTTCTCTCTAAACTTTGCCGAGAACAGCAACAAAGCATTTTCAAAGTCAAAAACTGCGCTCAACCAGGTGCATTCAATCTTTTTGGAGTGCAAACCGTTTGCGCTGCAAGCGAAGCACACTGAAACACTAAAAGCTAATACTGTGCCTCATCTCATGCGGCCAGTGCTCTGATATGTATTGTACCACGATTGTTAACAAATACCTTGTTGTTCGTTATAATTGGTTTGAAAGTCTTGAGCTTTCTTGTGCAATTCGTCAAACCAGCCCCCCACGTGCCGGTTGAGCCACATGAGAAAATAATGCAGTGTGACTGCTACAGACGCTATACCTCAAGCTAGCGGCAAAGGGAAGTATATGAAAAAACATTATTTCCCTTTTCAGATGCGAAGTGGTTGCTTCTAATAGGTTATATGTCTTGCGCTGGCATTAAAAAGTTAAAAGAAAATTTCAAGTTTTCTTTGTATTTCAGAAACAAGTGGTTCCTATGAATTGCTTGTGAATGTTATCGCACAAAATTTCGCTGAAAGCTGTTTTAGCCAATTACCACACATTATTATTTAAGCGTTCATAAGTATATTCCTTTGCGAGTGAAAATGGTTTTAATCCGCGTTTCTGATCTAAAACCATGCCCCACCATTATGTACATAATTTTCGCGCCCCACCCACAAGTACATATGATTTTTACGATTTTTCTCACAAGTCCTTCAAGCAGTTCCAGAAACCGCATGTAGAAATCCAGATTGCGTTAATTAACCTTCCAGTGCGAGTCATCTGTAGTTACACTAGACAGGCAAAACGCTTTTTTTTCTGTAACACGGGACCACAGAAAAAATGTCTTTTCATTGTGGGCAACCGCCAGTTGAGAAAATTCAATTGAGACTTATTTCGTGATGGGTGCCGTCCACAGTGCATAAAAAAGCAGTACTTGACTGTCGGTTTTATGCAGACATGTGGATATGAAGGTTGAGTTGCTTCATTCTGCGGATCCTGTGGCAGCAAGCAATATAAATATAATCTTTACCTTCAGCAACGTCATTCTTATTCCATTAGCATATGTCAATGGATGTTCTACTTGTTCTATCATGATGGACACCACTTGACGCCAACTGTCTCGATCAGTTGACAGACATTTTAGAGTCCATCAATTTTGTTGCATAAACTTGTAAAATCCTGTCAAGTCATTGTCATGTTGGTCAGCTTGGCAAGTGAAAAACCTTCAATTAAGACAGTAAGCCACCACTGAATTTTTGCTTCATTGAAGTTCATCGAAAACTGGTTTCCCTAAATCTATAAATTACTTTCAATATTGTGGAGAGTCGGCGACACCAAAAATCGCTCTTGTAATTAGGGCAAAAGTGAAACAGCAAACAATCATTTCCAGAAGAAGGAAATTCAAAGTTATTTGCTGTAAATTAAAAATATCCATGCCGTTGAGATCCAAAAAGTCGGCAAAGTTATGTTCGGAGTCATCACCATATCGCAGTATGCAATCCTACACAGACTGAAATTTTTAAATCAAACACTTCACTCAAATTTGAAAAGTTTCACTTGCATAAATTAATGCTTTCAAACCCCAAAGTTTTTAAACGTTTTGTATCAAAGAACAGTGGGTAGAACATGCAATGGAAAAGAAATGGGCAAAAATTAAACTGTTGTACGTTTTATATGAAACAAGTTTGAATTGATTTTATCACTGAATTGATTTGATACTCGTTGGCTTCTTGATGGTGAAAACGAAATGAGAATAAATTCCTCGTAACTAATCCGGATACAAAGTTAAGGTTTCAATAGATTTGGAAATATTTGACGCACGGTGCGAATCTTCAACTGTGCGAAGTAGGAAAACGGTCACTGGTGATGTACTCCCCTTCCTCGTTAATGCATTCCCAGCAACAAAACATACGCGTGCGAAATTCTGTACTCAGAAGCAAAAAAATTGTGCCATGCGCCGCTTGCGGCCATCCAAATGCGATTTCACGTGTTATCATCACTGCGACTGGTATTTAAGGATTTGATAAGGCTTAGAGATTTTATCGTCCTGCGACAACCTTACTGCAGGTTCAAGTTGTTTTGCAAAGTATGTGTTCTTTTGCTTAAAAACAAACCTTGAAGAAGCGTTTATAAAAAATGAATTTGAACCATCACCAGAGTCGTTTGTTTGCTTCATGCTGTGCTGCAGGAGAAGTTGCGCGACGTACCCGAACAACGACACGCAAAATGAATAATGTGCAGCAGAATAATTATTTCTCGGTACAAATGAATTGATGTGGCGAGGTCTTGCGTGCGGGTACAAGAAGACAGTCTCCGCCAGTGAGGTCATTCACGGTTATCAAAGAATTGGCGCTGCTGCTTCGCACGCAATCAGAGGACTACGTTTTCCAGTAAACGTGAAAAGCAAGGACTTGCGGCAAAGTTTCTTGTAACATCGCGTGACAGAGTTTGTGCCGCTGAGGATTTAGCTTCAAGAGGAGATTCCCTGTTCAAGAGATCGTTACCTATTACACGCGCCTCACCCCACGTAGCCGCTGAGCAAACTTTCCCTGTCTCAACAAAAATCAAACGCAATCAAAATATGGCATTAAAAGGCACCACATTTAAATCCTCGGTTTCTTGTGCGGTGCACGCGTGAAGGACTTCCTGTGTTCACATCATCTTCCCAGTTTGTTCCGCAAGAACTCCATACATGGTGGCATGTTGGTCTTAATAAATGCGTTTGTACAGAGTGCTGTAGTTTCGTCATTCATTAAGTTCCTTGCGTTAAGTTCTGTCCCTCCAACACGTTGTTCGGTTTAGCACGTCAAGCATTACTTGCTATTCCATGCTCAGTTGTATCTCCAATTTCAGAAAAGTGTTCACATCACTTGTGGTGAAAGTATGACGACATGGTGTTAGAAGGTGAGGAGCCTATTTCAAAAACTGTTGTTAGTACGGTCAGAAAAAAATTAGTGTTTACTGGTAGAACCTCGCCCACTCCAAGCTGACCTGCCCACAGCTCATTCACGTTCTTTAGTGAAGAGTTCCAACCCGTCGCAATTGCTTTGGCTTATCCATCACGAAAAACCAGCATTCGCACGCGATACAACACTTGAAAAGCAAATTATAGTATCATTGTTTTACTGCTTTTGGTGGTGACGTGGTTGCGTGCGATTTGATGAGAGCAAAGATTTCCAAGTTTGGGCGTGAATTAACGATTTAACGATTTAGGGAAAGGATCAAACCGCGGTGACATCATGTTTTCATGACAACCAAAAACCGTGAAAGGTGACAGAACCTAGAGTGTGTCGCACAGCCTGCAGTGTTATGTTATCATGAACTTAGCTTTTTTACCCAATAAAGAGCTTGGGAAAAATTTTGTGATTGTGCAATGCCTTCGATGAGAAACACTCCCGGATAAGAGCATTAATTGCTTTTCAGTCCCTTAGGGGCACACTGCAATCGTATCAATGACAGCTCCAGGACGCGTCACCACGCTGCTATTAGACTGCCGAGGACCGGTTTGTCAACCAGTATGGTGCAAATTCAGGCGGATATAATATTTTATCGGTTCTTTTTTCACAACCTCGTCAAACACTTTGCACCCTAGACCTGAATGACGATTCACAAGCAACTTTAACAAGTTAGTCAATGATCAATGATGATCAGTTTACCAAAACCCAATTTTGAAACTTTTTTCAGAAGTTTTTCAAGAACTAATAAAATTTTAGTAGTGCTTTCAAATACTAAAATATATATTTAAATACTATTACCAATCGACAAACGACGTCTTTGGAAATGCGTTTTCGTTCTGCGAAGCACCTCGAGGCCCGAGTTGCTGGCTACCTCGCGTCGCTATCCCAATCGTCTATCTCTGACTCATTCTCCTTCGCACGCACATTCTCCGAAAACACGCTGCGATCTTAAATCTGTCGCACGCAAGTCTACAGAACACGTGCTTTGCGGCGCTGCTGTTCACGCTTGCGTTTGATGCCTTGTGTGGAAGGCAACCCAGACAGAAGCCTTTGACCCCGAAGCATTCCGCTATGATTAGGGTGCGGATGGTTAAAAACCAGGTGTTAGTCAGAATTCGAGAGGAAAGAGTGGCCGCTAGCAGCTGCCAGACTTATCCAATATAGTTCCACGCAGCGCAAAGTGTTAAAGCGCGGCAGCCATTCCAGTCTATGGCTTTGTTTTGATTCCTACGCGTCGGAGACCACGTGTTTGCTTCGTAAAAGGTTTTCGTAATCATTTTCTCGGGCATGTTTCCGGCAAAGTTACTAATATTGTCTGTTCTCAAAAAGTACATATTCACTCCCACGTTCCAGTATTGATTAGCGTCCGCGTTCGTACAAGAAATTTTAACTCAAATAAAGTTGTTGAACCAAATTTTGAATTTATATTTATTGGAATTGGAAGCCTTGCTCCTAGAACCAACTATTTTGACTACAATTGATCTCCATGCATATTTCCTTTGAATCTTTCAACAAAACTATCCCAGACATATTTGGGTAATTCGAGCATGCTAAGCTGTGCATGTTCACTCAGCCCTGGAAGTTGGGGTTACAAATAATGGTGTAGAGTAGATTGTAGACCAGTGGGTTTAAAACGTTTTTGCACCGCGACACATTAGAGCAATCCATTATGACCTAACGACCCTTTTCCACGACTTCCATAGCCCAATCGCAACCAACGGCTATGGTTTCCATTTAGACGTAAGTCAAGCGCTTACTCCTCATCTCTGCTTGCGACCCTCCAAACAGGCTAGAGACCCCAGGTTGAAAACCACAGCAGATGAACACGGTCAAAGCTGCTTCACTAATTAAAAACTGAAGTGTATGGTTCTTTGTGGATTTTTTACCTAATAACGAGCTTGACCTGACAATGTTTTTGCTATATTGATTTGTAAATAACGATAAATTTTATTCGAAACATTTACGTTATCCAGGCAGGATCGCTGAACGTACATTTGTTACATACTTTGATACTTACTGCTTGCAAGGCAAAAATCGTTGTTGTTTAGGTTGAATTGGACTCATTAATATTTTTTCACACAGCTGATTGTTAAGTATACTTATTAGCGCACTGTACGTAATAGAAAAGATGAAAAGATGTTAGCAAAAGAACTGACATTTTTGGAACTTAACATATCTTTAATCCGAAAGAAATACTTCTGACCAGGCCCGTAACCAGCTTGGGACATCAGGAAATAACTGTCTCGTTGGGATTTGAACAGCATCGCATCAGTGAGACGAGTCTGTGACAAAGTTGATCCCGACCCAACGAGTTTGAGTTTGTGATCGAGTAGGAGAACTAACAGCTGAACAAAGTATCAGTCTATGATCCGATGTTCAACTGCGTTCTGTGTGTTTCTTTTCGCTGAACTATTGTTGTGTGTAACAGACAAACATTTTGACAACAAGGGGTATTAAATGATGCTGTGGCTCCAGAACAAAAAACGCTGAACTTAGAAAGCTTCAATGGATGACTGAAACACTGTTCATCACGTTTTTCTGACCATGCATACATTTTTTCCAGTGCTCACCAAAGAGCGTACAAATTTAAGTGAGTGACGGAAAAACACCCATTTGCAGGACTTAACCATTATTACAGCATTGTTTTAAACAGATCTGCTGTTTGAACCGAACAAAATTAGCCCCATGCCACAGAGCATGTTGATTGCGACTTCACTTTAAACACTGTAGCTACAACATTGCAAAAGGGTGTTCTCCCTTTCGAAGCAGACACTGAAAGCTGGAAATAGTTCTTGCAAACAGTTCCTGAAATCCGATGCTCATAAACGTTTTTAACATTTTTTCTATTGTCTCTTCTAAAAACGTCTAATGTCTAGAGCTTTTTTCAAAGAATATTTCACTTCGTTTCATTAATGTCTTCTTAGAATTAACAACCGCATAAAACCATGTCGTTAAGGCCAACTACCCGTCGGTTCCTGTGCAATAGTTGACAATGATGACTCAACGTAACTCGCATTCTGTGGACAAAATATTTTGACTGGGTCAATTGACTTCCCGTCCTCTAGGCCAGGGGTCTCCAAACTTTTTTGTTCGAGGGCCACATAAGCTGTTACTCAACAGTCCGAGGGCCGGACATCTTACAAAA
>JGI24022J15233_10005785_pt1 | contig 13227 bp, 7 predicted proteins | sample Ectturendosymbi2_FD_15233 | JGI IMG/M metagenome (IMG submission 15233) | reverse complement strand
ATAAGTCAGTATAGCACAAAGTTTTAGACAGAGTGGGGGTTAGCTGACACAATTACACAATTACCACACTAGAAACAAAACCCTACAAACCTTATTCTAAACCTAGGCAATTACCGTAAAGTTTCTTGTCTGGTAGAACACAACATACAAGGAGCTTCACCCCCTTGAGTTAACAAGCAAGGTAACTACGGAATTTGCCTATAACGGCACCTCTAGGGGATTGCGTAAAGAACGTTATTTGCGAATTGACGTTACAAGCGAGTTGAAATGCATGTAAAAGATGCCATGGGGACCGAATAAAATGTAGCGTTATAGGCGAATGGACGTTACAGACGAAGCCGTTATAAACGAATGAATTCAACTGCATAGAACGAATTTACAAGAGGATTCAGGCTCCATTCGGATTAAACTAAAAAAGTTAAGATTCAGGGCAAATTGTTATTTTCAGGGCAAATGTTTTCCGCCCCCCAGTAAAATGCCTTGCCGTACGCCTATGCGTGTGAGTAATAACAAAAGCACACAAAAACTTTGTTACACAACAAACACAGGTTTGACAAAGTTACGCTTCGGCCAACACCAGGGTCACATGCATCGTGTGGCTAACATCAGTGCATTTAATCAAGAATGTTGGTCGCGATTGATCGGCTGTACTTTTTCGATTTTGAAAAGATAGGTGGAGTTACTTCAGTAAGATTAGCAGACCTAATGAATAAGATCATTGCAGAAAAAGAACGCTGATCGCATTGGTGATAAACTGTGCAGTAGGTGCAGATTCATGGTACCAAGAAAACGAGGAAGAACATAGCAGAGCTTGTTTATAAGAGGTGACCATTAACTTTATGATTTTTGAAAATCTAATTGTTAGGCAAATGCAGATATTGAAAAAGTGACATCTGAGATCTTCAAGAAATTACCCACTAATTTTCCGACGTCGCTGAATCTTTGTCAGATGAATAGATTTCGTTTCTTTGTCAATGTTTTGTTGACTTGTTAGTGCATTTTTGGTTAGTTGTGCTTGTACTAGAATATTTGTATGAATCTTGGATAACAGCAAGGACAAATTTTGGCAACATCCTCAGCAAATGCTTAAAACCACTCAAAGTTTGACAACCAAGGCAGTGGAATGGTACGGTCAGCTTTAATAATAATAATTCAGAGCGAAGCGGCCTGCTGATCAAAATTAAGTGCGTTCCGCTTTCTCAGTTTGGCAAAGTTCTTAGTTATATTTAGTGGCGTACGCAGAAAATTTTCATGGGGATTTCATTCAGTGGAATGTGGTGGTCATTTGTGTTTGGTGTGCGCTGTTTGTGACGTCATCATTTTACGCCATATTCATGTTTCCAAACCAACATTTTGGCGAAGTTTGTTGACATAATATGCATATTCTTCCACACGCACTCCCCTTAACTTATGTGTCGTTGCACTGAATATAAACTATCAGCGCTACAAGTTACGATATCGGAGGAAAATAAACCCAACGCTACGACACAGCAGTTCATAACTGCAAAAATATCAGGCTGCGCGTTAAAACAGAGGAGCAAAACACACTCATCACTGCGTCAGAGCAATTTACAACTGCAAAATGAGGCTGCGCTAATGTCTTGTCGAATACGAGCAGTCGAGCATATATAGTGTGCGGCTGGACTGTCTGACGCACACCCCGGTTTGCAAGATCGAATCTGGCTAAACTACACAAGGATTGAGAATGCGCATAAAGAACTTAAAAAAACTTTCAATTTTTCGTTATGTATAGAAGTCCAGCTAACTTTTGGTTTTCTTTTTCCCTGCTGAGACATTATGAAATGCCTGAATGCTTCTATGTTAAAATCAGCTGTTTTTGAGCTCGTGCAACAGTTCTGTCATACTACAGAAATTGGTAACGTAGCCAATGCGGTCAGCGCTCGCGCTGATCAACCTCAGCACACAAAATAGAGACAATTGTTTCAGATAAAGAGAACTACCGCGGAACACAATCTTAAACATGCGTAGTGGACGGAGGGTCTGCGTCTGCAAAAAGTGGTGAGATGGTTTCTGGACGCAGACGATAAACCAGATTCCCACCATAACCTAATTATTACTTTTTGGCCCATTCACAATGTTCCATGAAATTTGCATGCAAATTTATTCAGTGGTATTTGCATTAAGTCGACAAATTAACAAGCAAAAAGTATGCGAAAACAATTAATCTCTTTTGCGCAGGTAATAAAGTTTTTGTAAAATACCAAAACTCAAGGGGGGTTAACCCCAACCCCCCTTGCTACGCCCTTGGATTGATCGACAACTTCATACAGGGAACCGCAACAAAATTCGATCGGTGCATTCAAAGCTGTAATTTAAACCCTTGTTTAATTAAGAGTGTAAGTAATCTTTGACCGAGTACTGCCATTGCAGCCAGTGACATGGGTGTCGGAAGGATTATTTCCTTTGGGGGACAATAGTGGATCTTTCGAGAGGTAGGCGAAAAGATGTTTCCAGTGGGGGCTAAAAATTTCATTTTTTCCTTACGAACATGAGAAAACAACCTTTTTTGCTAAAAATGTAATGGAAAAACGTAAAATTTCAAAATCAAAGAGGGGTGAGGACCCCTTCCGACTCCCATGACCAGTGATGATGTTTACAGATGCGCCAACTGCCCAAGGAGAGTCAGCTGCCCAAGGGGAGTCAACTGCCGAAGGGGAGGCAACTGCCGAAGGGGAGGCAACTGCCGAAGTGAAGTCGTGTCTAGTCTAAAAAACACTTCCGATGAACTCATCGCTGCCGGAATTAATGTCTACGTCATTGGCGTTGGCCTCAACAGCAATTGTGAAGATAATTTGAAAGTAAGCACAAACTAGAGTTTTTTGCAAAACTTTACGCAATGGCATTCATGATTGAGGGGTAAAAATTGCGTAGTTCTTACCAAAATTTAACACGAAAGATGAAGCAATTTCGATGTTGATAAAAAATTCTATAACAAAAAGTACGAAACACATCTTCTTTGTTTTTTGTGAATTTATTATTGGTATTCGATAGAAAAACTTTTTTTGATTGCTCTTTTATTTCATTCACTTCAAAAAGTAAATTACAGGGTAATTTCTGAAAACAATTATCGTTTCCACAAAGGCATTTTTACTCTGAAATCGTTTATGTTTTACATTTTGATTTGATTTTTTTGTTCCCAGATACTCGCTCAAGGCGGAAAATGTTTTCACTTTTTCTATTTGAAACAATGGGAGAACGACCTAAATCAGTTCATCCAAGCCTTGGAAAGACCGTTTCAAGACCGCTGTCTCAATTCCTGGAACACACCATACGGCTCTTGCAGACGATAATGGTTTAAATGCTTCGTAATTTTTGAAAATCCAGTTGTTATCTATTGAACAATATCATAACCTGGTTTGCCACCAACGACAAGATGTGCTGGGTGGCACAACGTTTTTGAATTAAAAAAGGGTAAAACCGCTATATATCCAGATAGTGTAATCCCACATGCAATAAATAGCTTTGAGCAAACGTTAAATTTGGCGAACTTTCACTGCAGTACTGTAGTGGATATAAGCCATTCGCATTGCGAATTGGCATTTCGAAGCTTTTCATTGTTTTGCTGTGCGTGCTGTCTTGCTTGTGTCAATTCGTCATTGCGCTGAGGAAGTTTCATGCATGCAAGGGCGTACGCAAGGGAGGGGGTTGGGGTTCAAACTCCCCTTTAAGCTTGATATTTCAGAAAAGTTTTTTTATCTGCGCAGAGGAGATTAATTGTTTTTGCATACTCTTTGCTTGTTAATTTGTCATTTTACTGCAAATAACATGGAATGAACTTTCATGCGAATTTCGAAAAACATTGTAAATGGGCCAAAAAGTACTAATAGAGGTTTTGGTGGGAATCTGGGTTTTCGTCAGCATCCAGGTACCATCTCATCACGTTTTACAGACCCTCCGTCCACTACGCATGTTTGAGATTGTGTTCCGCTATAGTTCACTTTATCCGAAACAGTTGTTTCTTTATTTTGTCTGTTGTGGCTGATCAGCACAAGCGCTGGCCGCATTAGTTACATTACCAATTTCTGTAGCATGATAAAACTGTTGCCCGAGATCGAAAACAGCNGTTGTTAACATAGAAGCATTCAGGCATTTGATAATGTCTCAGCCGGAAAAAGGAAAACTAAGAGTTAGTTAGACTTCTATACACAACAGAAAAAAAACGAAAATCTTCTTGCGTACTTTATGCGCATTCTCAATTCTTGTGTAGTTTAGCAAGATTCAATCTTGCAAACCGGGGTGTGCGCCAGGCAGTCCAGCCGCACACTTCCTGTGCTCGACTGCTCGTATGCGAGGAGACATTAAGGCAGCCTCATTTTGCAGTTGTAAATTGCTCTGAATTAGTGATGAATGTGTTTTACTTCTCTCTTTTAACGCGCAGCCTGATATTTTTGCAGTTATGAACTGCTGTGTTGTGGCGTTGAGTTTATTTTCCTCCGATATTCTAACTTGTAGCGCTGATAGTTTCTATTCAGTGCAATGACACATAAAATAAGGGGAGCGCATGTAAAAAAATATGCAAATTATGTCATCAAACTTCGCCAAAATGTTGGTTGGGAAACATGAATATGACTTCAAATTGTGACGTCACAAACATCGCACACCAAATACAAATGACCACCATATGCCACTGAATGAAACCCCCATGAAAATTTTCTGCGTACGCCACTGCGTGCATGTGTGCTCGCGCACTCGCAGAGATCTGTTGCCCAGACCAATGAGCGTGAGAACCCCGTATAGTTGTTCTGTTACCGCGCCATTGTCGAAGTATTGCTGACGCTAATCAAAAGGCCTCGTGTAAATAAATATTTGTGCACCAGGAAATCTGTGAAACGAATTTTAAAAAGATTAGAGCTAACGCCTTTCTTCCGCTTGGCAACTTAAAATGTCAGGTAGCTTAGTCGGGAGACAGAACTGTGTTCATACAACGGCTAGGCTGCCTCGTTGTTCGTAGCGTTTGGGGATACCAGAAATTCTGCATGAAGCACTCTATGGAAAGAAATCCTTTCTCAGCACAGAATCAGACACTAAGATCTTACAGAGTATATATTTCGCCTACAAAATAGGCATCAGCAGCTCTGCGAAGTGCATGAAGTATAAATAGAATAAAATATCACCCACAAACAGTAAAGTTGCCAATTAAGAAAAACTAAATGAAAAATTGCAACCCCCAACTGCCCGCTTTACATTGGAAAGGAAAAGGTCACAGCAGGAACAATTACCGGTAACCAAAACAAACTACCAAGTGTACAGTGACGTAACAAACAAAATAACAGTCCAGTAGGTTACACAGGATGCGTAAGTGTTGCAGGCTAGCGTGCTTGCAAGAATTCAATGACACAGCAACGCTGTGAGTCTGCGTATGGTCGCGACTGGTCACGGGCCATAAAGAAGCCGAAGTAACGGAAGTAAAACCATCCGAAAACCTTCCGTTATATAGCAAGACTGCGTTAAAGCCATACAAAATATGACAACAATAAGCTAAATCAATGAGCAACAACGACAAAAAGCAAGCAAAGCAACAAACTGCGCGTTCTCCCAGCCGCCAAGGCGCGTTCAGGAGATCTCAACGCAGAAGGAAACCATGAAGCCCCGCCTGTCAGAGTTGAACATTGATGCTGTGCAAAGAGTCTTGATAACGATGTTGTGGTTAGACAGTCCTCGGAGCGTTTCGCTGGGTCGTACTCGTAGCTATTCGTAGCACGCGCTTACCAGTCGTACACCGAACCTGAAACACAGGAGAACTGCTGGCAGTATCTATGTAAAAGAATAATGCTGCACAGCAGTCAACTAAAACATTCCAGAAAAGGAAAAAGAATAAATAAAAGGAACATCCGAAAAAAAGAGAGAAACAGATAAACATGCCAGCACAAAATGACAAAGCAAATTCAAAAGGCACTTAAAACCCGAAGACAAATAGAAATGAAGCATAAATGGAAATTAACAGTAAGCCAAACCTCTGTAATCAAACAACGATCAGGACAAATTAAAAATTACGAAAATAACAATATACGGAAGAAAAGCATGAAAAAAGCAAACGAATAAAACAATAAAACAAAGCTACCAAGGGGAAAGGGTCCAAAGAAAGCAATAAACAAACCTTAAAATCAAGCTAGGGCAGGGGTGGGCATTTAATTTAGCTCGGGGGCCACTTTGAGAAGGCCGTACTTAGCGGAGGGCCGTAACTCTATTCTCATGCAGTGTTTCTCAACCTTTTTCGGTTCGTGACCCTGTTTGGTATTTTTACACATGATATTATAACCATTATGATTACAACAAAATGCTGTTCTAGAAAAATGCAACAAAGTACCGCAACATTTTCACCACAAAAATGCATTTCATAACATTTAATTTCAAACGGCAATTGAATTTCACAAACATTTTCAATGCGACGGTTGACTTTGCAACTGTATGGCCAACTTCGAAATTCGTGGTTGAGTACTAATCTTTTATTATGCTCGACTATCTTTGATTTCGTGCCTCCGTTTTGATGTGAGTTAGAGCTGAAAAAACACTCTCGCAGAGACATATTGTTGCAATGAAAACAATGTTTGGAAAGCCAATTCAGACCAATGTGGATATGATTCACCCACAGTTCACCAGAACGGAGAAAATAGCATTTCATGAGAAATGTCATGTGCTGATGAATCATTCCGAAGATCGCAAAATTGGTCCTGTTGACTCCCACTTGAAAAGAAAACACTGGAGTTGGAGATATTTTCATTTCATTTACCACCTGGTCTTTCCCATCTTCAGACTTATCTGAAATACGCCTCTGAATAGTATCGCTGGAAAAGATATTCGTCTCATGTTTGCCTTACAATCTTCTCCAAGAAGTAGTTTTATCGTTTCCAGCAAACAGGTTTCACAAGCGTTTTTTACCAATCGTGTGAGTTTTTTTTTTTGCTTGGCAATTTCAAGTGCGACTTCATATGATGCCTGTCCTCTTGGTGGAAACATCCAGCAAGATAAGTCTCTGACGCTTCAAACTCGCTTCATGGTGTCGGATGAATTCAATAACGTTTTGTGGCGAGATTGGGATGCTTTGTCTCTAAATGCCGCATCTGTTTCGAAGGCTTCATATTCTTAGCACCGACAGGCGTTGTTCCACCGCAATACGCTTCTTCCTGAATGTTGACTGCAACTTCACAACAGTAAAGTGTTGGAAGGCTATCTGAGTCAACAACTGGTTTAAAACTAGAATACAATTATTTGTGACATGTTGGAAGGCTTTGGCTGCAATTGCTGTATGAACTTCGACGGTTTCACAAACCCAGCATCACCACGGATAACTGTTTTGCACAAAACACACCGTGGCTTCACTGTGATTTTTCTAACTATGGAGGTAAAACTAAATTTCAAACACTCTTCAACATACTTGCGTTTCCTGTCCATGGTAACAGTAGAAATGGAAGTATCATGAAACTATTGGAGGTCGTTTTTGGAACAAGAACAACTAAATGCATCAATTGACATAAGCAATATACCGCTTATGGTTTACTTCACCTCGGATTTCAACAATAGACGTGCAGGATTGTGGATGATAAAACTGACAGATTGGATTGCACAACGGTGGTCTGACGATGAAAAGACGTATATGATCTTCAATTGCGACTTCGGATGCATACATTGCCAAATCATATTTTGCAACATATTGTGATATTTGAATTGGTAACTCCGATGGCGCCCCTANTAAATTATGATATACGCTACAAACTAGCAGCTCCAAGAAGTAAATTCGTTGCGATGACCAANTTTTTCGATTTGAACGTAAGAGTTAAGAAGACAAACACGACAAGTTAAACAAATGGTTACATTTAAATCTTTGCGTGCCCTAAAAAAACTTCGCGACCTCCGGTTGAGAAATGCTGCTCCAGTAGAAATAGAAGCAAGTCTCGGTTCAAGTTAGCCTGAACATTAACATTTACTGTGCCAAGTTCGAGAATATTTCAGACTTGATGATTTACTGAATGCTTCTGCGGGCCACTGAAAAAGCTGTGGCGGTCCACATGTGGCTCACGGGCCGCTAATTGCCCACCCCTGAGCTAGGGGATTAACACAGAGAATCAGTCAGGCCAAATGAATCGAAAGTATATAAAAGCAAAACTGGATTAGAAATAAAAGTCGAAATCACCTGATGTCCGGTAAGATCATTCTGTCCAAGTGGATTGGAGCTTTTATCCGATGCATCCATTTATCTTCACACCAGTCAAGGTTTTCGCACGGAGGTTGTTCCACGAATGTCACCTTATAGCAATTGGGTAAGAGAGGAAGATTGTCACTTATGGCCGGGTGCTTCATGGTGCAATGTTTAATCAAAGCAGCATCCTCTTTTCCTGCGGATTTATGCCAATTGCTCCGCTGAGCAGTTCATCTAACAGAAAACTTATTTTTAGTTTGTCCTACATATTGTTCTTTGCAAAGCAAACAAGTGGCGACGTAGATCCCGTAGTTTGCATAAGACAGACGTTGGGTCAGCTATTCTACATTAAACGACGTCCTTCCCCATAAGCAACTCTGTGTTGGTCCCCGACCTTCACACTTTTCGCTATACGCTACGCATACTGACTTTTTGTGGCATGAGTTGATGTCGTATGATCTCTCTTTGCTGCATTGTAGCATAAGGCCGTTGTCTAAAAATAAAGACAAGCTTGAAGAAATTATATCTCCATGATTAAAATCACCAGATATTATTTCGCTGCCGGAAACAATAACTGCGGAAAATTCAATAATATCACCACTTCCAGGCTATAATTTTATTATCGAAAAGTTTCAAACGCAAGCTGCAGGTGCCTACATAAAAATAATTTGAGTTAACCTCAAAAGCATGATCTCCACTTCAAAATATCTCGATATGAAAAGATATAGTTTTAGTTATTGGAAGCAAAAAGCGTCATAAAATAATTTTCGGAAACGCGTAGAGGCACCCTCAATATAACATAGATGAGTTTTCTCAATCATTTTATGCAACAATAAAAAAAATTTTAAACAACAAATGTGATATAATTTAAAAGCCTCTAACATGCGCGCCGGCCACTCAGGGAAGCTTGTGATCAGCCATAACTCTTGAACGGATCGGGCTAGAAAGACAGTGAAAACATCCCTAGATCCACGAGACAGCAAGGAATCTAAATAGAATAACAAAAACAGACCTTTGCATTTGAAATTTCTGAGAAAAATTTATATTTGTGCATTTGCCGTATTGAATTTTTGGGAAAATCCCGAGTAAATGCGAATAAACTTTCCACGCATCCCGTGTAGCCTTTCCGAACCGGTTCTTGCGCTTCGCCGACCGCCAAAATATTGGAAAACAGGATCCTTTCGAAAAAAGTCAATTTGGACCGTTCCGGGGGGAAATTTTGGGTTTNCAAAAGTGTAGATTGGGAAAATTGACTTCTCGATCACGGTTTGGGGTCCAGAGAGCCCCACATTGGCGCAAGTGAGGTGCTGATTGGCTTAAAATGTTCTAGGAGCTATTCTGAAGCTTTAGAGACCTTGGGACGGCTGCTAGCTTAAGGGTTAGAAAGGCCCTGAAAACTACTTGGCCACCTAGTGGATATTTTGATTTTAGTCCCAAACAAATTGTCCTGCCAATAGTTTGATGAAATTTGGTGCGATGTTGTAAAACACCAAATACACCTTTTCTACAAGGTTGGTGGGGTTGATGGGTGCTGGCTAGCAGAAAAGTGGCTTGAACCTCAAAATAGTCCCGAAATCCGAAGTTTTTGACCCCTGGACCTCCCACCAAAGGAAGTGTCAACTTGTTTGATCATCATTGCAAAGGTAAGGTCTTCACAAGCATTTTTTTATGTTAAAAGTTTGTTTCAAAAGTGTTTGGTTTAGGCTCTGTAGCCTACTGAATGGACGTAATTATGTTTTTCAGCCTACGTGGAAAACGTTTTTTTTCCCCGGTAATGACATCACAGGTGGTAGAGACCTATCTCAAAATGTGCAGGCATGTTTTATGGATCCAATGATACCTTCGGTGACTTGCTAGCTCATTCCGTTCAGAGGTTATGGTCGTTCATATGNTTACCGGCCACTATAATGGCCGGCGCGGGCGTAAGAGACTTGCAATAAATGGTAACAGAGTACGACAATATATGGATACTCCATGCAGCCTTGGTGCTACCCTGTTTTAAATACACCAACCCGAGTGGTTCATAAAGCAGAGTAATGTATTGACCGTATGTATACAAATAAATCTATCCAATGGAGTGCAGTTGCATATTGTTAATTGTACGTAATGGGTGACACCACTACACAGAATGATGAGCGTGGTGAATACCACTAACAGCAATAGTTTGTGTAGCCCAGGGGCGGATCCAGCCAGTAAGTTTTGGTGGGGTGATTTCAGTAATATTTGGTTATTAGGTCTCATTACCGGTTCACTCCTGTAAGAGAGATGAAGTATACTTCACAACACCGCTGTGACAAAACAATTAATGGCAAAATGGCCTTATATCGCAAATGCTGTTTTCGAATTGTTCAAAATCATGGTGAATAAACTTAATCTCACAGGTTCTAGGGGGCGATCGCCCCAATCGCTCCCACTTGGATCCACCCCTGGTGTAGCCTATACTTTGTTTACCCACTAGATGAGCGAGCTGGAGAGTATGGTATTCATCCTTTGTGTTTCTTTTAGAAGTGAGTACAGCGGATAGTTAGTCAGTTAATTATGCCAAAAGTTTTCATGATTTAATTGTTGCACTTTTTGTGTGATAATTTCTGATGAATTTACTTAAGATTATAAGCTGCTGATTTGAAATCATTAAATAATTGTTAATTATTATTAACGAATGACACCAGGGCTGCGGAGCTCTTGTAAACATAAAATGGTTCCGGTTCCGACTCCGGAGCTCTCTGTTTTCGCAAACATGGCTCCGGCTCCAGAGCTGCGTTTCTTTATAACATGGCTCCGTCTCCAGCTCCGGAGTTGTGTTTTTTTATAACATGGCTCCTGCTCCGGCTGTGCTTTGTTAATACACTTCAACAATTTCGGTATTCCTAGTGTCCTTCTTGTAGCAAGTGAGCGTGTTATTTCATGGTATTTTGAACTAATCTTAAACACTGCTACCACTATCAAGTCTGCGTAGTCGAAGTCTGAAGGAGTTCGGTCTTGAGTAGCCGGAGTCGGTAAAAATTCTTTAAAAAAAATCTGACTTCGGGCTGATCTTCTGCTCGCTGACTGTGACCAATGTTACCACTCTGTTATGAAGAAAACCCCAGAATTTACCTTGAAAAAAAAAACAGAAAATGATAAAAAAAACAGACATAAAATTGTTTAAAAAAAGCCACGATCAAACTTGAAATGTACGCTACCGGCACTTGCACATAAAAAATTATAGTATTATGCATTATTTCCATCAAGTTTTTAACAAGCTCAAGGCTATTTTGAATATACTGACAATTTACAAGCAGGCTAGCAGCAAATTAAGTGCATGCAGTAACATAAAAAGTTAGTTAGATCTTTTTTGAGAAACGTTGGATATTTCCTTTTACCTTCACTTATGCACAAATTGAAACATATACATGATACATTCAAGGTCTTGCAAGTATTTTTACCCTAATCATTGCAATGTTTGACTACTAATTTAACATACAAAATTTTACATTCATACCTATGCCAACGCGCCTGTAAAACAATGAACAGATTATCAACCACAGCATCTTCAAAACCAAACAAAACATTCCAAAATCATGCACAATAAGCAGCCCTTGACATATCAGCGATAGATTAGAGTGCTGACCTATGCCAAGTCGTGGTTAATCTGTAAAACATTAGATTTTAAACGATTTGGTTAAGCCTAGCCCTACTCAACTGTACCGGCTACTGTACTGACCCTCCTATGAAACTACTGTATTCTAGAATGGAAAATACAATAATACAACCAGGGCCTGATTAAGGGGGGGGACGGGGGCAATTGCCCCGGGCCCTCTGCTCTCGCTCTAAGGGGGCCCCCTTGATGACATTTATTTGCTTTGAATAAAATGTGCGTTTGAATAATTGTTGTGATTCAAAAGTGATACAAGAATACAACTCTATATTCCGATGTTGCGTTGAGTATCATTAGTGGTTTCTCTGCAAGTTTGACTTTCTGCCAGTTTTAGTAACCACTACCGTATATAAATATTTTTGGTTTTGTTCATTGCATGTATATTTGAATTTTGCTTGTACCTTTTCCTAGTAATCGTTCTTTTGGCATGGGTTTGTCTACTCGTGCATCATGCCTACTGCGCAAATGTCGCGAAAACTATACCATTTGCGTGCTTAAGCAGCAAAGCTAGTTCTGCTGAGGTTGAGTATCAATGATTGCGTAATGTCTTGTGCCGTCTGGAGGTAGCTGCAACCGAATGGCGACGTTTGTCTCGTCATAAAGTGGAACGTATGATGGAAACGCACTTGTCTTCCGATGGCTACTATTCTTGTGTTACATCATAAACATATGAAGCTAGTCAAGTCATTTACATTACATGTTATTGCGTGTTCTGTCAAAAAATGTTTTTGATCAAAAAATCGCAAGAATCTGGCAGTGTTAACTGAAACGCCGCGACTGAAACTTTTTTTCAGCAAAGCTTCTGAGCAGCAACGTTAAAACAGTGTGGTATGGGGCGCCGTTCGTAAAAATATTATATCTGACAGGTTTAGCACAAAAACTGCTATCTCTGCGCATATTTAACTATCTCTGTGCAGAGATGGCTATCTCTGCGCGCATTTAGCTATCTCTGCACGGATTTAGCTGTCTCTGCGCACAGATAGCTATCTCTGCGCAGATTTAGCTATCTCTGCGCAGAGATAGCTATCTTTGTGTGCATTTAGCTATCTCTGCGCGTATTTAGCTATATCTGCGCAGAGATAGCTATCTCTGCACGCAATTGGCTATCTCTGCGCAGAGATAGCTAAATCCATGCAGAGATAGCTACCTCTGCGCAGAGATAACTAAATGCGCGCAGAGATAGCTATCTGTGCGCAGAGATAGCTAAATGCGTGCAGAGATAGCTAAATCCGTGCAGAGATAGCTAAATGCGCGCAGAGATAGCCATCTCTGCACAGAGATAGCTAAATATGCGCAGAGATAGCAGTTTTTGTGCTAAATCTGTCAGATATAATATGTTTACGAATGGCGCCCCAAAGTGTGGCGTTAATTAGAGCACATATATGCATTTATATTGTTTCACAGTGCCGGATTTAGGGGGGCAAGGGACCCG
>JGI24022J15233_10005781_pt1 | contig 13230 bp, 8 predicted proteins | sample Ectturendosymbi2_FD_15233 | JGI IMG/M metagenome (IMG submission 15233) | reverse complement strand
CCTAACTTTTGTGAGTTGCAAGCCTTGTCTTCTGAACTTTCAGCGTTTTCAAAGTTGTGTATCATGAACACCCTTTTGCATTTTCTCCTGCAATTTCAGTTATGCCGTAGTCTCAGGAACATACCCTTGGGTGTATCTTAGGTAAATCAAAAGTGATTATCACGGTTGGCTGAGTATGATGACGTCATCAGGGGGCCCCTCTTTTTTGTCTTGCCTCGGGCCCCCCCAACCCTAAACCCACCACTGATAATAATGATATGCCTTAAAACTGCTCTCTGGCATTTTATGTCTTTTTTGGGATAAGGTCTGGCTTTTTTGGTGAAAACAAGTTGGCAAACCTGTGGTAAACTTCGTTCAAACACTACCTATTCCAATTAGTAGGCCTACAGTAACAGTGTGAGTGTAATGTAGTAAAAGCTTCTGGTTTTGTGCTTAACAATACAGACAGAGCATTTTCAAAAAAGTGTCATTTTTATTTTCAAACTTGTGCAAGTTTTAGGTTGAAAATTACTCATCAGGCTATTATATGCTGTTGATAATGGCTTCTGTTCACTCTGTGGTGCTTGTACGAAGCCAGCAGTCAACTAACCAAGAATTTTCATGTAAGTACAGCTCATGTTCTTCTTGGGAGTTAGTATTTTGAAATGCTTCGTAAGCGTTCATTGTTTTGTAGGCTAGAAATACTACTGAAGGCACACTTGACCTATTACTTTACTGTATTTGAAATACAAAGAGCCATTGAACCAAATAATGGGAAAAAATCAGGCGCAAAGTTCATACAAAAACAGAGCAGGCAGGAAAAGGAAGGTGACAAAAATATTTACAGAAATAATACATATAAGGGGCGGAGAATAATACAATTAGAAAAAGGTATAAAACAATTGTTTTACAGTACATTCACAACATATAGATCAACATAACACAGGTGATTGTGGGCAAGCAATGGGTGAAGAGTTGAGGCATGTACAGATGGGCAGTTGAAGCAAACACACAGGTGAAGGAAACGAACAACAATAAGGGTCGTGAGGCAGAGAGCAATGCAATTAGATAACATAACATTTCATTACAAAATCAAGTATCAAGGGTAGCAAACAATGTTTGTACATGTAAATTGTTAAGAAATAACAATTTACACACGGACCATAATGGGGTGAGTTCCACAGATAAGTTATGATCAACCTGATATGCATGGTGTCACAAAATGATGTTGAAGAAACAAGAGCATGGACAGATCACAGTAATATTAGCAGCGAACTTTAATCCAGCAAGTGTTGGATACACGAAATATAAAAAATGTTTAGTAAATGAGAGTAGTATTTAGTTCTAGAAAAAAAGCAGTTTCACAAAAACTCACGACTTATGTGGACTAGCCACTTATTTCAAAGATATAACTGGTGTCATGTCATTGACACTGCACCTCAGCTTTACATGATTGTGGGCCTAGGGCAGGGGTCGGGAACCTATGACTCGCGAGCCAGATGTGGCTCTTTTAATGATGACAGTTGGCCCGCTGGATATTTTCTTTAAACGATTGTTACGGATAAAACTTCTGCAATTTTCCATCTGCCAGACTACAAAGGCATAAGCAACACCATGCAGCACCAGAAGTCACATTAACAGTAAGAAGCATGTTATTAAAGAGAAAATTCATACATTTACCATTGTTTAAAAGTATTGATTTTGCATCAAGTGTTGAAAAATATTATATGACTCTCACGGAAATACGATTAAAATATATGTAGGTTTCATGACTCTCTTAGCCAAAAAGGTTCCCGACCCCTGGCCTAGGAATTAAACAGAAGTCAATGTCTGTGAGGTCCTAGAGGGGGACATTGCTTCATTTGCCTCAAAATCCTCGTATTAAAGTGAGGGTGTTCCTCAATAGGGGAAATCTGAGCTTTGTCCTTACGTATGTCATGACAGATGCATATGGTTCCCAGCGTATTTCAGCTATTTTTTCTGCCAGTTTTTTGTTCACTCTGGTGCTATCCCTCTACTTGTTGTAAAGACAAGTGGATTGAATGAAGACTTCTCAATGTCAATTACTCTTTGGTTATGCAACGTATATACTCACTTATTAGCCGTACTTTTTTACCTGGAATATGGCCTGTATTTTGCCTGCGGCTTATATGCACAACATACCCAGAGGGACAAAGTTTTTGCATGAGCTATCACCGCATTTCAGTCATCCAGTCGAACCGCAAGTGCCATTTGGCAATGGACAAAAGTACGACGATCAACGTACTTATAGACGAACTTCCTTCTTCCGACAAAGATTTCTTAGGTTTTGAACAATAAAATTGACTTTCATTACATTTGCCTGTAAAAATCAATATTTTGTGGTTGATTGATTGCGCAGGGTCTTTACCGGTGAAAAGGTCAATTGACTTCAAGCGTATTCGTGAATTACCCTCGATTCTCGGTGTATCATACTATATGGCTAAAATTTCTGCTGCAGCTTATCTGCGCATGTGGCTAATAAGCGAGTGTATACGGTACCTTCTCCTTTGCATGTTGTTGATAGATCTCTGCTAGGGATTTCCAAGAATATGACTGTGAGGTAGGATGTGTGATCCTTATGTCTAACAAAGTCTTCTCACAGCTATTCCACAGTCCTCTCGCAGAGATATCCAACCTTGCATTGTCAGCAGTATTGACTTTTCTCTCGCAGTCGTTTTCATTGATTGGCAGAAGTGTGGGTTCCGTCTGAACATCTTGACAGACCTTTTTCATTATCTGTGCCTCAGAGTCTCTGACTCACTTGTGCCTTATTAAAGTGTAACCACCCCGTTTGCATATGAGGCTGTGATCCACAGAGTTTGTCTCTCCACAAGCACAGTGGGTGGGTATGTACTTCACCTTCCATCCATATCTCATGCAGATGGCATCTGTGAATTCTTGTTTGTTTAATGCATATCCAACTGCTTTGATTGGCAAGGCTGACAACCAAGAAGATGCCCCAAGAAGGGCATCGCGAAAAATATCACCCATTGATTTGTGAAAAAGCAGTAATTCAGTGATCGCGGCGTGTGATCTTTTCGCTGCTTGCCAACAATACACATCAATGGAGATTTAGAGTGCAACAGAGAACAATAAAGGTTGCTGCCCACAACAGCTCGCATTGCACCCTTTCTGCTTGTCTTTTCCCATCGCAACAATGCCAGGCACCTGAACATGCATGGATAACTTCTTCACAAATCTCAAACCATATTTACGACCAGCTGATAAACATGTTGTCGTTTTCATGCACTACCATCTTGACATGCGGCTGCTACAAAGTAATCACAACATGTTCTGTGATATTCACATTTTTTCTGCAACAACAGCAGAAGCGTTACTTTTCAGCATCCAAGAGCTGACAATTGTCGAATGCTCAGGCCACGTGCAAATAAAATTTTCCATTGTTTTTTTGTGCAAACAAAATTTTGCGTTGCTTTTTCATGCGAAAATAAAATTTTGCGTGTTTTTTCATGGTAATTTGTTTTTCATGGTAATAAGTTGTAATTTGTTTTCATAGTTCAGTTAATGCAACGAAAGTATCTATGAAGGTTTTATGTATTGAAATAAACAAAATAGTGCTGTAAGTTTTAGTCAAATTGAACCCAAATCGAGTTATTTAGCGATAGGCAAAGCACAGCTGAACGCATGTGCGTTTATGGACGGAGTCAGGAGTTTTTCGGAAAAGCAGAAATGCTGTCTAGGACCAGGTGATATAAAAACTGTTATAACTTTTCTTTACAATTTTTTTATTTAAAACTTGGCAGGATGCTTTGTAACAGCTATAACAACCGTTATTGTGATTTTTACATTTTTCCCATTGTTGGAATAGGTGCAATAAACTTTCCAAAGTCAAAAAACAGCCAATCCACCCTTGTTTTAGGGTGTTATTTCTCTCCAAAAGAAGTGGAAAAATTATTTGATTTTGTTTTTCGTAAACTACACAATGTGACTGATGTTTTTGTGCAGAATTTGTGTTTTTATCGTGCATGGTTTTCTCTACAGAGCCTTTTTGAAACAAGGCCTTGCCCACTCAAGCGACAATGTGAAAACCATGCTGGTGTCCGAGAGCTAGACAGCAACCACAAATATATCGTGGACCGGCAGTTAATGTGTTAAGTTATTGCAAACCAGTGGTTCTCAATCTTTTCTCATGGTAGACCCTTTATACTGTCCCCAAAACAGTTGCAGAACCCATCATCAGCATTTTTATTGTCTCAAAATTTAGCACTTTGGCTCTCGGCCATTGAAGATCTACGTCGGAGGTATGCTGACTACTGTTCTCACCTGACATAAATGTTCCCACCAGTGTGTATATTTGCATTTTCTTTTTGATTTCATTGCTGGAAATAGCATAAACATGTGGTTCTAGACTGAGTTTAAGTAATATTAAAGGTTTTGGAGTGAGCATCCAAAGTCTATGTAGTCCAGAGACTGTTTAAAAACATGGTACTTTTGAGTTGGTCCACCTAGGTGGGAATAGGTCCACTGGGTCAGGACTGCAATTTGTGTGAAAGAAGTACTTTGATGTGTTTCCAAATGCTAAAGAATGTATTGCAAATGTTTATGCAAGTATATTTAGGCATGTTGATAAAGTTTAATTGCATAATGCCAGAGTAAGGCACTTTTATGTCTCAAAAAAGTGAAACTTTTGCAAAAAAGTGACTCTGGTAGGCTCAGGCCTCAGTGGTATGTTGCCTAAAATGTTTTAGAAATGATTTGGTATGTTGGCAATTGACTAGTGTAAACGCAACAAAACGTTTGCCAGGTTAACCATTTTAACATAAAGCTGGAATACTTAGCAGAAGGCATTAGAATTTTCTGCCTAAACCGTGTGGAAATGGTGGATATTGTGGCAGGGAAAACACCCGATAATGAAAGTGCTAATTTGGTCACTGTTTAATCAGAAATGCAGTAATGTTCACTTTGCCACATGGCCACAGAGCATAATCCCTAACCTTAAACTTCAGACATTAACCCGTTCAGTCCTGTGAAAACCACGTTTCATGCAGAGCTTTGCAATCCTATAGCCCGCCAGGCAATTGAGCTAGAGAGCTGTTCAAACTGTCTACGGATTCAACAAGTCTTGTAGTCAAAATCGAAAAAACAATTATTAGTTTTTGGTGGGGAGTTTTCGGGTGGGGAACGCCACAAGTGGGTGTGTTTTTGGCTACATTTATCTGGCCCTGGGCCCCAACTTATTGGGCCATTATTATGGCTCAAGATTTTTTCGGAAACTAGGCCAAAATCTGCATCTTTAGAGCCCTTGAATGACTTTTTAGCATATCTGCAGCCGAAATTATGGACAAAACACCAAAAGTTGCATCGCAAGAATTTAGAACTATTTTTTAGGATCGCGCCAAATGGTATTTGCAGACCCCTGTTCTACATAATGTTACAGACCAAGCTTGTATCGGGTTTTGATATGTGTAAATTCATTATTATTGTCTTCAGATGTTTCTGCTCATCAAAGATATGATAGCTCAATGCAAACACATCCTTACGCAAAGCTTTCTCAAAAAAGGTGAGTTCATTTCATATTTTTGTGTGTTGCAGCTATTGCTTGGTTGATTTTCTGGTTCTTCATGAAAAGGTTTTCATGAACAAGCAGTTGTGAATATATCTGCTGCAATCTGTGCAACATAGCTGACTCAATTTAGCTATTTTTCTGCATTTGGTTGTTGAACTGCACACTGGCTGGGGTGACTGGTAAATTGATAGTTGAATTTTTCTTGTTTACAATCCATCACACCAACATATGGATACTTCTATTTTTAAACTTCTTGACAATCGCAGGTTTTGAAAATATTCTCAGCTGTTTTTGTAAAACACCATTTTGTAACTTGTTTGATGTATTGACTGTTTTAGCAGTTTTTTATGTAAGTGTCAAAAGATATCAATGATAGATTGTTCATTGTTGTTAATTTAATTATGAAAGTTTTTAGACTTAGATTTGCTGAATGGCACTTATTCGTTTGTTATACATTTTTGTGTGGTGCAATGTTATGTGACGACTGACATATGTGTAACAATTCAGCAGTATTGAGTAATAAAAAGGTTTCAGTATTGAGTAAATTCAGTGTTTCAAAGTGCTGAGAATTTTACCAGCTTGTTGGTGCAGCGTACCCAGGTGTGCTAGAAATACATCCTCTATTTGCTGAATGGTGGAATCTGCCACTGTCATTCAAGTTTAATGCAAAATCTATCAACATACTGCCAAATGTTGACATTGTTTGTTTCCAGGCCTGTGTCCTTGTTTGATAAAACATATCGACGCACTCCGTCAAGATTCTCCAATCGTAAAGAAAAAAATGTGAGTTCAGATTTGTGGTAACTTTGACCAGAGACATGTTGATGTGATGTAACTTTGTTTTTGCAGGGTAGGGCAGCTATTACAGTTTTTGTCATAGGTTTGTAAAGAAAGGAAGCAGTGATTTCTAGTTTGCAAACAAAGGATTAGGGGCCAAAGAAACTAGGGTGGGCTACAGTGTCTTGCCTGAAAAATTGTTCATGCTCAAAAAGGAGATTTTAAAAAAATTTACACTTTGACTTGAAATGAGTTAAAATTGACATAAAAATATTTTTAAATCTTGACAGTTTTCATATACAGATTTAATCCATGTTTGAAATGAGTTTTGCCCTAAAGCAAAATAGTCGGTTGTAGCCCTCCTGCACCCCCAGCTCCTATGCTTATGTTTACCAGTGCACTGTTGTCCAATGACACACGTGTTTTTCTTCAACATAAAACAAAATATCATATAAAATAATTTGTCAGAGATCTTTTGATAAAATTATTCGGCTTGTGTACGAACGTCATGAGTTGCAACTACAATTCAGTTTCTACCGAAGTTAAGGCAGTGGTTGTAGGTTACCATTTGATGTTCAAAGAAAGCATACAACTGTATCGCTACTGTGTCTGGGATGTCGCTTCACACTGCAACATATTCCCCGCAGGTTATTCGGAAACGAAGTAGTGAAGTTGATAGATGTAGAAACTTGGAACAAAGAGAGCAATACAAGCGACTCATCGAGCAGTATCGGAACAAGTCGTTGGCAGAAACAGAGCTGATTTTTTGTAAACCACTAGCATCTTCTGATGCGACCACTGGAATCCGTCTCAAACCAAGCACTCCCGTTATGATTGATTTGACGAAAAGTTTTCTCAGTTCGTCTGCGAAGGTACTCCTAGATTATTGTTATACTTTTGTATCTGCGTGTATATCCTACAGAATCACCAAGATAGCTGTGATCGTTTATTTTTGGTAACCACTGTTGCTCTGAATGCATGCAATCGTCGAAACCAAAAGCACTGGACATCAGCTCCGTATAAAAAAAAAACTTTGAATGTCAGTTAAAGAACAGGCTAAACGTTTTGAGCTGTGTTAGCGCTTCAAACCACGTGGTTAACTTTAGTAACTTAAGCTAAAGTAGTGATCATGTTATCTCAGCGGTCTTAATCTCCGCGAAGCTAACGGAGATCCCAATTAATATTTGATAAACCGTAATGCGCGGCTAGACTAAAGTAAAACGCGTTTCTAGTCGATTTCGATTCCACATATTTTACGTGGTTACTTTTTGCATCTAAAAGAATGTAAATCACGCGATTTACTGCACTAGTGAAAATTACACACTCAATTTGCATCAGTTTCGACGTAGATACCACTGTGAAGCTTTCAGCATTACCAATAAACTGTACGGGTAAAATTAGTTGCGTGCGACAGCACAAATTTGTGATTGCTTTGCCGCATAGTACCTGGATATTACCTTTTGCTTGGCCTGTGATGAAATATTTGCATTCGTTCCGGTTACTAACTAAACATAATTTTGTGTTTCATCAAAATAGACTAAAAAAGAGACCCGCAAACCAGACACCACAAAAGGTCGGCCAGATATCAGGTGAGATGATTAAATTTCACTGTTATTATCCACTTTTTTACATCTCTCGGAAATGTGTTATTTTTTATATAACCTGATCATGATTTTGTGCGAAATCCAGTTCAACGTTGTTTCGACGCTTTGCATGACGCCCGTTGGTTGTATTACGTTTCTTCGTTTTATGGTAAAAAATGCTTCTGCAAGAATTTTTTTTACAGATTTCAAGATGATCCGTCCAATAAAGTTCAGGCCCTATTGCCTTCGCAATTGGAGTTTTACCGAAACGAAAACGAAGAAGAGACATGTATGCAAAAGCTTTATAATGTGGCGATGTTGCTTGGACTGTAAAGTCGTCCATAATTTAGTAAACTAACCAATAAAAGTCCTCGATCAGGGTAGTAGTCGACTCGTGCGGTCATTGCGAAACTTTACCGTATCAGAGGTTTACAGAACACCAACAAGCGTTGTGCATGAGCGGTGGTTGAAGGTCGCTCGTGTTAAAGTTGTGCCTGTTCTGTTCATGTCGTAAACATGGCACTACTGTCTGATGGTTGAGGTAACCACGTAGCAGTCTAAGGTTTTCAAAGCAGGAAAATAAAAGAATGGTTGAGCAAATTCAGGCTGTACTTCGTAAAGAAAAAATTAACTGCTCTTGCAACGTTTACTGTAATGGTGATGTAAGAAGTTGGTAATTTTCACCTTTAAAGAGTAAAATGTTAAGTTTACTCAAAATGTTCGTGTTGCACATGTATTTTTGCTTGCACTGCATCTTTTCTCAGATTTGAAAAATGAAGCAAGCTCATTCACCAAACCCGTGTCGCAATCTCAGCTAAGTCTGGACCACTTGTCACAACCGGTCAGCACTTACCTTTGCAAGAATTTCATTCCCGATTTGTAAGTGTTTGTGCATAAAGAACCAGCAATGTATTGGCCAAACCGTGTTTTCAACCATTATGTGGAAATTTCCCGATGTTGCTTTCGGCCAAAGGAAGCAGGTGTTTGAAATCACCCATTAAATACGTTCATGCTGCCCAACGTTGATGTCCAATGAGTCGAAAAAATTGTAGGTGCCACTTTGGCTGCTGCGTAAATCGTCTGAGTTTAACTGAGCCCAGACTTCATTCGTTCTATTCCTGAAGCAAGTTGCTTCGCACTGTTCCCCCGCACCTCCTTTAGTTGTTGGAGACAATTGCTTTGTACGTGATGGACTTGCGGAACGCTTCATTTTGTTAAAGCACAACCTTTTCGCTATGGACGGCCGCATTTCATTAATTTTCATGAACTATGGCCGCCAGTGAGATCAAGATGCAGTAGCCCCGCTGATTAAGCCCGCGGTTAATAACCCCAAAATTGTCCGGTCCGGAATGACTCCATTTATTCCTGTAATAAAAAACTCGCTTTATAAACCCAAAACCCCGCTTAAGAAGCTCAATTTTCGAACACATTTTCATAAAAGTGGGTGAAAAAGCGTCGCAACTCACACTTTGTCTTGCTTTCGACGGTTTCACCAAGGCCTTCTANAGGGAGTTTTTTCTCTGGAACAGTGGTTCTTAACCTTTTTTCTACCACACCTCCCTTAAGTAATCGTCGTTTGTTTCAAGCCCCCTGACTTTCAGTAAGTTGTAAAAGCAAATGTATTTGTTGGTAAATTTAATAATCAACTTTCCATGTTATAGGGCGCTTTTGAGCTCGCGCGCCCCTGGAAATTTCTTGATACTCCCTGGTTAAGAACTATTTTCTAGAAGGCCTCGGTTTCACACTTCCTTACGTTGCTGACCTAGTTCTTAATTCAACTGTTTCGTCACAAATCGTATATTTGTGCCGGAATCGATAGGCAAAACAACTGTTGCTCTGTAGAATTTATTTTCAAAATGGCGAAGAGACGGGCAGACGTAGTCTTGTATGTCTAAGAAACTTGTTAGTTTAGTAAATTATCTAGCACTACCAAAATGCACTGGACTGGAGCCGAGACGATTTGACAAAATGCATGAAATAGAAAAATTGAACGGCCATCTTCGACAATTTATACGCCACCAATGAGGCAACTTACTTTCGATGTTTTTGCACGGAAAGGAATATTGTTGTACTGTAATAAACAAAGAAAATTGCTCATTACCAGTGCTGTTTAGCGATAGTACAGTCGGCCATACTCATTTATGCGCATGAGAGTGGCGAAAATTTGTCCCCCAGTTAATAAGCCCAAGATGTCCGGTCCCGGATTGGATTTTATAAGCGGGGACTTTTTTCAATGTTATTCAATTGCTTCTGTTCTACCTCCACACACTTCGCCTAGCTTGCTATCATAGGTCTGTTTGGCTGTCTTTCTACTAAGTATTCTCATCCTTATACAAGAGTTTTTATTAATGCACCACCGCCATAATGTATATTTTAAGTTAGATGTGCATGGCCGCATAACTTTTTATCGAAGGCATCAGGTTGTGTACCCCCTATGTTAGAGCATATGATAGACTAAATTAAGGGCATGGATAGCAAGGATTATCGGTTTTGTTGGTCGACATGAAATTTGCGTCCTGATTAACGTAAAAATAAGCCCTGTGTGAAACCCATCGATGGTTGAAGATTGTTTTTCTAGGGAGTGCAGTAGCGTTTCACAATCACAATTAGGAAACGTTCCTGCTGACATCGTTGTGATGAATTATGACAAAGTCTTAGAGATTCTTGAGCCTCAACTCACACAATGTCGTTGTCTCGATCGTGCTGGGTGGATCTTAAATCTCTTCCATAAGGGCTTGCATCAATGCCGACAAATCATGGTTTACAAAGTTTCGTTGATTTTGTTTTGCGTTGTTTGATTCGAAACGCTTCAGCGCACCCAGTGCGTGGTTAGCGTCATGCTGTAGGCGAGTAAAACGGAATGGTCCTGGTTCACTTTTGATTGAAAATCCTGCATTCGTAAAAATAAAACATGGGATTTTGAAATTAGTTGCATTTAATTTTCCAGCCAAGTGTAAAATATCGGACGAATATTAGTCAACTTTGGTTTCGCTCTTTCGTAATCAGTTTGACGTGAATAGGCTGAAACTGAAATAAACTGTACATCCAGAGCTGTGAGGTACAAAATGGACAGTTCCGTTATGAACGCCGTGTTGTCAACACAGTATCTTTAGACACCTTTACACAAGTGATGTGTTAGTAGCAAAGCTATTTAGACTGTTTGACTAAGAACGTTCTTAAATGCTCCAATCAGTTATTGCTGTTTGTCAATTGGTTTGAGAAATTTGCTTGTTATGATGTAGTGATGGAATCTCGAGACTCATTTTTGCGAGTCTCAGTCTTGAATGCTACAGATCTCGGTCACAAGCCTAGTGCCTTGAGATTTTGAATACTGCAACGATATGGCCAATAAAAACTTCTATAATTCAACGTGTTTATGTGTCTGCTGTATCTGAAGGTAAGAAACAACCAAAGCAGGCACGAAAAATGCCAGAAATTCGAAAGAAATTCAACTTCGAAGTGGTGATGATATTTTTTTGAAAATTCTTAGAAACATTTCGGCATAATCCACAAATTTTCAAGTCTCGGTCTTGGTCTCGAATTTTGTACTAGGTCTCGACTGCATCTCTGTTATGATGTTGTATTTGTGATCCTACTTCTCTACACTTGGAATAAACTACACATTGTGCATTTGTTGCGCTTGCAGAGTAAAGGCTCACAGTCGTCACCAGCGTGAACGTCAACGAGAAATTGCTGAGTATGAAACTCGGGCGCGGTTGTTGCGTGAACGCAGGGAAGCGAAAGAAGATAAGTTGTTTGAATTGCTGGAAAGTAGACTGAAAGTGGTGGAAGATGTTATACCAGAATTATCGCCCGTAAGTTTCTTTTGCACAAACCGAGGACTCAAGCCTTTGATTTCGGGTTCCAGAAAGTGCTGAAAACCGTAGCACTTGTGAAGATCCCTGCTGCCAAAATGTGCTTAAGCAGGAAGTTAGCAGGTTAAGTGCTAATGATATTGTTGCGCCATTCGTCTAATTAATGCTGATGACCTGATCTACCTTCACGCAATGTTGGTTCTTCCTGGACAGCCATCTCCATTTTGTCGCAAGTCATTTGCGTTGCCCAAAGGTGGAAATTTCATTCCTGTGCAATTTTCGTTTTTTTTTTTTATCAAGAATTACAAAACGAATATTTTATTTCAATAGGTCTTGCACTTGATAGATCAATCTTATTTATTGGTTTGTTCCTTTTCAGGAAATGGAAGAAGTTGTTGAAAATTCTCTAATTGCCCACCCGTCGCACGAAGTTCTTGCGGAACGTTTTAACATCAGCATAACAAGAGGGCACATGTCAACGCTGTCTGGCTTGAAGTGGTTGAATGATGAAGTGAGTTTTTGCAATCACCTCAGACTTTAAATTAAAGATTGCGGGCACTTGATGATTCTAGCTAGGCAAGGCGTTCACTTTCGCAACGCGGGCCAGCATTATTGTATCCCCGTGCATTTCAGATCATCAATTTTTATATGGAATTAATTGTCGAAAGATCAAATTTAAAAGATGACCTTCCAAAAGCGCACGCAATGAACACCTTTTTTTACCCGAAGCTTGTTCAGCAAGGTTACAAATCCGTTAGAAGATGGACTAAACGTGTTGACGTCTTTTCCAAATCTCTTTTGCTTTTTCCAATTCATTTAGGAGTGCATTGGACGTTGGCCGTAAGTATTGCTTTCCGGTATTGCTTGCTTTGAACATTAGTGTTTTGTCACTTCTCGTGTTGCTATGTGTGAAAAAGCTTGTTGTTGCCGACTTTTTCCACAGGTGGCTGATCTGCGCTCTAAAGAGATTCGATACTACGATTCTATGGGTAGTTCAAACGACAAATGCTTGGCTGCGTTGAAACAGTATTTGGCCGATGAACATATGGACAAAAAGAAAGCCGCCTATGACGTTTCTGAATGGAAAACAATTAGCCTTCCAGCAAACGTAGGGTTGTTGTTACACTCATAAAAACAATTTTCTTAAAAACATAAAATGCGCCGAAGTTGGTGAAGGCTTTTTTTCTCATTCTATGTGTTGTCTTTTTACATTGCAGGATATACCGCAACAGATGAATGGATCAGACTGTGGGGTGTTCGCATGCGCGTTTGCCGAGTTTGTCAGCCGAGACGCTGCTTTGACATTCACTCAAGAGCACATGCCCCTGTTACGGCGAACGATGGTGTGGGAAATAATAAACAAGGGTCTGGCCAGATGACAAGCGTAGATGTTAAAAGCCATTTGGAAAGCTTTTACTGAAGAGAGGTAGGGGCTGGCACTCGCTGGCCCTGTGGACGAAGCAAGCCGGAATAAGTTACTCCACAATTATGCTAAATACAAGCCGCTGGGTTCGAAAGAAATCCCGTA
>JGI24022J15233_10005779_pt1 | contig 13234 bp, 12 predicted proteins | sample Ectturendosymbi2_FD_15233 | JGI IMG/M metagenome (IMG submission 15233) | reverse complement strand
TGGCCCTGTCCTCCCAAAGATCCCTTGGCGCCATGACACCCCCTTGACCCTTTCCAACCGTGCGGAGATGTGTTAATTGGTCAATCAAATATAATTTTTGTTTGTGAATTGCGTTAGCTGAGGCGACCTAAGTCATGTTTATCCAGATTACCTGAAATCATGTAGAATTCGTCGGGCGAGACCAGGCGCGCTAGACGTTAAAGTTCGCGTCAAGTAACAGCCGGTCGGGTGGTTGTGACAGGAAATCGCGTGTCACCGGTGTGTAGCAACTAATTAAAACAGCTGGTTGTATTCAGTGTCCGCAGCAACGAGTTCTGAAGCGTGACAATGGTGCAGCAAGAAAACGTGTTACGTCACAAAGCCTCGGCTCTGTTTTTAAAATCCAGTCTAACAGCCTAACAGTCATCACTCAGGGTCGCCAGATGGTGTCAAATTTGGCGAACATTGCCAAAAATCACTGTTTTTCAAACATTTTGCCAACTTTTTTTGGCAATATTTTTGTATGCCAAATTTTTGCTATTTTATTGGCAAAACAATCCATTTTGGATTATTTATCAAATTAATACCAAAACTTTGAATAGAAGAAATAGCTCAACATTAATTGTTGTGAATCTTCTACAATTGCACCAGAAAATATGTCTGAACTCTGAACACGATTTTTGCTTAAATAATAATGCTGTTATTATTGCAGTGTTAGATTTCATTCACAACCGATCTTACCTGCGTATTTACTTTGAAATTGACTTGCCTGCTAGATTTAGGTTTGTGTGCATTTATACCAGGCCTGCGCAACATACGACCCGCGGGCCACACGCGACCCTTCGAAGCTTTTTTTGCGGCTCACGAGAGGTTTCACGATTGCAGAAACATTTGCAAATGTATGTTATTCAGATAATTAATTGCCGTTTCAGAATTTCTTTCAAACTACAACAAAATAAAATAGAGTGGAGTTTTGCGGCCGGCCCGAGGCAAATTTATGTTGATCAATTTGGCACTTCGACTTTCGGAGTTGTGTAGGCGTGATTTAAAGCAATGATTCCATAAGTAATGACTAAATAGAAATATTGCTTCCGTTTTTTTTTACTATGAATCATAAGGAATCATTTCCCACCATCTTGATTCCCACTTAAAAAATCTTTTTAACTGTCAAACTTTAAAAATCGAAACGTATGGATAAAATATGAATTGAGAAAACGTTCAGTATCGAAAAGTCGATATAAGCAACAACACTTCGCATTTATAAAATTTTTTTGCCAACATTTGCCATAAATTGGACAAAGACTTGCCAAATCTTTGTAAAGCATCTGGCAACCCTGTCATCACTCGTCGTTATTTCAAATCAACAACAACGATGACCGCAGGTGTTTTTTCGTGCTTCGGTCACCGGGTGAGTGAATTCTTTCGCTGCCTGAGCTCATCTCATCCCCTCCTATAAGCAGTATCGATGCTCGATCGCAAGCGTTTAATTCAAACTGGCCACACCGTTTTTCCAAAATATCACCCAGAAATCCTGCCATTGCTGGATTTCTTTCGTTGGGTCAAGATGACAGGGCGAAATTTCGTTGCTGGAGCGGCTATTTGTCGCGCTGGGAGCCTAATGAAAGTGCTTTTGTCGAGCATGCAAAATAGTTTCCACATTTCGAATACGTTCTACGACCGAACGGTGTCGGGTTTGGGTTTGAGATCACTTCCAGGTTTCTCAACCTTTGTGGACCACCCTCACACAAACTCGGACAAGCCGTTCCTGCCTGTCTTGCGCTGAGAAGGTGCGTTTTGTTTGAACATTTTACTGGTGCTGCGTTTCAGTGTCTAACAACTTCCTCATGTTTACAGAGTGTCAGCAACTGCCACAGAAATACTCCATCACCGTCCGGTGAAAGATCTCCTTTCACCAAAAAAACGTTACGATTCATTCGCCCGTTCGTATGTTTTCGCTTGCTAGCATTGCGCCGCGTCAGAGCCGCATCCAGCTGATATTTTTTGGGGGGAAATGATTGTAACTTGTTGTGCCTAACAATGAAACATGTTTTTGAAATTTTCGGAGGGGAGAGCAATTGCGCGGTTGCCCCCTTGGTTGCGGACCTGTGCCACGTAACTTGACCGATGTCCGACTTGTCGTGTGCTTATTTTGAAAATAAAAAGAGTTACTCGGTCATAAGAACCTGTGTACGGAAAATGTGGGTTTACTTTAACGAACAAGAGTTCACGAGCGTTGTGACAGGTCTTATACGAGTTGCGGAAAAGCCGAGTTTGTAGAAGAGTTTATACTGCATGCAGAACAGGTAAAGGATAGTTTGCGAGTAGTTGCATCGCTTCGATTCTAATCAAAACGTGTCGAGCTCATCGATTGGCTTCCACGGAGAAAAAACTTTGACGGAATGCAAAAAACGCTGTTGATGTTGGACGAACCTGAGTGTTACGGCTTTGTTAAAACAAAGGCAGTCATCACTGAGACGCCAATGCCGCTCACATCGTTCAAAACCTGTTCAACAACGGAACAGAACACGACACGATCAGCTTGAATAGTCTACATCGCGGTCTTTACAAACGTCGACGACGCCTCCCAAATCCTTCGCTCAGCAAAACAGGCTTGCCCGGGAGAGGTCAAAGGGTTATTTGCTGTTAGATTTCATGCAGTGCACGCCCGGCAAGCTTCGACTTCGTACAAAAGGTTTTCCAAAATGCTTTTTTCCGAAACCCCATCGAGTGGTGTTCGACCGACTTGGCGGAAATGACGTAGTGCTCTGAGGGTCACGCATCGATAGTCACGCATAGGCGCTATTCGAACTTCTCCATCTTTTCGAACCGAAAGATGCTCAGCAAAACGTTCTTAGAAGACCAGGCGACGACCTCATTGCAATATCTACTTGAGAATGAGATTGCCCTCTCGACATGCTCAACTCTAAATTAAGGTGTCTCTCTCTCCCCGAAGCAAAAGTCAAAGTTAAGCGACGCAAAAAAGCTTTACGCAAGCGGCGAATTATTCAGAAAAGTTGGTTTCTTGGCACCGCTGCTGTCAGCCGTTCTCCCGGCAATCCCCTGTTTGCTGACGAGCTTTTCAAAACGATTATGTAAAGATAATAGAAAATATAATACAATGGAAAGCCTAACGAAAGTGATGCTGATACGATAATGGCATGCGTAAAGGATATGATGCTGGCTGACCTGCGCGTTTTGACAAACATGATGGAAAACAATACCCGGCAATACGACCGTTCGTGAAGGTCGTTTCAGACTCGAACACGGACATGAATGAAATTCTCGCCCACACCGACCTCACACCTGGTGAAAAGGTGAAGCTGTACGGTCAAATCTTGGAGCGTTACATTGTTTACAAGGAATTGATAACAGCAAGTTGCGCGTAAAAAGGAAAAAATTGCCTGAGAACGAGAGACTGCGCGATGTTACGAAGCCATGGAAAAAAGAAGCGATTATTTTTTGGACAACTCTTGGTTGGGTTCAGGAATACCAAGCGATTGGGTTTGGAATAACTTTGGTGAGTTTGTTTACCTTTACGATAAACCAGCACTTCCCGCAGCAACATCACATCCTGATTGCTGCAATGGTGCACGACACAACAAAACTTGGTAGGAGCGGGTTTCAATATGAGCTTCAAGACTTCCACTCTGGGAAAGGCTAAAAAGCTGAAATCGGAGACTTCAGGGTAAACTGCAACAATCCTTGGAAGATCTAGAGGAGTTCAAAGCGTGAAGAATGCCGCTGGCCAAACTGTATAATCAAGAAAGGAATACTTGGTATAATTTGTGCCAATTCGGCGCAACTTTTCACTTCCTAGCGTTGTCTTGAGCGGTGCTGACGATCAGTGGCAAGCTGAATTGATTGATTTGCACAAATTAAAAAGTTTGATAATGGTCACATGCTCATTTTGATTGTCACTGACGTTTTTTCAAAATTCGCGTGGACCGAGGCGCTGAAGAACAAAACAAGCAAGACCGTCCTCAAAGCCTGCACGAAAATTCTAAACAGGAGCGGAAGAAAGCCGTTGCTTTTGTTTAAAAAATTCACTTTCTAATGCCACAGAATCAAGAAACAAAAGCCGCCGTGGCCGAAAAATGCATTAATTTGCATCAAAAATGCATTATTCTCAAGGTCAAAAGAAAACCTTTGGTGACATGTTCGCATTACGTTAAGGTGCGGCAAGGAGTGGGGCTGTACCTTTCAAAGGTGATAACGTGCTTGTTTTTTTTACATTCTCTCCACAATTTCTGACAATCTGGACAAGCATGGCGTAGGTAGCCTAAACTCACTCAATTTACAAATGCAATAAAAAAAATAATTTAATTACCAAACAATACGTCTCCGCACAGTTGCGCGGATTCATGAAGGTGTTTGGGTGCAGCGGATGGACGGGAGCTAGAGTCACCCAAGCGGTTCTGATGCTTCGATACTCTGCCCGCTTTGCATCCGAACAACAGACAATCTGTGCTCCATTAGCTTCTGGTCGTGACCAGTAGAGGATGAGTGAAACCAGAGCCATGCCATTGGCGTCCCCTATTTGATGCTTAAAGGTGGAAGTGTGCGATTGTGCATTTTTAGCCTCATGTGGGAAATTGCTGTTGAAGTCTGGAGTAATTTGACAATCGGATGTAGCGATGACTTTTTTTCAGTCATTTTCTGAATACTGGAGCGTTTTAACACACACTGGAGAAAATTTTCTGCCCTCATCTAATTGTTTTTCCTACACGTTTTGCTTCCCCACAATGGTTTGGATCCCCTTTGCTGCCCCTCCCCAAACAACCAAAACTCTTGCGTCGATGCACTTGTTTCTTTTTTATATCAATGCTGTAGCCTTTTTCATTCCTACCTAGCATTGCTGAAAGTTATGACCGAAAAACGTTTAGAATCAAAATAAATTTCATAACCTTGAAAGGCAGAAGTTACAAAACCTTCTCTCAGGTTTTGACGAAATTGACATCGGTTTGTAAGTACAGTAATATTTCATGGATTGCTTCGTAGGTTGTGTCGCCGGGTCGTCTAAACTCTTCCTTGAGGAAATTTGAAGCTTTATCTCAAGAAAAGTTGGAGGAAGAAAGGAAGAGGATTTACGAAGAGAGGAGAAAATTGCTCGAAGAAGAACAGAAGAATTTCAAGCAGGAACAGGTAAGGCATGAAGGGTTTGCTATCAGTTTGCTCAATGAGAACAACTGGGTTGGTACCCACTGATATGTTATCTGGTCTGGTTGGTCGGATGCTACTGCGTCAGAGTTCTCAACGTATTTCAAAAGAAAGTCGTCACACATGGTGGTCAGAAACAAGTCTAGATCAGGGGTTCTCAACCGTTTTTCTCGCGTTTCCCCTTGCCAGCAGCTTCTTAACAGAAAATTTACCCCCTGTTTTTTGTTTGCTCACTAGCGCTGTAGAAAAAAACAAAGTATTGTAATTTCAGCATCATTACATTTACCCCCAGGATAGTGAAATTTACCCCCAGGGGGTAAATTCACCCTCGGCTGAGAACCCCTGGTTTAGATGCTTTTGCGGGGGCAGAGTTTTGTACCTTAACACGGCCTTTAGGAGCTTGGCAGTTTATTCGAAAAAGATACCATTTGTTGGGTAAGCCCATAACAGAAATTCGTACTAAAAGCATCCAAAACCAGTTCTAGAAAACAGTTTTTTGTAAAACTGAGGCAAATTGCTTCTGAAAACCCAATGTCATTCATGTAAAAATCCAACTCCTGAACTAATGACGTCATTCAATGCGCGGCAGCTGCGTAGGAGCACTGAGCGAGCAGACGACGGAACGCAGGAGACGTCTGAAAGTGACTCGTGTGAATCGGCATCGTTTGAAAGCGACGACGAAGACGCTGCTACCGATGATAACAGAGACGGGCTTGCCACTGCCGAAACGAGGAAAAAGAAATTGAAGAAGCGACGCCACAAAGTCAAGAAGTCTCCCAGCAAGCTCGCTTACTCGAAGCTTAAGTTTGACGTGCTGGAGCGACAGCGACTGGACAAAGAACGTTTGTTAATTCACGTCAGTCTCTTTATTCATTGCTTCCACGCAGCTGCCCCCTGGTAATCCCCTTTTTTTACTGCAGAAAAGGCGTCAAGAGCTCTTAGAAGAAGAGCAAAAGTTGTTTGAAGAATCGCGCAAGAAGCGATTTCAAGAAGAAGAGGATGTTGCGACGGAAGATGAACGCGAAAAGGTTGGAACGAGAGTGCAAGATTAAAATAATATAAGAAAGTTTCGCTTTCCTGGCGTTCACTTCCAAATTTCTCTAAGAACGTTGGAATTATTAAAGTTCTACCTGTCGTTACACTTGATGTTACCTCGTTCCCGACAATTTCAATGTTAAGTCGCATGTGAAATGCTTCTCTCTTTGCTCCACTTCCTACGTATGCCTGAAAGGGGAATTTTGCATTTTACTGAAGAGTTGGCTAAATATGATTGGTTTCAGCAGGTACTGCTATTGACAAGGATATGTTTAAATTTGCGTTTTCATTACTGCACTCGAAGCTGTAGTAACCCGCCTTGTTCTTCTTCAAAGTTTTCAACATTCGAAATTTGATTTTGTGAAGAATTTAACCAAAATATAATTTGCCCAAATGATGTTGGCAAGTGCCAGATAGTTAAATTCTTTCCATTTTGTTTGTTTATAGCCCATTTCGAAACAAACATTTTGGTCATCTCGAAGTTCTTCCATGCCTAACATGCTTATGGAACATCTAACTTCAGTTCCCACTCCAAAGTGTCAACTGTTTTAACCAGCCTTGGCGCTTTCACAGCATCTGTCTCTAATGTGACGTACGTAGATTTACCTAAAAAGCCGCGTCGTGCTGCTGTTGTGTAGTAAGATGTCTTTCTTAGCCTTGCAAGGTCAACCCGGGTCGTCTCGATCGCTCGTTCACTGAGTTTGACGTTGTGGCAAAGCAAAGAATGGCCGAAAAGCAAGAAGAGATACGCCGGGAACGTGCTAGACTGCTGGAGGAAGAGACGAAGCTGATGGAGGAAGAGAGAAGGAAGTTACAAGTGATTCTTGAACTTTCCACTTCAGCGATTTGTTTGTCATCTAGACGCTATTTTTTTCTTAGACGTTGAGCTTCATTTTGTAGAAAATCTAGTTTCTCCAATCGCCTTCAAACAGAAGGGTGTCATCGTTCTGGTGGCATAAGGAAGGCAAAGTATTTGCCAAAGTAGATTTTGTCTTTGTAAAAAGCTTCCTCCAATCGGATCCCAAAGAAGAGCAATGCCAACTAACGTTTCTAATTAGCGGCAACTGTGGCTCTTTGTCATGCATTTCCTTGCGTTTCTATTGCTTTATCTTTCCGAAACCTAGAGGAGATAAGCTTCGGGAATCTTCGCGTATATCAAATCCAAGGACGCAGAATATCGTTAACGTGTTTGTTGCATATTTTGCAGAAAAGTATTTGCTATCAGATTTTGATAAGACTTTTTCATAGGAGCAAGAGGAATGTGTTACCAACCAAAGGGATGACGACAGCAATCCACGTGGCATGAATCAAGTGAGAATGCCTCGCAAGCTTGACAAGTCACTGACAGAATTCGACCTCATGGAAAAGACACGAAAAACATTGGAAGAGGAAGAACTTTACAAACAAAAAGCGAAACGACTGGAAGAAGAGAAACAAGCCTTTCGAGAGGCAAGAGAAATAATGGTGAGATCCAAAATGAACATTGTTGAATTTGCCATAAACAAAAAATATATCAGCAGCAGCGTAAACACTTCCAAAACTTAAGGCGGGTTTTAATTTTAGAATCTTTTTTTTATAATGACAATGTTTTAAACATTTGCATTGTTTTCCTTTGTTTGCATTTTCTTTTTTTAAAGGAGACGCAATAAGGAAATGTAAAAGATATAAGTACACTGCCGTCATCTGCAAAGCAATTCAAACATCAGTTTTTTTATCCAGGGAAGAACGTCATCTAAACCAAAAACATTTTATAATTTTCGACGAAAACTTTCTAATCTGTCAATGACAGCTGATAAAAATTTTTGCGATGGGTTTAGGAGAAGGTAATCTAGAACTTTCACGAAAAGGATATAAGGTATAGTGACTAACTTGACATCAAAGAACTGACCGGCAGCATGTTTCCAATACACGTCAACAAAGCTCATTACTGCATCTGGAGAAATATCAAGTGTATGCTGGTTTTGCCAACAGCACACCTGTCTGAATGTGTCTGGTAAATTTTGGGTATTACTCACGGTATGGAAGGCTATGACTTATTTGCATAAAACTATGACTTATTTGCATATTTGCATGATGATGCGGAATCCCGGGAAGAGTTTGCACAGGTTCGATTGAACTATTGAACTGTTTGGGGCATCAAGTTCTGAACAAAATTCTCCATGCCGCACATGCTACACCCGAATGGGATAGTTTGGGCCTAGTTGTACAACGTAACCCTTATATAAGGATGAGCATGAACATTGGAGGATTAATCAAGGGTTTGCTCCTATGAATAAAAGATTTCTCGCTATACTTTAGCATCAGCCCACTGAAGACTGCATAAAGTTTTGACATGAGCATCTTAGAGACTTCGAGTTTAGATTTTGTTTGAGCGTAAATCTCGAAGATTTTCTTCTTCCGAAATGGATTGACTGTTTGCTTGCACCGCACAGAGTTTCCTGATTACTCATTGTGAATCTAGGAGGCAGAAAATGAAAGTGACGGAAACGAAGGTCACTCGACGATCAGCAAAGAGAACAGTTGTGCGCCGAAAAAGCTCTCGCGGAAACTCACTAACTTTGACGTGGAAGAACGAGAGAGGATCGAGAGAGAAAGGTTACGCGCTCAAGAGGAGAAGGCCAAGAGACTGGAGTCTGAAATTAAAGGGTTTGAAGAGCAACGCAAGGACTATCAGGTGTGTTCCGGTCAAGCTTGTCGCCAGGCGTTGACTGATGGGGGACCAACACAAAAACGAGGACGCAATCAGCGAAAGACGTAAAATGTTCATCACTCATTTTTAAGAGGTGCAGCACCAGGTCCCTCATCAACCAAAATCAGGCGGCAAACTTGATCAAGAAATGGGGGCAGTAAGGCCCTCACTGGAGACCAGTCTGGTTTGAATAATAAAAGCGATTATTTTCGTGCGTTGAGATGCCATAAACGGAAACGAAATCGAAAGTAAGTTGCGCAAAATACTTATTCAAAAGATTCAAGTTCTAAACACCTGTTTTGAATGGACCATACACATGGGCGTCGGAAGGATTTTTCTAGGGAGGGCCGCTAGTGGATTTTCACAAATATTTTTATAGGAGGGGTAAAAGTGGTTAAATTTATTTTTTTCCCACTCGAAACTAAGAAAACAACCTTTTTTGCTGAAATTTTCAAAACCCAAGGGAGAACCCTGGACCTCCCCGACCCCCTTCCGACGTCCACAGCGTGCGTTTTCGTGCAAATTTAGTTACAGCACAAGAGTTAATCTTTAACAAAAAATTACCGAAAAATTACCTATGTATTAACTGGGCGGTTCTAGGACCACCGCCAACCCGACAATTTACAACTACGCTTCACAAAAGCTGTTCTCCGGTTGGCAGTTGCCCAGTCGGCATGTGTCCTGATACCTGATTAGGCCAAAATCCTCCTACTTTTCCATTTCGTTTTTTGCCTGGCTAAGTGACCTTGTGGTATAGAACTCTAGTCACAGATGCTGGTAGGTTCGATTCGATTCACGGTCGGGTCATACCGGAAACTTGAAGAACCGTGCTTGCGACCTGTCCAGCCTCGTGTTCAGCATCAATGGATGGTTGTAAAGGAAGTCTTCACGTGCGGTGCTGTGCGCTATTGTTCACTACGAATGTAGTCACCGTAGATGCAGGAGCAGGCGAATTTTTGGGGGTGCGAAGAAGGATTTTTGTTCGAATTTCCCCAAACTTGCCAGAAAATTTTTTGTGCGACTTTTGCCTAAAACTTTTCTCCCACAAAGATCATTTTTGGTATGACCTCCAAAAAAAGGTCTTTTTATGTTTTTATGCAAACGTTTGACACCTTTTTCGTCCGGATTTTCAGGGATTTTGCCCAAATTTTCAGGGTTTTTGCCCAGAGTTTGCCAGGATTTTCGACAAATCAAAACTATTGGGGGGCGCTTGCACCCCCTGCGCCCCCGCCTCCTACACCAATGGTAGTCACCTGGCCCATGGCGCATAAGTGGAAATAAGCGCCGCAGATCACTCGTGGCACTCCAAAGTGTGTAAAAAGGGAATATAATGAAACTTTCTTTTTTGTAATTTTTTTGTAAACATTTATTAGAAAACAAGCATTTCATCAATTTTTTTCCGGGTAAAAATACTTTAAAATGAGCAAAAGGTCACTTGGCATCTTCTCAACTCAAAATCAAAACCGCAATAGGGTCTGCTAATAACCTATCCTGGAAAAATAACGTCATTATTTTCTTGCGTGCTCCCAGGACAGCGACGATGACGTCACTAGCGCGACCAAAGCTCTCCTGAAATCGCACCGGGACGGTCCCCGACCCCGGCGGCTTGCGTCATCTCTAACGCAGTTTGACATGTTGGAACGTCAGAGGAGAGAGGAGGAACGCGAGAGAATGCAAAGAGAAAAAGCACAGCGGCTCGAAGAGGAGCGCAAGATGTTTGAACAATGCAGAGTTCAATCGGTAATATCTAGCGTTAAGGTGTGAAAAATGCAAGTGGAGAAACTGAGACTAAAAATATCTACATAAACTGAGAATAAAAATATACTGCATTGAATATAATGGATAAATTATTTTGGTAAAATTTAAAAAAGTATGGAAAACACGCAACGACTTACGAGACTCACCACAAAGGAAGGGAACACGGTCCCCTCCACTGGAGGATTACGTTTCCCTGCGTTTGTCCCCCCACTGGGCTACTTGTAATTATATAAATCTATTGCAGCCATTCGTTTCATCAAAAACAATGCAAAGCTATTTTGTTTCTTCGTAGTTTTTCAACTTTGCGAAACTTTTACTACAAATCAAATTTTATGAAAGATGGAAAACTTTTGTCAACAGTCAGAGGAAGCATCTGATAATGACCTTGAAAGTGAGCGCGAAAGAAAGCTGACAAACAACGTGAGCGTTAAAAAAATGGATGTGAGAAGCAAAATAGAAGCGGTGATGCGTGCACAAGAGGAGGCGGAGAGGAAGAGAATAGAAGAAACAAAGTTTTGCCGGATGACCGTCGAACAGCAAGAGATGTATCTTGCGCGTCAACGACAGGTTGGGTAATTTGACGGGTTGGGTAATTTGGCCGCATGGGTGATTGATTGGCAAAAACCCCAAGCATTTGTGCAGTTGAAATCGTCAACTTGCAAGCGCAAGAGTAAAAAGTCACTCAACGTCCTTTTAATTCAAAATTAAAACCGTAATATTGTCTGCAAATATCCATCTGTGAAAATAAGTTCATCATTTTGTTGTCTACTCACAGGACTCTGAGAAGACATCACACCCATTGACGTAACGTGTTTCTTCGACACTAAATTATTTTTTTTTTGATGATGACGTCACTTAAATCATTTTTTCTTTTCAATGACGTCAGTGAATTGTTTTGTTTCTTGCAAACGTCACAGCACGTGACTTTTGCTGTTTTTCGCGACCAGATCGAACATCTTCAGCGACAGTTAGCTGAAACTCAGGCACGAAACTCGAGCGATGACGAAACTTCTGACGAAGAAGATGACGAGTATTATACGAGTGACGGAGAAGACTACGACGACGACGCGGTCAGTTGGTGGCGTTGTTTGAGGTTTGACCCTGGTGACCGTTTTAAGACATTTTGCTAGACCGCAACTATTTCATCCAAATACCGTGATGGTCACAAAACGAGCTTTTAGTGTATTTTGATGGTGATTATGCAGAGAGGTTCAATTGCAAGTTGAGAGACCGTTTCGGTCTCTCAAAACGCCTTAACAAAAGCACTGCCTTTTGAATGTCGTTTTTTAAATTGAATGTCTTTTTCACATGTGTTGCAGCAGCACGCCATGTATTGTTGTATTGCAAGCAAAACAAGTGAACTGCAGTGCATGAAAAAGCAACAAAGGTGCCAATTTTGTGACGTTTTTTTCATAAAACGAATTCAAAGCGTGAGGCGGCAAAGCTAAAATTAAGCAAAGAGAAGAAAATGCTTATTTTTGAAAGACATGTGAGACCACGGGGGGCTGGTGTTAAGAGCTAGTTTTAACCAGTAGAGTTAACTACCAGCCTCATGTGCACGAAGAAGCAATGAGCCAACAATTGAAAAGGTGCCTTATGAGGCACAGCCCTGTTGCATTCCAGCATACTGCTTACTTGAAACATCACCCTTTATTTTAGTTTGTCAAATTCGTTTGAATTGCTGTTATCTTCCTTTCGGCATCGCAAGTTTGCGGTGCTACGCTTAGCTGTTTGTAGCGATTAAAAGCAATATTCGCCTTTGATGAAATACGTTGTTTCGGTGCGGTGTGCTCGAATTCCGCTGGGTTTTAAAGGGGTTGGTATTTCCTCTATTGCAACCGTTAACAAAAGATTTGTTTGTGACGCAGGAGGAAATAGAAAGTTGTTCAAGTCCCGAAGGTTAGTAATATGGTTTCTTCGAAAAGTGCTGCTCTATTTTCTACCCATGTTGGTTTCTTGTTGTGTGAACAGGTTAATCCTTGGCAAATCCTTGGCAAAAAGTTTGAAAAGACGCAATCAAACAAGGAAAAAGTATTTGAATACAAAAACGCACGAAGGGGCTTCTTCGCTTGCATTCTTGTACGTGTCGACAGCAAAACATCAAACATATTTTTGCGCCTTGGGCTGAACTCAGAGTGAGAGTTCACTGATGCAAGAGGCACATTTTCCTTCAATATCTCCGCTCGGCGTTCGTTTGGATTGCAGCGCTTGTTGAAGCAAATTCGATCCCCAAAACGATCAAGAAAATTAAAACATAATATTTCTAAAGAGCCCTTGTTTTCTCGAACGCATAACGGCTTGTCTTAAATCAATTCAGGCCCGTAGCCAGGTTTTAAAGTTTGGAGGGGTAAAATACATTTTTAGGGGAACAAGATTTTTGTTTTTATTATATGTTTAAAACAAATTTTTCGGGGCACAAGAAAATTTGGGTGGGAAAAAAATGGAGGCTGAAACTGCCCCCGAATGTCCCCCGAATCCCACCCTGGATGTTGGGTCAATTAATGAAGCTTGCACAGCAAAGAGACAGCGAATGTAGAAAAACAAAACGCTCCGTGTGAACTTTCGCAACCAGCTGATGCCGGTTACTTCTGGAATAACCTGAGTGCTTTTGTTTGT
>JGI24022J15233_10005778_pt1 | contig 13234 bp, 5 predicted proteins | sample Ectturendosymbi2_FD_15233 | JGI IMG/M metagenome (IMG submission 15233) | reverse complement strand
CACAATTGGTGAGCACAAGGTCTGCCCGGAGTCGGAGTCGTTAAAATTTTATACGACTCCGACTCCTCAGGTTGAAAATCCTTCCGACTCCGACTCCTCGACTCCGACTCCAACTCCACAGCCCTGCTTCTGACATAGGATTTTATTGTATTTACCTCTTGTAACAGGGTACCACTAACGCAATCCCAGTGGGCCTACGCAGTTCAACAACAGCTGATAAAGCATTTCAGCATTGAAAAGCACAACTACTGATTACAAAATCTATTTTCAGGTTAAAAATGGTGGGAGATAACTTTTGAAAGTTTTGGTGAGGTTTTCAATATTTTGCGAAAAACTTCAAAATGCATGCCCTGTAGCGGCTAATCCTGACCAGATGAACAAAAACGGATGCGTTTTTTGGACTCGGCGGCCCCCAAACCCCCCAACTCCGTTACAAACTTCAAGTCCCCAAAACTTCTGTATAGGCATACCGGTGTTATCTTCAGAAGCATCTTTTCAGCCTTCTGTGCCATGACTCTGAGTGTGTCAATGGTGTAATCTCTGTGCCGTAGTGTAATCCCATTCCTCCTCTTAATCTGCTAATTGGACACGCCAAGTTTGTCAGCATGAATCTGTTCCTGATGTGGCAAGATAGGGCTCTTTCAGTAGAGATTAAGGACGTTGTCACGCCTAATCTACGTGAGCCTGCAAGTGCATTGACTGGTTGTTGGATGATACCATGCCAGATAGCTTTTTTCTTTCTTGAATATGATGCGCAGAATTGTTGTTTTGTGACGTTGACTTGCTAGATTGAATTTTTAGTCAGTCATTTCAATATAAATGACATATTTTTAGCCAGTGTGTTGTTTTGAATGCTGTTTTGTTTTGGTTTGTAGACTATCATTGCTGTGCAGTTAGGTTTGGTTAAAGTGCAACAATGGGCAGGATTAATAAATGAAATCACAAATGTGAACTCATGGATGGTGTTAAAATCTAACCATTGTTACCAAAAAATTAGCTAATGAAAAGCTTGGTGTGACAACAGAACCGTCACCAGAAAGTGTGTATAGGCTAGGGAGAATTTACATTTGTGCAGTGGGCTTGACATTCTGAAATTTGAACAAACATCACTGTTTTATAGTGCTTCATATTTAGATTTTGGGGGATTGGAGCTTTCTTTTGGAAGGGCTAAGCCCATCAAAGACCCCTCCTTGTCTACGGCACTGTATGGCAAAACTTCAGTTTGCTTTGTAATGCAACTGATTCGCAAAAGTACTTCGGTTACGCGATATGTCAAACTTTCTGTTTGTGAGCATGACAGGGCCCAAAGTGGCACAACGCATTCAGGTAGTGTCTACTCTGCTTCATGAGGCAAAACCTGTGCTGGGACTATTTTGCCTTCGTTAGAACACAATTGGTTGAAGTGGTCATGTGCAAGAGTGTAGTGCTAAAAAAGAGGGGTCGGAACGCCGTTCCCACACCAGATGAAGCGGAAGGCTACACCAAATAATTCGAATAAAGTGACCATTTGCTTGCAATGACTTCTACACTGGATTTTACTGTTTCACTGTAGACTTTTGACTAGCAGTGCGAATCTGCATGTCGCTAGCACATCTGTGAGATCGCAGCCATGTTCTAGTGAAATCGTTTAGATCTCACATCTTCAAGTACCGTTACTATTGGAAAGAGGTACGGGAACGCTTTCTCACACCAAAAAATGTATGGGAGCGTTGTTCCCACACGTTCCCACCACACTACAACCCTGGTCATGTGACAAGTACAATACGCAGAGACAATTGGTTGGGATTTAAGGGTTTATGGTTAGTACTTAGGATCAGGGCGTATGGTCAAGGTATGGGTCAATTTTTAAGTTGGGGGGTTCAGTGTTTAGAGTTAGGGTTTAGCCCACAGTTCACTTAATGCAAACAAGAAGCTGCTAACTGTTTGCCAGCCCTGAAGCCATGACAACCATCATCCATGCACGGACTGTGGAAATGTGCTTTCGACTTGGATTAAACTAAAGTACCTTATTCCTTGGAAAAAAGTTAATTTACTGTATATAAATTACTGTACTAATTATATACATTGCCTACTCCAGTACTTACATTCATAAGTTCACTCTGAATATATATAGATAAAACCAACACCTCTGCTTGTAGTATCCCACTATTCTGTTGCCGAAATGTCAACCCGTTTTTAAGAAGAGCTCCTATTTTTGTTGCTACGTCTCACTAGACTCACTACGTTATCTGGCAGACAGGCTAATAACCTCCTCTGATACATAACCATAATAAAACATGTTAGAAGGAAACTCAGCCACAAAACCGCGGTTTGGCGCACAGTGATGTAGGTTGAAGATTTCGAAGTTTAATCCCGAAAGTAATCGTCGATTACGATTAAATTTGGCAATGTACTTGATTACGATTACATTTCATTTTTGGTCAATTCAATCGATTACGATTACGATTACTCAAAAAAGTGTAATCAATTGTAATCAATTACGATTGACGATTACGATTACCCCATGTCTGCTTAGGATCAGGACCGGATTTGGACTGAGTTGATGAAAATGAATTGCGTACATTTTTTCAAAAAGTTGTATTTTGTTACTTTTATGGACATTATTTGGACTTCGATTTTAAATTTCTTAAACTGTTTTGGACTATTGTTGGACTTGGACTGAGTTTTACAAATTCAGGACTGAATCTAGATCGAAAAATATGACAGTCCGTTCATCTGTGTTGCATATTTGCTAGACTTCTGGATTGATATCTTTCACGCTATTGCTAAGATTAACAGAGCTTCTCAATGCATTGCTGCTAACAGTGAATATTTTGAAGTCTCTACAGTGTCAATTGTTATGATGTTGTCAGCCAATGGTGGAGCATAAGTTCAATTGATTTACTTTCCAATCTTCATTTGTTTTTGAGTTGGATTGCATATGAGTGTAGCAGTCACAATCATGCATCACCCTGAGCTAACCTAGGAGAGAGTTGAACGGACAACCCTCGCCATAACGGCAATAGAGATTCCCCATTCGACTAGGTTCACACATCTATAGTTGCTACGAATTCATCGTTAAGCCTGTATGTGGCGTAACCATATCGCCACATTACTTCCCCAATTTCGCAAGCTCAAGACCAGTGTTGAACATGATCCGGCTACCGGATCACGATCCAACCGGATTCTGCAATTCAGAACCGGATGCGGACTGGACTGGATTTTGATAAAATCCCTACCGGATCGGATATGGATGTCCAAACTGCGTTGATCACTGCAGTCCAATGCTTAAACAGAGTTTTTTTCGGATATAAACCGGACTGGATCAAATATTTGGATAGTGTTACCGGACTAGGATCGGACTGGATTACACACTTAAAATGTTGGACTGGATTAGGATCGCAAAAATCTTCGATCCGTTCAACACTACTCAAGAAGACCTTCAACAGTGGATTGCAGCCTCTGACATGTTGGGACCCATTTGTTGCAGCCACAATGATGTGTCGCCTTGAGCTTACGAAAGAAAGAGTCGAACCGACGATCCTCAACATAATAGCGATTGAAATTACAATGTCAAGTGGTATACCCATCTGACTAGGTTCACTCTTCTATAGCTGTTTCGAATTGAACGTTATGTGTGGTGTAATAACGTCGCCACATAGGCTTAGGCTAAGAACAGTGGCAGAAATTTGGATTTAAAAATTTTTTTTTTCGTATTTGCATTATATTTTGCAATATGATTTTTGGATTGGATCTGAATCTGAAAAACTTAAATCACTTTACTGGTATCTGGAAAAGACTCAAAGTAATAGCATGAGGACCACTGCCATGATCACGATATGCAAATACTACATGAAACCACAATAACATGTCAATATATTGTGCCCTGCTGACCCCTCAATGAAAATCAAAGTCTCAGTCCTACTTCTGTGTAAGTTGAGAACATTTAATCCTTAAATGGTTAATGGTTTATTGTTTCATATGACTCAGCCAACAAGCAGAAGCATAAATGTAACATAGCAGGACCTTGATCTTTACTGAAGCAAAATTTGCTCATTTCCTTGTGTGAAACGAACTGGGTTTTTCCATCAGAGGCTCAGAGATTTTGTAAAAATGACTTTGACCCGTGTCTCGAGTCACTGATTTTGACTCGAGTCGAGTCGAATTTTTTGTTGAAACGTGACTGGAGTCGAGTCACCATTTTTCTCAACGTGACTCTAGCCGAGTCGAGTCATTGACTCGAATCACGCTAGCACTGTTAATCAACCAACTATGTGAATTAAAGTTAACTCTAAAATTGGTTGAGGTGTGGAATTATTTTTTATACAATTTTTCTGTTGAAAAGTTTTGCTGAAATGAGAATGTCTCAGAACTACTTTGCGCGTTCCTTGCAAAAAATAGACGCTATCTTGCTGAGTCATAAATCGGTGACTTTGTGCCGATTTTGTGCCGAGTCATTCTTTCGTGTTTTAAGCAGGCAGGTAAGTCACAGTCGTACGTAATATCGTTGCGAAATTATCTGCAGTAATCGAGGTGTTCTTAGGCGTAGCTGTCCAGATATTGCAATAAAGAGTTACAAAGTCATTTTTTGTTGTTGTAGGCATAATGGGTCGTCGTCCTGCTCGTTGGTAAGTGTGATTTTGTTACATTTGGATTGCATGCTTTATATTACCCTAATTCCGTTGAAAGTTGACATACATTCCCCGTGGCGCTTATGTAGAAAGATGCACAGTGATGAAGAAATTATATCTTACTTTTTAGTGGAGAAAAACTCTCTCTTTCTGAGTGCATCCGTTTTTGTGCAGGTGCTTAAGGTCTTTATTGTTTTGATTGTTCGTTTGTCTTTTGTAGATTTTGTCTTACATAAATTAAATCATTGTAACCCAGTTTCAGAGCAGTGAAAACTACGGCTAAAGAAACCACTCTGTAAAAGCCGTTGAAATTGCTTAACTGCTATGTTTTCGAAACATAACTGTTTGTGTCGAAACGTGAACGTGACTAATCATCTTTTGTAACTGTATTTTTTTCAAAGTTTTGTTGAGTTAAACAGTTAGCCATGACTCAAAAACTATAAAAATAAATAGGTTGACAAAAATTTAAAAAATAATAAAAAATCACATCCTCACCTGTAACATTATACATAGATTGTGCCTTGCTGCCGATGATGGCAGGAGATATCAGATATGTGAACTTACAAGACATCTGATGTATCTTTCTAATCTTATGCAATTCATAATCCAAATCATATTTCCTTATTATCTGTTTGGAAAAAGCATTACATCAGCTCAATAACTTCAATTTTTTGGTTGATAATAATCACTATACAATCTATTTTTCTTGACTTGTGTTTAAAATTAAATGTGAATGCTGAATCCAAAGTAAAGTGTTATGCAGTGGACACCCTTTTTGTAAAAAAGGCATTAGATTAAACAAATGTCTTTATAAAAATCTTGATGCTTAACACTTTTGGCTCCGAATTGTTTTAACCTTAAAGACCTGTGTGAGCCACTTAATACCTTGTCTTCTGGTAGGCAATAACTAAAATTCAGCAGCTTCCAACATGTGTTTTTGCCTGAGAATAACTCTGCAGACGATTGCGCTAGAGCTGTTCAAACCCTTAACACGTTGAGAGCTGGCCTACGGTATATTTGTACTTTGATTTCGGCCTAAAAAACAGCAATTTTCGGTTGCCTTACTAACGCCCTAGCTCCTCCGCCGATTGTGCTAGAGAGCTGTTCAATGGCTCAAACGGATCGGCCAGTCTAGTAGATTGCACTCGACAAAAATTGTTTGCCTGGGGGATGCGGGTTTTCTGTGAATGACGTCATAAGTGGAGGACTTATAGGCCACCTTGGCCCACTTTGCCTGGCCCAGGGCGCCAACTGTTAGGTGGTATTATTTCACTAAAGTTTGTACTGGAAACTAGGCTACAATCTGAGTCTTTTGATACCTTGGATGACCTGCTGGGGTTTCGGGTTCAAAAGTTGTGATTTAAGTTAGTAAAATTATTTGACTAATTAGCTAATTAGTTAATTAATTAATTTGTTTATTTAGATCATAACTTTTGAACCAGAAACGCTAGAAAGTCGATCAAAGGCTTGAAAGACGCGGACTCGAGCCTAATTTCCAATGAAAACTTCAGCGAAACACTTGGCCTAGTGGTTGGGCCCTAGGCCAGGCAACATGAGCCAAAATGACCCTAAAACTACTTCACTTATGACGTCACTCAGAAAAAACCTGCACCCCCCAACCAAAAATTGTTTTTTCGAGTGCAATCTACTAGACTGGCTGATCCGTTTGAGCCGTTGAACGGCTCTTTAGCGCAATCGGCGGAGGAGCTAGGGCGTTGGTAAGGCAACCGAAAACTGCTGTTTTTTTGTGAAAATCTCCAGAACCACCCAGACGCCAAGGTGTTAAAAGATTTGGCAAGTCTTCGAGTCGAGTCTGCAATGAAACAAATTATGGGTTTTGGGTTTTTTTGTGAGTGACATCATAAGTGGAGATGATTTAGGCTTTTTGGCGAACTTCTGGCCCCAGGCCCAAACCACTAGATCATAGTGTTTCGCTCAAGTTTTGATTAGAAACTAGGCTAAAATCTGAGTCTTTTGATACTTTGGATAACTTGCTAAGGTTTCCGGTCAAAAGTTATAACCTAAAAACAACAAAATTACTGATTGATCCAATGATTAAATAATTATTTTGTTTATTTAAGGCCATGACTGTTGCACCAAAAACGCTAGAAAGTTGATCAAAGTCTAAAAGACCCAGATTCTAGCCTTGTTTCCATTGAAAACTCGAGCGAAATAGTTCCATCTAGTGGTTGGTCCCAGGTCAGGTACCAGCAGCCAAAAATGCCAAAAACTTATCTTACTGATGACTTCACTCACAAATAACCCGAAAGCAAAAAATTCTTTTTTCATTGCAGACTCGAAGACTTACCAAGTCTTTTGAGGGTTTGAACAGCTCTCAAGCGCAATTTGCTGAGGAGATATGCGGTTGGTAAGTCAACTGAAAATCCTTGGTTTTTCCCCGATTTCTAAGTATGTTATATTCGTGGACCAGCAGCCAAAGTGTTAAAAGCCATCAGTTTGAAACAACAGTGTAACTCGTCTGCCGATTGCGTTACATAACTGTTCAGACCCCTGAAGATGTGGCAAGTCTTCAAGAATCTAGATTGTAATGAAAACTAAATTGGAAAGTTTTGGGTTTCGAGTTTTTTGTGGGTGATGTCAGGCCATTTTGGCTCAGGTTACATGGCGCTGGATACCAACTGCTAGAGGGGAATTTTTTCACTAAAGTTTAATTGGAAACTAGGCTAGAATCCGAGTCTTTTGGGCCTTCGATTGGCTCTCTAAGGTTCCTGGTTTAAAAGTTATGACCTAAAAACAGCAAAATATTTGATTTACCTCCTAATTAATTAATTATCAATTTTTTGCAATCTAGTGCTTGGGTCATTTCATTATAATTCAGCCCAAATTGCTGAAATTTTGAAACACATGGTTTAGGTTTTCATTTCTTTTCACATATGTTTATACCTAGAAATTTTTAGGAAAATTGACACTACTTTTACAAAACTTGATCAAGCAGTTTTTGACGCCCCCTACGGCCCTACTGCATTGCTCGCCCAATATGGGATGGATGCCAAAGAAAATTTTTAACAAAGTACTACAAAAGCATCACAAATAAATGCAATGAAAAACTTAAGTTGGCTCTAAACAAATTTCTTTTGGCTGCTCTATGACATCATAAGTGATATTCACATACTATCTGTTACTTAACAGTTTTATGAATTGGTAGTTTAAGACATCAAAAATACCTGCAATATGATGGAAATTGCCAATGATTACTTGTATATGGGTTGCGCTTTAGTGTTTTTTGTGGAACTTCTGCACTTCTACAGTCCTTGAAACAGTTTAACACTTTGAGAACCGGTCTACGATATATTCATACTTCGATTTCGGCCTAAAAAACAGCAGTTTTTGGTTGCCTTACCAACAACGCCCTAGCTCTTCTGCCGATTGCGCTAGAGAGCTGTTCAACGGCTCAAACGGATCAGCCAGTCTAGTAGATTGCACTCGAAAAAAAATTTTTTGGTTGGGTGTGGATTTTTTCTGAGTGACGTCATAAGTGAAGTAGCTTTAAGGTCATTTTGGCTCATGTTGCCTGGCCTAGGGCCCAATCGCTAGGCCAAAGTGTTTCGCTGAAGTTTTCATTGAAAACTAGGCTCGATTCCGCGTCTTTTGAGCCTTTGATCGACTTTCTAGCGTTTCTGGTTCAAAAATTATTATCTGAAAAACAAATTAATTAATTAGCTAATTAGTCAAATATTTTTACTAACTTACATCACAACTTTTGAACCCGAAACCCCAGCAGGTTATCCAAGGTATCAAAAGACTCAGATTGTAGCCTAGTTTCCAGTAAAAACTTCAGCAAAATACTACCACCTACGGTTGGCGCCCAGGGCCAGGCAAAGTGGGCCAAGGTGGCCTAAAAGTCCTCTACTTATGACGTCACTCACAAAAAACCTGCATCCCCCAAGCAAAAAAATTTTTTTCAAGTGCAGACTAGAAGACTTGCCGAATCTTTTAAGACTTTTACCAGGTCTGTAGAGCATACCGGACTGGAGAAATTCCTGAGCAAAGCCACGTGCGTTTAGGCGTTTTTCCTGAAAATCCCCGAATTCTAGCAGACGCCAAAGACTTAAGGTTGATGTGACCTAACTCACTAAAGACTTGAGGTTTCTCTTTGAGTTCAAAGCATCTCATTCAATTGAAGTGTTGGAATGAATGGTAGATCTTATTAGATTTCCGATAAAGTTTAGAGGTTGGATAAACTTCCATAATTTCAGTCAAAACATGATTGATAAAATCGATGGTTATGGATACATCATCCTGAAAGCATTGTTTAAATGTCTTGAATAATACGTTTGGAAACATAGGCATATCTTCTATCTAAACTAGGAAAAATTTGAAAAATTTTTTTTGGCATCCATCCCAAATTGGGCAAAGAATATAGGGGTAAAAATGCAGATATCAGGAAAAGTATTGGTTTTAGATGAATTTAAACAGCATGTTTAGAAAATATATCCTAGAAAACGTGGAGATAGACATCAATTTCATTGGGATTGAACTAGCAGATCTAGAGTTATACTCGTTTTTGCGCTACTCAATGTGAATGCCATTTATTGGTAAAAATTGAAAAACAGTGATAAATGAAAAACTGCTCAATCAATTTTCCTTACATTGGTGCCAATTTTCTTGTAATTTCAATGACAAAACATTCATACAAAAATAAATTGAAAAGGAGGACATGTGGTTCTGCCTGTAGTCTGAATTACTGTGTTTTCCTGATAATAAGACTAAGTGTGATTTTTGAGGATGATTTTAATATAAGCCCTTCCCTCACAATAAGCCCTAGTTGACTGGTGATGACAAAACTTCCCTAATCTGTGCCAATCACAACGTTCGATGCAAACACTCAACATTTCCGCCCAGTATGAGGTCATTATTGATGTGCGTCATTTTTTGATATATCAAAATAAGACATCCCCCAAAAATAAGCCCTAGTGTAAGTTCCGGAAAATTAATATAAGCCCTGTCTTATCAGGGAAGCACGCTATAATGAAATGGCCCATTCATTGCTAGAAATTTATGGCCAAAAATTTGGGGATTATTTGTAGTTTTTAGGCCATAACTTTGAATCAGAAACGCTAAAAGGCTAATTAAGGCCTGAAAAGACTCGGATTATAGCCTAGTTTTCACTAAAAGCTTGAGTCAAAAAATGGGCACTTGGTGCTGGCGCCCAGGCCCTAGTAACCTAGACCAAAAAGCCTACCCGTATTATGATGTCACCCGCAAAATACTCAGATTCCAAAACTTTCCATTAAAAAAATCTAAACTAGAAGACTTCCCATTTCTCTACAAGGTTTGAACAGCTCTTTAGCTCAATCAGCTGGCGAGTTATGGTGGTGCAAAGTGATGCAAAAAAGTGGCTCATGCAAGATTTGGAAGTATGTTATGGCATAAAAACAACGAAATAATTCATCCGAAAGGGATTAGTTAATTACTCATTGATTTTTTGTTGTTTTTAGACCATAACTTGTGAACCAGAAACGCTAGATAGCAAATCAAAGGCTCAATAGACTCAGTTTTTATTGGAAACTGAGTCAGAAAATTCCATCTAGCGGTTGGGGCCCAGGAACAGGTAACCTGAGCCAAAATGGCCTGAAATCTACCACAATTACGACCTCACCCACAAAAAAACTGAAATCCAAATCTTTCCAATTTTATTTTCATTGTAATCTAGAAGACTTGCTGCATCGTTTGAGCGTTTGAACAACTCTCAAAGCTCAATCGCCTGACGAGTTATGGGGTTGCAAAAGTGGCAGGAAAACAGCGCAAAACACATGCACACGTGTCCAATGTGTTGAAATGCTTTTATTTTTCTCACTTCGTACTTTTTCAAAAAAGTTTTTGTCTGTAGTAATTTTTCCAGTCATAAATACTATCCTTTTTTGGAGCGTGAAATTTCAAGCTGGCCTGCCTCTAGACTTGAAAATAGCCTCAAGATATGTTTCAGTGTCTTGAGGTGGATGTGTCAAAAATATTCTACCTGGTAGAGAAAATCTTTGTATTATTTTCATTTGACTTGATGCATCTGGCTCTAGCAATTGCTGCATGCAACTAAATACTATTTTTTTCTGATCTGGCCCTCCTTAATACTATTTTTTTCTGATCTGGCCCTCCTTAATTAACCCTTTGGCACCTGGGTGGATTCGGGTATTTTCGGGAAAAAAAACGCCTAAACTCACGTGACTTTGCGTGGGAATATCTCCACTCCTGTATGGGTTACGGACCTGTTCGAAGTGTCAAAAGATACGGCAAGTCTTCTAGTCTGCACTCGAAAAAAGTTTGCTTGGGGGATACGAGTTTTTTTGTGAGTGACGTCATAAGTGGAGGACTTTAAGGCCACCTTGGTCCACTTTGCCTGCCTTGGATGACCTGCTGGGGTTTCGGGTTCAAAAGTTTGATGTAAGTTAAATCAAAGTGTTAAAAGAAAAAACAAACAAAATTCCCTCTGAATTTTTTCTCAGGCCTCTACGACATCATCCAAAAAAACCTTGACCTGCCCAGTATTGTTGCGCCCCCAAAAAAGTTCAAACCCAAAACTTCCCAATTTTTTAAAATCAAAACTACAAGTCTTTCCACATATTTGAGGGTTTGAATAGCTCTCTACCTCTATCAGCTGGTGAGTTATGGCTGGTATGTACCAGCAAAATAACCATTTTGAGATTTAAAGGTCAAAACATTTCCCACACCTCAGATTGAAATAACTGTGTGCAGTTCTAGCAGGAGCATGATATAATCATGTAGTTGTGTCACCTATGTGAAAACATAACTTATGCCATTGCAGCAGTTGGTTTGTTAGATGTAAGCATTGTCATCAGCCACACCTTTGCAACTTGGTGGAGTCTCAAACTCATGTGTCAAATTCAATATCCATTGTCTGTTATTTTTTTGTTTTTGCAAATTTTTCTACATAATTGTTTTCCAGTTACAGATACTGCAAAAACAAACCCTATCCGAAGTCACGTTTTTGCCGTGGTGTACCAGATCCTAAAATCCGTATCTATGACCTTGGAAGAAAGAGGGCTCATGTGAAAGATTTCCCACTATGTGTCCACATGGTTTCAGATGAAATTGAACAGCTGAGTGCTGAAGCCTTGGAAGCAGCACGAATTTGTGCTAACAAGTATGTACATTAGCATACAACTTGCACTGGAGAAGCGCCAACTGTTTTATTTACGTAGTTGTGCTCATGCACAAACATAATCTACTTGCAGTGGCCCTCAACATTTCATGACAACTTAAATTACTGTCAGCCCAGGAGATATTTCAGACTGCAATATGTCTTCTCATAAAACAGCTCACTAGGGCTTCATCAGAATTCTCTTCAAACCAGGATTAATTTTTGGTTTCAGTGTTGATTAGAAATAGCTAGTTCTGGTAAACCAGGGGTTCTCAACCTTTTTCCTGTTAAGTACCCTTGAGTCATAAAACAATCAACCCAAACCCCCAGGTCAGCTGGCAAAGCCATGGATTTCAGATTGTTGGATCACAACAACGCAAGACGGGGAAATCTATGCGGAGTTTTCAATCGGCAGGCGTTTTCCTCTAGTGTAGGATATAAAAAAGTAGCAGTATGTGAAAACTCAACTGCCATCCTAGTACCCATGAAAATCTTCTGGTAAACCCTAAAGTTTTTCTTACTTTACTACCTCAAAGGTTTTTTCCTGTGACAACCAGGTAACTTCTGATATAATTGCTGCTTGTTACTTTGTTGAAGTTGTTTTGCATGTAAGCGCAAAACAATACTTTGTGAAGGGATTTTTTGATACAATATTTTCGTGTCTTTTAGTGCATAATTTGTGTTGTGTGCTGTGTGAATCAGCATACAAATGATGCTCATCTTCTATGCTTTTTTGTTTAGCTGATCTTTAGCAATGGTATGGTTTTTATTAGAGATAGACCGATATATCAGGCCAATATTTGGATTTCACCGATATATTGGCATTGGCCAAAACAGGCCTCAGCAGGTGTTGACAAAACGCTGTTATATTCTTAATGCATCCAGACAACTTGTGCAAGAAAGCACAATTAACCAAATCAAGACAGTTATATTGCAGCAACGCTTGCAGGTGCGTTTTTGTAAACAAGCAGACAAGATGAACCATCAAGCATGCATCAGCTGTTGCAGCCAAAGCAAAAACATCATCATTAATCAGATTAATAAAAAATCGATAAAATATTCAAATTGCTGCAGTTTGAAAAATTTTAGCCCATAGATCCTGATTTTTCAAGTTTTTTTTATATTTATTTGTAGGCTAGTTTCTTTGCAACATAAGCCAGATTAAGTTCAAAGAACTGGTGAAACTTCATATCAGATAAACTTGTACACAGAAAACACAATACCTTGTACAAAATGCCTTGGTTTGAAGCAGGGGTGGATCCAGGGTGGGGGAATTGGGGTGATCGCCCTCCCCCCTAAAACCTACAAAAGTAACTTTATTCACCATAATTTTGCACAATTAAGAAAACAACATTTGCGATATAAGGCCATTTTGACGTCCATTGTTATGTCACAGCAGTGTTGTGAAGTATACTTCATCTGTTTTGCAATAATGAACCCATAATGAGACTTACTGCCAAATATTACTGAAATCGCCCCCCCCCCCTAAACTTACTGGCTGGATCCT
>JGI24022J15233_10005777_pt1 | contig 13234 bp, 12 predicted proteins | sample Ectturendosymbi2_FD_15233 | JGI IMG/M metagenome (IMG submission 15233) | reverse complement strand
AAAACTTCAGCGAAATACTACCACCTAACGGTTGGCGCCCAGGGCCAGGCAAAGTGGGCCAAGGTGGCCTAAAAGTCCTCCACTTGTGACGTCGCTCACAAAAAAACCGCAGCCCCAGACAAAAAATTTTTTTTCGAGTGCAATCTGCTAGACTGGCCGGTCTGTTTGAATCTACTAGACTGGCCGATCCCAAAAAGTTACTTTGGACTTATGAAGAATTTAACTAGAATAATGAAACACAAAGTGTGACATGACAAAATTTTCTAGGCCAAAAGATTGGAAACAAATTCTTAACTTGACTTGGCCGTCAAGATTAAGAAAATCCTGTGCTGTATAGCTACTAAAAGTCCTGCGCTGGGTGGGTTAACCCATGTGGGTTGTGGGTACCTACATTTATAGGGCAGGTGTGGGAACCCGCAGAGCTATGTGTGCAGGGTGGGTTGGGGAAGGGCAGGCGCAGGATAAGAAATTCCTTGTGTGCGTAACTGAATGTTGACTCAATGCAAAGTGATATGAGAAAAAAGTTAAATGCTACAGAGAGCTTGTGGCACAAAGGTATAGAGAAGCTATCCCAACCAAAATACTTTACTGGGCCAAAATTATGCCACTACCTTCATGAGGACTGCACATTGAATGACTTAACTTTCATTTCAACAAACCAACAATTTGTTTGAAGCTACTGAGAGCATTTGAATACCAACTGCAATAGTAATGACTAGGGTATTTTTAATTGCTCCCAAACTGCGATGCCATTGGCAACATTGGTGCTAATGGAAGAACAGGAGCAGTTAGAAATCAGTTTACTGCAGAGGAATGTTTAAGTAGAAATCAGTTTTGCACTGAGGTGGCAGTGGGCACGCGGAAGGAAATCTACCTTTGTGTAGTACTTGATAAACAGACACCGAATGCCATCAAAAATGTCGAATTTGAGATTATCAAAATAAGATTGTCATTTGTATTGTACATACACAATCCTAGAAAGCTTACTGGGCTGCGCGAAACCTTCGACTAGACTGCTCCTCAGACATCGCTGGTGTAGAGACATTCTCCAGTGGTGACAAGACCACAGATTGGAGTTTGTATATTTCAGTGATCTTGCATTAAATACGTTTGGTGTGATGGCAGCTAGTGATACTAATGAACAAGTGTTTATTTAGTATTGAGGATGATGTCATGAATAGAAGAAAAGCAATTTTACAAAGGTCCTCAGGGAGTGACATACACTTTTTTAACAGTGCTCTGAGCAAGAAGCTCTGAAGTTTGACTAGGTTTTACATTTTTACTTGACAGTGTTTTTTAATACCTTCTGTTGACTTTGAAACAAACCGCTGAATAAATTGCTGCTAACAATGAAACACATAGCATGAGTTTTTTTGTTTTCAGTGACGGGTGGAGGTTTGGGATGGAAACAGTGTGAGGGGGGTGGAGGCTGGAAAAGCATGTGGGGCAGGTGTGAATTAAAAGTTTATGGGGTGGGAGTGGACAAAAAATTTAGACGCAGGATTCTAATATCTACATACTGTGCAACGTGCTTGTGTAGCTAACTACCATCTAATTCTGTCATGAATTTTTGTTGATCCCTACAGTGATTTATGTGCAGACCGAGTTTTTTAAATCTAATATAGTAACTAGTTTGATAGTTGTGTAATAAAATTGTTTTGCAGAATCGCTTTCAAAGTGGCGTTTATCCTACTAAGTTCTCAACTCTTGGGATCTTCACTATGTTCGGGTTGTTAACTGCATGGTGTGGCTATGATCTCACTTATGGATTCAGCAAACAAGTGGATAGATACTTGTTTTCTCCTTCTCATTGGAAATTGGATAATAGTTCTGCTGACATGTAATTATCAAATAATTTGCTGTTAATCCCTTCTTTTTCAGGATTTTAAAAAATTATATAAACAGCTTGGTTTTCATCATTGGTTACATATTTGTTGGATGCTCAGTTTCATGTCCTTGTTTGGAGGATTTACCTCACAGTCTGAAATTAAGCTTTTTATCAATAGCTCAGTGGACCAATACCAGGAGTTCTAGCAAGATTGTGTCTTTATAATTACTGTTGAATAAGTTTTTCAACCAGTTATTCTGTGTAAGCAGTGGTCTTATGTTGAAGTTTTGCCTAACATTTTTGGTGGGGGTGGTAGACTCGTGCCTTGTGCAAAAGCCAGATATATTTTTAAGAGTTTATAATGAAGTTTTAGATTATGTCTCAGTTTTTCAAATGCTTGGGTTTTCAGAAGTATGTCGTGACAAGAAACAGTTAACAAATTTTTTTTCACCTTACCACCATGTGCTTTTGTCACTTAGCTGATGCTTTACTAAAATCGAAACAATGGTAAAAATATTTGCTGCGAATTTTTTGCAGTAATTTGCTGTGCTACTGTTAATTTTTGCATTGTTGATTGTTTGTAGCTTAAACCCGTTGCTTTGCAGCTAATATGCAATTTTACTTTCAGAAAGCCTGACTCATCAAAATCACCACTGCCCTCATATGCTTCTCATGCCATCGCTTGTGCTCTTCTTTGGTTAATGATGGTGCTGTTCATACGATACCTTCTCAAGCTTTTGCTCTGTTACCATGGTTGGATGTTTGAAGCTCGAGGCAGGGTTTCTTTAATTACGAGAGTTTGGGGGGTGAGTAGCGTGAAGAATTCATCAGTTACTTGTTGATAAAGTTTTAGGCCCTTCAACTTGATAAATATTTCATAATCCCTGGAAGGTCGGTAGTGAACACCGCTCTAAAGTAGTCAAATTGTGGCTTACGGTAAAACATTTTCTCCGAGATTGGAAAATTGTGATGTTTTTTGGTGACAGATGTGCACTAAAATCTTGGGCGGAACGAGTCCAATGCTGTACAGTTACCAAGCCTCTCTCCCTCGTCTTCCAGTCCCGTCACTGAAAGATACGATCGAACGATACTTACGCAGTGTGCGGCCGTTGTTGAATGATCAGGAATTTGAAAATATGAAGAAACTGTCTGAAGAGTTTCAGCATGGCATGGCCAGCCGTCTGCAACGTTACCTTGTGGTCAAATCGTGGTGGGCTAGCAACTATGTCTCAGACTGGTAAATATGTGCTTATCGCCTATTTGTCTTAAGGTGATGAGCTTTAATATTACGCTTAAAACTTGTTATGATACATACGTTTGGGTATAGAGCCAACGTAAAGGCGAACGGTTACGTGGTTTTTGAATAGGTTGACGAATAAATAAATGTTCCACCTTTTCCGAAAAAAGGTGTGTATTTATTTCGATGATGGTCATTTGCCACATTAGGCTGCGTGTATAACTTGCAGGCAACTTTTGTGCCATATGCACAGTGGGTGTTGAGCACACCCCAGACAACATTTTATTATTTCGCTTATATTCTTCCAAACACTACATAGCAAGAGATCTTCGCACATTGATTGCCTAATTTCGATACATTGTGACTGTGAGCGTAGCGGTTTAATCGGTAAGAAAAGTTGTAATGACTGCCAAACCCGCTTTTAAATTCATTGATGTATACAGGAGAAAAAGACCATGCACTCTTTTGCTCCAAACATCGTGCAAGGCTGCTGTAATTAGTCTGTAGCAATCGCGACTAGAAGGCTGTACGTTTCACCGCTAGTAAACATTCATATTTTGAATTTCGACGCCTTACGAAACTCAGAAGTTGTTTCAGTAGCTCGTTGTTTTGATTTTAACGCCAAGAAATTAGTCATGACCGCCAATTCTTAAAGAAAAAAGTATAATACCAAGGTTGTTTTTAAGGAAAATGTTACGTACCTGGTATGGACCTGTAGGGACCCGGTATCCCTGATTCTAAGGATCCGATGATAATTTTCTTCGATTTTAGGGACCCGATTTTCAATTCTAGAGACCCGAATCGGGTCCCTAAAACGCCTTAAAAAACCATGGTAATACTGTTATTGCTTGAAAGTTTGTCTCAAATAAAAAAGCGCTCACTGTCAGACCGAACTGCAAATCATCTTACGTTTTCCAGGTGGGAGCAGTATGTATACCTTGCTGGACGAGGACCCATTATGGTTAACTCCAATTATTACGGCATGGATCTCTTGTATCATAAGCCAACTAGCCGCCAAGCTTCAAGGGCAGCTGGTTTGTGTCATGCGTTTTTTGCATTTCGTAGCGTGATGGACAAAGAAAAGGTAAAACCGGTAAGTTTTCGTCGCTTGTTGTTTTGTGGTAGTTACTTTTTAAACATTTCGAAGAAATTGTTTTGAAATATTCCACAAATTGTGTAATTTTTCACTCAGTTGTTTCGCTTTGATTGTGCGATTTCGTGGTGACATATTTCAAGACGTTTGACCAAGAGCGTTACTTAAAATACTGTACCAGCTAATTTCGTTGAAGATGCATTGGTCAGTAACCAGTGCCTCTGAAAAAGTATGCGCATTACCTAACTGGGGAAAAAAGAAAAGGTTTGATGTGGTAACATTTCTTATTATGCATTTTTATCATACTGATCAATCATACAACAGCTGGTTGTGGAAAGCTGTTTTTCTTCGCTGAGACATTTTAGTCATTTGTCCCGTAATAGTATTAAAACTCGCCGTAACAATATTCGCTAGTCCACCTTTTCGGACATTATGACCGATATGACTAAAGTTTTTTCGATCATTAAAAAAAAATTCGGTCTATGACCGAAAAAAAACAGGGCTGACTTCATGGGCAACCCAACAGCTCATTCTTTTTTCAGAATGGCAATAATGTATTGGGGCAACACAACAACAGCATCCCCCTCGCGCTGCGTTTCGGCTGATGGTAATTCTCCAATGGCAGTACCGCGCACTGCATTCTCAGAGCGGCCGTTCTCGAATGATTCCACATGTAACGCAAGCGTTGCTGTTTACTACGCCGCGCTTTACGACCAGATTACAAAACCGACGAACCGTGTAATAGCTCGTAAGACCTCTGTTCGCAACAGCGAGGCGTTCAAAGTCCACATATTTCAACCTCGTTCGTTGTGCTGTGGAGAGCTCTCAACGACCTCTCAAAGCGCGCGGTTGTAACCTTGGGAAGCGTATGGGCGCTGTGCCAGCATTGCGCTACCTCATTGCCGCAAATTACCGGTATAGCTCAGAAACCAACGGCTTAACCGCTAGTTACGTTTTTGCACATGGCATTCTGTAGATACTGTCATACATAGTGCTTTTCATTAAAAAAAAAGCTTTTATAAAATATCGACCTCTGTAAAGTCGGTTGCCGATGTGCAAACATTCTGGCATTTGGCAATCGTGAACAGTGACCGTTGCTTTGAAGCGTCACAATAGACCTGTTTAAACGCAAACGCCTAAACATAGACATGCTTAAACGCAATCTATACATCTCGCTTTACGAATGCTGACGGACTGCTGCATAGTAGTATTGCAGTTTCATTTTGCTACGTTAAGTGTCTGGCAGTATCTTAATTATACACATCCTTCTTCTGCCCGTTCGAACGCATTGTGCACTTTTTGGCCTTTTTGCGTAGATTCGTACAACTACACAGTTTTGTCAGTTGTTGCCGCTGATATTTCGTGCCGTTTTTCTTCTGCGTTGCAGATCAAAGTCAACGGAGTTGTTCCGTTGTGCAGCGCTCAGTACGAACGAGTCTTCAACACATGCAGGATTCCAGGAGTTGAAGTTGGTAAGACCGTTTTTTTTTCTTCTGCTGACAAACGTGAGGAATGATTGTGTTATGCAAAAGCAGAATGTTGTGAAGACACATTGGTGCGACATTGTTTGCCTTTCACGCATTTCAAGCATTTGGTTAATGCAGCAGTGTTGTCGTTCTTTATCGGTTAACACTAAGCCCGAAGGAAAGGTACATAGGTCTGTCTTTACCTTCGGACTCACGTCTCCGCAAAGGCGCATTGCACTTAAGCCTTTGTATGTGTCACTTATGAACTCAAAAGCATACTTCCCGGTATAAATGCAAGGCCTTCTAGATATGTGACGCAGCTTTTGCTGATTCACTGCACAGCTGGGCAATCGAATGAGCACGTAAAAACCTGAGCACGAAGAGCTTGTGATAGTCGAGCTGGCAAATATATAAGTAGGCTCAGGAAAACTGCTCGACCGCGGACAGCTACGTTTAGTCGTTAAAAATGGCCCCAACTGGTTTGTTTGCCACAGAAAACATAAATTTAAGCGACTGTCGATGTGAAATGCTTATTTTCGTTGTGCTTGGCTCCAGCAAACACTGGTCTCAACTGCCATGGATTTATGAGTCTAGCCAAACCTTCATGGTCTATGTTTGATTGGCAGTCGGTCGGCCTGGCGTTGCAGACAGCTGCGCCTCAATTGATATTAGCTTGCAGAGTGTGCGCTCACAGTAAGCCGCAAAAGAAGGGGTTTCGAGTAAGTAATGGCAAACGACCTCGGTTGTTGCCGTTGCACCTTACCGCATGTTGTCCGATTTATTGTCTTTTGTCCCCTAGGGAGACAATAGTGACCTCGCTGTTATTCACTTACAGTTAACACACACGACGTCATAGCTCAGTGTGCACGCTCTTGTAAGCGTGGCCATTTAATAAATCCAATTTACTTGCTCGTAAGGTAAAAGGACTTTTCATACGTGATAGATCTATCGAGACTTTGGTGTTCAGTAGTTTTGTTCGACACGATCCCCCGGCTGCATGTTTGTGTGTAGCGTTAAACCTTGTTGACGCCATGATTAATTGTCGTTGGCTAAGTGGTAGATGATCCTGCGGTCGGGAATGCCTAATGAAGGCCATGATGAACCATGTTTGCCAAGAAATGCGCGGCACCAGGGTAAAAACAGTAGAATGTACCTATCCTATGATATTGCAAACCATGCCCACCACGTTTGTCAGTAGTTTTGTTATTGCCTAGTACTTCGTACTTCATTTATATTCGAACATCAACAGTAGAAAACTGCGATTCACTTGTAGAGTTAGTGTGAACGCATTTTTTTCCTATTACGCACGCTGGTCTCAACCAAAGTGGCTTGCATTTTTTTGCTAAACTGAAAGGCGCAATTTTGCTTGTTTGTAGGCGACAAACCTGAAATTGGACCAATCTTGCCTATGTGCCAAATTTCACTGCAACGAAATTAACCCCTAGCAAGGGTGCAGTCTTCAAAATAATGTTAAGGTTTCTGCTTAAGGGTCAGTTTACCGATTGCAAAGGTTCGCGGTTTTTATCACCATCCAATTAACAGAGTTGTCAACTTCTTTTCAAATACGCCTTTAATAGGTGTAAAACCATTTGTTCAGCAGATCAAGCGTAAATGAATGCAGTGCGTGAAAGTCGACAAGTAGCCTACATTGCAATTAGGTCCTTAATCGGTCGTATTTTTAGGGCTCAACTTACTCAACAATAATCTTTTATGTGCATATGTACAAAAATGAGAATTCTGTATAGGTCTTGAATTCTGTATAGGTCTTGACTGACAGTGTCAGTGAAGGAGTATACGAAAATTTTAGCGTTTTAACAGTGTTGTGACACCCATGCAAAGATACCCTTTAAAATGATGAAGTCGAGTATTAAGACAAATGTTGCGTAACTGCGGTTGCACCCCACAAACTGAAAACTGCCTTTTAGGTTTAAAGCAGGTTTTTTTTAAGGAAAATGTTAGGTACCCAGTATGTATCTTTAGGGACTCGATATCTATGATTCTAGGGACCCGATTCTCTCTAAATCTAGCGACCGGATGATAATTTTCTCTGATTCTAGGGACCCGAATCGGGTCCCTAAAACGCCTTAAAAACCCTGTGTAAAGTATCATTAATTTCACTATGTATGTGTCGCAGAATTCTTTCTGTTATTGAAATATATTGTTGGTTGTTACTTCTTTACGAGACCGTTAGCAGACAAAGCTTTCGCTGAGAGCAGACGATGTTTGCTCGCACAAAACTGGTGAAGGTGGCAGAGCGTTGCTGTCATGTTGCAGGTGTGCGTCATAAGCGGAATTGCATGTCATGGTTGCATCATCTGTTGCTCCCTTCTTTGTCCTTCGCGAGCTTGATTTATAGTTGATAAATAATAGTAGAAGAGTTGCAGTTGCAACATCGGAAGTTAATGTTGACTGTGGCTTATGTTGTGAAGTCGTTCATGGTTGTGTCTGTGGTGCATTTGTTTCGTTCATTTGTTCGTTGTAATGGAGTGCACCGCAAAAATAGTATTGTCTGGCGTCTTAATCGTAAATATATCTCTAGTACGCGCTTTTCTTTACCGTGAGTTTTTGAACAACTGAAAATACATTTCGAACAACCTGTTAGTGAGGTGCAAACGATGTTCAAAACATCAACTTTGTTATGCTAACAATAAGGCTTACGCAAATAGTTGTGGTTAAAACCGGAAAAAAATTTGGCTCTTTTAATGTCAGTGAATTAAGCCCTAGCCTCCAGTCCAATGCTTACTATGTTGTTAAAAAAATGGAAGGTTCAGCTTTGGAAATTCTTTTCCTGCGCCCTGTTGCTTGTATAAATAGAGAGTAAAGTAGTGATAGGTATCGTTTGGGTTTGACTCATTTAAAAAAGGAGACCATATGAGGAAACCACCTGTCTCTGCCGGTTTGGCAGTTTGTTACCATATCTCGACAAAGTTACCGGTAATTGTACAAAAACACCGCGACGTTTATTTGGGACAAACTTTAATCAGGCTCTACTGGCGCTAAAAACATAAAAACACGTTAAAAACTTGCCAACGTTTCGATAGTGGATACAACTATCTTCATCAGGGCTTTTCGTTTTTGGCCCTGATGAAGATAGTTGTATCAACTATCGAAACGTTGGCAAGTTTTTAACGTGTTTTTATGTTTATTTAGGACATTACAAACATTGGGCGAAATCTCGGTCATTTTTCGTATGGTTAACTTCATTGTGGTACCTGCACAGCTTCAAATCGCAACTGCTGCTTGGATAGTTTTAAATCGAGGATACGGTTCTTGTCCTTGCATGCTTTGTCTGAAACCGCAACACAGTTGAAAACCGACGCTCTAATTCTTGTACGAACAGTCTGGTAGTGACAAGCAACTCTTGGCAACACACTGCATTGGTTTTCTCAATCAGCTAAGGCAACGTTTCTTTAAACATTTGTGGGTCACGGGCCCCTAATACATCCTAATAAAAGTTACGGACTCCTCAAGAAGAAACGGTGCAATAAATATTCGAAATTAGGTTTTGATCATCGTGGTAGTATTAGAAATGTCTTCAAAGCCTATTAACCTTTAAATCACATTCATGGGACCCTTATGGGTTAACGCGCCCAGGTTAAGGACCCGAGAGCCAAATTGCTTTTGGCCATGAAACGCACTTGCGTCACCTTGTGCGCGTATTTTTCAGATACTTTGTCACACTGGATGGACTGCCGCCATGTGGCCGTGTATCATCGGGGCCGGTGGTTTAAAGTGACGTGCTACAAGAGCGGACGCTTACTCGAGCCTTGCGAACTGGAGATTGCCTTCGACGCGGTAATTGCCAGTGCGTCAGAACCATGTCAGGGTGAAAAACATCTTGCTGCCCTGACGGCTGGGGAACGAGTACCGTGGGCCAAGGTGAGCTGTGGCAGCTGTACTGGGTCACGAATTGTTTTAGGTGTGAATGTTTTCGCATTGCGCATCACCAGCTTGTTTATTTTTGAAGTTTTTGTGAATGAAACAGTGTTTGTGGCAATAGAAAGTTGTCCTTTTTCCTCTTCAGGCGCGGACGGAGTTTTTTTCGAGTGGCGTTAATCGCAAATCACTTCACGCGATCGAAAAGGCGGCTTTCGTTGTGATTTTGGACGACGATGAGTTTGACTTGAGCGACAAGGACAGCGCTGGTCTCTCCGCGTTTGGACGCTCGCTTTTGCACGGAAAATGCTTTGATCGGTAAAGCTGTGGCATTAGAAAACGTTTGTTGTGCCACTTTTAGGCGCATTAGTGTTGAATGTCACAGCAAAACAGATCATTCTACTGTTTGAAATCAGTTCAGTTTCGTTTATACTCGGTTTTGTACTCTTTTCCGGGTGTCACGAGTGGTCTTCGGCCGCCCATTTCCGCTTGCTCGGGCCGTGGGCCACATGACTGATTTCACAGTGAATGCTGCGCTGGTGACGAATTAATGGCAGCACAATCACCAACGCCAGTGATTCTCAACGTGGTCCAGGTGGAGTCCGCCTGATTCGGGTCCCTAGAATCAGAGAATTATCATAGGATCCCTAGAAGCAGAGCGGGTCCCTACAGGTCTATACCGAGTACCTAACATTTTCCTTGAAAAAAACCCTGAGGTTGACCATTCCAAGTGGAATTTCATGTGGTCCACAGAGAATTCCATAAATCCTTGATGAAACATTCATTGACATATGCGCAATACAGTTTCGACTGTTGTTCATGAGGGGTCAGCATAAAGAAGTGGTCCATCGGTTATTTTTTAAAAATAGATGGTCCATGGGCGAAAAATGTTGAGAACCGCTGACCAACGTCAAAAATGTCAGTCACTAATACGGTAGGTGCTGAAATTCTCGCGCTGTTTTACTATATAACTCTGTTGTTTTAGCCCAGCTGCTTCTGTGTAGATAGGTCAACCCTGATTCATTTGCCGGGACGTTATTGACTGTGGGTTGGCGCAGTTTTTTGTTTAGTATGTCCGAAACTGACCTTAGTAGTTTTCACTCAGATTACCTGAAGTCCGTAGAATTCGCAAAGCCTCAAATGTTCGCGAAGCGTTTGAGGTCGCGAAAAAAACAAGTTCTGTGCGAAGCTTGCTGGATTAATTGCATTCGGACCGCCGATTGAAAAAATATTTTTTGCGCAAAAGGTAATCAATGACATAGTGCCATACCTACTGTGGAACGTATTTGCGAGCAGTGCTAGAATGAGTTTCATTAGCTACAGGCCAGCATAATCAAGCTTTTAGAAGTTTCGTGGCCATTTTTAGCTCAGACGTGCTATCAGGTGTCACGTCCCTTTCTACCCTAGAAGATTTAGCCCGTCAGCCCGTACGTACTTGACAATTCGTTTGCAGTCTCCATTATTATGGCTGGTTTTGATGCATTGCAGGCCAGGTTAGCCTAATGAAAATGATTTCTTCAGGTCACCCGAACTTATTCAGAAGTGTTCCTGAATGACCGAAAAGAATTCTTGAGTTTATTGCGGGTCTTTCCTGCGTATTGCTTGGGGTCCAAGTGACCGAACTTGGTTTCTGTGAAAGTCTTGTGCTATTGCTGCTTTAGCTCTTCCGATAAGTACGTGTACGAAATTGTAATGTCAGGCTTTACATATCTTACCATAGAAAGACGGCAAAATGTACTGTTTGTATTCTTTTTCAAACTGATTTTTCGTTGCTCGGGAGAAAATGAATATTAATTTATTTTGTATATTTATTAAAACTGTGAAAATAAAATAATTTTGTGATAATATTGTGAGGAAAAGATTTACTCTTAACATTGAATTTTAAGACCGTTTTGGCTGAATCAGCCTCAGTTTCTGCAGCAACTGAGTAATACATGTAAATCACTTAAACTGCTGTCAAGTGTGGAAGATGCCACTAGCATTCCAATCTGAAAAGCGCCGTCAGTGTCGCTCGCGTGCAAACAACCACGAAATGCTGTGCTACCCTTTACTGCACTTATTTTCGCTTCAGTGCAGTGCAAAGCAGTCTTTACCTTTGAAATTTTCGCGTGTAAAACATGAACGAACAACCAGGTGTTGTTTGGGACCCAATAAATCTTGACCTCACGTATCGCTCGCGCAGATGGTTCGACAAAACGTTCAACTGCATCATCTTCAAGAACGGCCGTTTCGGGTTGAACGCTGAGCACTCGTGGGCCGACGCGCCGATTGTTAGCTACATCGTCGAGGAAGCTCTCGGCTATGAATTTAAGTACACTTGCTACGGCGATGATGGAAAGTGCCAGGGCAGCCCTCAAGACAGACCCCTGCTTCCTGAAAAGCTGAAGTGGGAAATACCAGAGGAGGTTTGCTTGTTCTATTTTGTTTGTGCGTCTTTTTCCTGGATCAGCGTTAAAGATTCGATGTGCTATGTAGACTGTTAACAGCTTGATGCGCTTTTACAGTGAACCTGGCGAGGTTTGACTGCAATAAAAGCAACCGTTTGTTTGGTTACTTGTTCGAGAAATGTACTGAGACATGTTCCCCCTACTCGAGTTTAACGGAAAACTTCAATACTACGAAATGAAAAAACTACTCGAACAATTACTCTGCGTCAAGACTCGGAGCGGATACAACGTCAGCTGAGTCCTGCCTGTCATACCCTGCGATTGTCGCGAAACAATGCCATCATCATCGTCTGACCAGCGACCAGACAAGGCCTGTCGATCACTTCTAACAACCTGATCTCGGGCCAGGCTTTGACGTGATTTTTTTCAACACTTGCAGTGTTGCGAAGTGACCGAGACGAGCTTGAAATTGGCCAACGAGCTGGCGAGCGACGTCCACCTGCACGTGTTCGGGTTCAAACATTTTGGCAAGGGCCTGGTGAAGACTTTCAAAGTGTCTCCGGACGCTTTTATTCAGACTGCCTTGCAGCTCGCTCACTGGCGTGTGAGTAACGCATTTGAATTTATCGTTTCTTTTCTTTAGTTCCCTCGTTTCAGTGATGAGGTGATTTTTTGGTTCACGCGGGATAATACCGCAAGCCGACATCGAGGATCTGTGCGTACAAGTAGCTTCGCGATCGGTCTTAATGTTTGCGCGGATTTTTAAACTTCTTTCCTTCACAAAACCCGCGTCGTGCTGTGAAACATCAACTCTGTTCTTTGGTTTATTCCATAGTGTGGTGCTGTGTTCCTGACGAACGGTGAACGGTTTTCATTATATCTTTACTAATTTCGTCAAGCTGGTAATCATCCATTGCTTTCAACGCAAACTCGTTGCTGTGCTCGTGATCAGTCTGTGTGGTTGCTTAGGACAAGGGCCACTTCTGTTTGACGTACGAAGCGTCCATGACAAGGCTCTTCCGGGAAGGTAGAACCGAAACTGTGCGCTCGTGCACCAGTGAGATGGCGGCTTTCGTCACCGCCATGGTCGACGACAAGAGCACGGTGAGCGATGATCGTCTGTTACGCAGGGACCGAAAGCTGTTGTCGTTGCTCGGTCTAACGAGGGCACGCTTTGGTTGGCAATGTTGGGAACTTCGCAAGAGCACGAGAGGTGTTTGAACCAACGTGCTGACGGCAAGTATTCACGCAGTGCGTTTGCCGCTTCCCGCCTTTCCCGAAGAGGCTACATCGTGTGCCACGCCTGCCGCCGTCTTCCCAACTCCTGCATTTTGAGTAAAATCGACT
>JGI24022J15233_10005772_pt1 | contig 13239 bp, 8 predicted proteins | sample Ectturendosymbi2_FD_15233 | JGI IMG/M metagenome (IMG submission 15233) | reverse complement strand
GCGCTCCCCTCGGAAATTTTCTGCGTACGCCACTGCCGTCAGTGAAAACATTTTTACCTCAGCTCGTTCAAAGGTACTTACCAAATGGCAATTGTATAGCACACTGACTTTTCATTGACTGTAAGCGGTGCTTTTATTGCATTGTTGCCACATCTTCATCCCACTGACAAGTCTACAGATTCGATCGGTAAAGCCTGTGTCGGCAAATGTGCGAGACGGCTGATAGCGAGTTGTAGCGGCAACTGATATGATCGCAAGTTACGCCCTAAATTTAGAAGTAACCACAAGAGTGTATCGTTATTTTGTATTCTTCTTTCACTGGCATCGTCATCCTCAGATAACGCTCAAGATGCGACAACACGTTACAAGGTTTTCATACTAAATATCGATAAAATTCTTCTTGGCGTTCGGCCACTTTAGATTTCAAACCGTCTGTTGTCTTACGCGATATCACGCACCAGTGGAAATGTGTTAGAGTGTCATCGTGCTGGTTATTGCAATTGCTTTGTTTTTCTCTTCCCTCCTGAACCTAAAGAACGTGTCCTCATTAGGGCATTGACACAGAGCGGCACATGGTCTTCGTGCCTCATGGTGCAAAATGTGTCAAGTCGATTTTAAGGCAAATTTTTTCAACCCACCATGAAGGTCTGGTGAAAATCACGTGGCCACCTTCAACAACATCAATACGAAAAACTGGCAACTTTTGAAGCACATTTACTTCAAAAAACGCACTGGACCTCGTCAAACCGCTGACCAGCAGTATAGCAATCTGGTATTCCGTTGGACATCTGTTTGCAAACTTGTGCGTATGTTTTGCGACGAAATTAGTATCCATCTGCTTTCTTTTTTCAATTTCAGGAGAGCCAGACCTGCACAAGGTATCTTTTCTGAAACGATTTTCACGCGAAAGTTTGGCAGAAATAGCTTTCTCATGTTTACTGTTGCGGGAAAACTGTGCGTCGAGACGTGCTATGACGTAGAACAATGCAGGTGGATAGGTACGTAGTGGATTGCCCACCAAAAATGAAAAAATGCGACATTCTATAGAAGCGCTGGCGGTGATAACTGCAATACTCATATGCACGCGAGGAAGTAGGTACACGGTAGCGGCGCGACGCTCGGAGATGCGCGGGTGCGCCGTCTGGCGCAGAGCAAAAAACGTTATGTATTGTGCGCGTCTAAGTGGCCGTCGGTGCGAGGAACGAATTACGGTTGCGCCTGCCTGAAATTAATTTCGTCGAGCTTTACGCAGGCCAGATATTTCAAACGTTGGTATTTGCATTCAGACGAATGCGTTTTGTGCGAGCATTTTTCTGCATGTTGTTCTGTGGCACAAACGAAGTAAAGTGAAGTGAACCCGGTCGGTAGAAAAGTGGCAAGATCAAAGCAATGTGTTTTCTTGGTTGCTGCTATAAGACAGTTAATGACCACTGCACCTCTATTGCTACATTGGCGGTTTATTAGCCAGAAACAAGTTCGATCAGGTTGGAAAATGCACTGTGTCTTTCAGGAAAAAATGTGCTTTCAAAAATAACGGAAAGAAAACAGCACGATTGTGAAACTCCTTGCTTAAACGTGGTGGAGCAATCGATGCCTTCTCAAGATTCTCGAAATAGCGTAGTTCTGATTTTTTTTTTGAAAAAACAAACTACGAACTCAATTTGCGTGACAATCAGTTAACGACTGAAACGCATTCTTGCAAATATGATCTATAGGAGTGACGCTGCTCGTCTTTTTACTGGTGCTAAAGAAAATCCAGAGAAAATTTATGTGAGATATACTTCCGCAAAAACACACTGTTTGATTATAACCTTGCGGATCATTTGCAGATCCTTGTAGGGTTGTGATGCAAACTATTAATGCTAACATGGAAACCAGCGTAGTGGATCCGGACGGGCAAGTCGGTGTGTTGGTTGAATCCAAGGGGGAAGACGGAGTCCTTGACTGCAGCATGCCATCAAAATCCGCATCTCCAGATGCACTGAACAAAGTTGCCAAACTGAAGATGAAGACGAATGTTTTGAAAGATCCGACCAAAAAAAAATCTTCAGGTTGGTGAAATTTTTGTCAAAGATTTTTCTTATTCTTCAAATTAGTCAAAATGTCAGAGACTAATCTGTTTAGCTTGTGAACTGCCTGCACACAGCGTGCATTTTTAGCATCAATACAAACCGTTTTCTCATTTACAGAGTAAAATATGCCGCAAACGCATTTAATTCCAAGGGATTCCAGATTTGTAACACAAAAACTATCAATGAATCTTGGAGGCGATTGAAATTTGATTTAAGTAGTCAGTTTTTTTATTGTCTGGCGGTTGAACTCTCGGTACTTTGTTTTGTTCCTCGCACAAATTGTCGACAATGCCTTTAATCTGAAGTTAATTGAACTTTTTTAGTAAACAACCATTCAAAATCAGATTTTGTAAGTAAAACAAACCTAGTTTGTCCCTTTTTGATGAAATTCTTATGTTTCTTTTATGTTTAAAATACTATGTTATGAAACGTACTTTGTGCATTTTTAACTGAGGTGTGCTTCTGTAGTATTGCTAGCACAGTTGGAGCTCGCGTCAACTGTCCAGTAGAACGCTACAGATTATAAGTATTCGCCTCATTTTTGTGGACATGTTACTTTAAACGCACTTACAGTCGTATGGGAACCCCTTTATTTGGCATGGGCGATAAAATCTTGCTAAATTTTCTGTAAATGAATTAATTTTTAAACGAGTTTGCTTGTTTCTTGTTAATATTTTTCATATTTTGTTTTGCATATCTTCGAACCACTAAAAGGAAAATCACTCTCGCAGCTTTGCCCAAATTTCCCGTAATTTTGTTGAAATTTTAAACTTTCACTAACTTCTCGTAGACAACTTTGATTTTTCACTATTTTTGCCCGAGTATTACAAATCTCTGCCCTATATTTTAATATTTTCGAAATACGAAAACAGTCGCCCTCCGATACCTATTCCTCATATGTCGATGAATTGTGTGGTTTGTCTTTCCCAAACCCGTCTCAGTGTGCTGTGTTTTAAGCTGCACACGGCACTCCACACTCATTTTTGCAGTCGGGGAACTATTTCCAACTACTATCTTGCAAGAAAACTGATAGTGCACTGTATTTCTTTTTCTCGGTCAATAAGTGAGATGCATTTTACGTTGTTTGCAACCAAATTTATTAAGTTTAAGTGAAGTTGAAGAGACCTAATATGACCCATGGTTTGTGGAGCTGCTACTCATAAACGCATTCATAGTCGTGCTGGAACACATGGTTTTCCGCACGTCTACGAATGCGTGCTATGTGACCTGCTTAAAGTGACCTACTGAAGAAAATAATGTAAGCCAAGCCTGAGTTCACCTCCAATTCTCACGTAACCATAAACACGAACGTTTGTATCAAAAGCGATAACTGGTTAAAACATCACAACTTTTTATTTTGAAGTCTTACGACTTTAATCAAGGTTCTCTTATAATCACAGCAACCAGAACATGACGATTGTGCCAGAGCTTTTCAACATTCGCGCTGTATCATGCATTTCATCTTCCATTTCCAAAAAAGACTTCGTCGCGTCTGAATTGACCGTTACACCTTGTTTTTCGTGCGACAACTGAATCATAACCGGAAAATGTGTTGCTCATAGCCCTAACTCCAATTAATATTCTTCGATAAATAAAAGGCATGAAATGCGTTACCGCACGATTATGAACGTTTGATCCCCACGCAACGTAGGCTTGCTACCCCCGGGCCCAATGTGTTCGTACTGCTTCCTGGCTGTACAGTGACGATCATCCGGGGCGCATGCGCAGAAGATGACAAGCTTGATTTTTTTGGCTCAGGCTGTTGTTGTGAACACAAAGTGCATTTTCAAGCAAAAAAGGGCTGTTACTTTATTTTCACCTTCATTCCATACTTTCAATGCAGCAAAAGCTTCATCTCTTTTCGTTTTTTCAGCTAAAAGCAATTAGGTAGAAAACATGCTGTTGTACAAGAATCAATAAGATGCGGTGTGACTGACAGCGAAGTGCATGAGCTATTTGATAGCATCGAACGTGGAATGAAATCTTTTCTGATCATTTGTAAGGTTCTCCACTGGCGCTACTGATGTAATTTGATGACGTGAACCACTTTTGCTTAGTAATCAACCTACAGCACATAAGCGCAGTTTATTGCGTCCATCGGCTCAGTCGTCAAGCTCTGGTGTGTGCCACCACAGCAAGCATTAATGTTTCTACGCAAAAGGAGTGCGGGAACCTATTCTCCTCATGCAACCATCACAGCGTATTTAACCATTTAAACGGATATAGGAAGGCGCAAAATCATTTGCACCGGTGCCTTCCACTGTAAATTCGAAGGTAATCCGGTGAGCTTTAGCCGAAAAGATGGTTAATTTGAAAACGTATGTTTGATTTGATCACGGCTGCAGCGAAAGTCAGAACTGGCTTGAACCCGACAATTAAAAAATTATCGTATTATGTTTATTAATGTGCAGCTTTGAGGAAAAAGTGCTATCAGGCACTGAAGCTCACAGTAATCAAGAAATCACAAGTAAATTCCTTCATTGCTTTCGCATCCTGACGAGTCTACATAATTCATAATTACACTACTTCCTGCAATCCAAGTAAATTATTTAATTTGCTTTCTTATCTTGACGAATTTACATAATTCATAATTACACTATTTCCTGCAAGCCGAGTAATTTCTTTCAGTTGCTTTCGTGTCCTGACGTATTTACATAATTCATCATTACACTATTTCAGACTGCAATCCAAGCGTTTTATCTTCTTAGCTTACACTGGTATTGTGACGTGAAGTTGGTCAATGCTGTGTGACACTGCACATTGCATTACGAGGTCACAAAACAAATTTTGAGGTGAAGCTGACAAAAAGTTTACCCTTACTAGTAATTACCCATGCGGGGTTTGTTAGACGTTCATTATACTTCTGTTATTGTAAAGATCCACCATACGAACGCTCTCCAACTCTTGGGTTCTTCTTTGGCAAAAATGTTCTGCACTTGTGTTGTTTTTCAAACGGATGAACGCCGATCAATCAAGACCACGACTAAAAACGCTGGCGCTCCAAGTTTTCCCCTCTATACCTGCTGCAACCGGTCGCAGTGCCGGAAACAATTCAAACGAAAGTGACTTATTTCGTTTAAACACCGCTTTCTTAATGAGTCAAACACTGTCAGCGCTCTGTTTGATTTTGGTGGGGCCACTGCAGTTGCATCTTCAAAGTAAAGTGGATATATTTTCGGGTGTTTGTTTTTACATTTAAAGTTTGCATACAGGCCCGTAGCCATAACAATGTTTTTTGCGGGCGAAAATTGCCAATTCGAATAAACAACTGGCTTCGCGCGTTTATGACATTTTTTGCGCAAAGATTTGGTAATTGCCATCCAAAATTTGGGGGATCAACCGCGCTATTCGCCTCTGTTCGCATCCACAACAATTTAGGACCGTTTTTTTCCAATCATACAAAACAACAAGGTGCAGCAGAAGGCCTTGCACCAATTTTTTTTGGGATCGGAAACAAAAAGATATTTTCTCATATTTTAGCTCATCGTTATATCCTCAGCACATGCATGATGTCTATTTCGAACCACGAACTCTTGCATGTTCAGCTTCTGATGATCTCTTGAAAGAAATAGATGGTTGCTTTCACAAGGACAAGCTGTCACGAAAGCAACAAGGAAAATATCAAAATTAGGATTGATTGTCACTTACGATTGTGAATGAAGACACGCTTGAATAGACGGCATTTTGCGGGAAGCTGTGAAGTGATCATGTTAGAGACGTTCTGATGTTGAAAAATAATATTGCTTCCTAAAAACCAAATCTACGTAAAAGAAAAAAAGCTGTTAGCAATCAGCAAGCCCTAAAGAGCAACCGCATGCATCCACACAGTTCGGTAAAAGGCTTTTGCTTCAGTTTTGATCACCGCTTCGACATTAATAACGCGATTACTGCCATGTGCTTCAAAGACGACCGGTGATGAAACCGCCCTGATCCCTGTCACTATTGTCAACAATGAATGCATATTAACGACATCTTGATGGGGCAATACATGTCCATAACCAGCCGAACCGCAGGCCAATTGACATCCGTCGATTGAAATGTTGTGAATGCGCGCGGTTCGCCATTGCACCGTGGTCCATTCTGCTTTCGCGCAGTAACCAGAACCCGCATGAGGACTGTCTCATAATAATCTTTGTACTTGCAAAGGGTAATACACTAGCGAGAACGCATCATCAGAAGCGTGTGTGGTTGGCCATTTTGTTTTGTCTGCTTTATCGCGCATGGTATGTTCGTTGCCTGTGACGCCCACGTCAGGTTGATTGATTTTTAATTTTGGAAGTTTTTTGCTGAAGCAAGAGTTTGCAGAATGTCAAAGTTTCCTATGGTGCACGTTTTATGCTGAAAGAGTGCAGAGAACTGTGATTTTAAAATTAATTTCTAGTCAGGTCAAAGTCGATTCTAAATTAATTTCTAGTCAAGTCAAAGTCTTATAGTGCTTCTTTGGTCCATTTCATACTCTAAGTACAAGCCCTCGTAGCTGAATGCCACTAAGTCGCAATGAGCAGCGAAAAGTGTTTTCTACTATAAACCATTTTTAATCGAGTCACAATCTCTCTTCGTTTAATGACCATGCAGGCTATTTCGTATTACTTACGGCACGGCACCCTGCATAGGATAATCGGTGGATGGGTCGATTTTAATCCATTTTAATCAAAAATTCCTACACCACAAGTTTTTTTCATTTTAGATTTGAAGCGTTGGATAGCCTTCTTCCCGTCCAACTCTTGCACTTTTGTAAATATATTTTTTGGTATAGTAAACGAAATGAGTTCACTTTAAAGTAACCTTTCATGATCAATCCAGTTTGTTCATGTTTGGTGATGGTTTCGTAATGCTTGTAATCGTGTTTCTATTGCGCAAGAACTTGCGTCTTTAGAAATTTGTTAATTTTCAACCGCCGTCACCTTCAAGAGAGTGAACATCCGAAAATGATTAAACCAATCGCTCGTATTTAGCTTCCATGTAGTTTTTAAACGCGAAAAGCAGTGTCTGTGTGACTGTTGCGAACATTGTGATTTCAAAGTTGTTTTTACAGTAGATAAGCACTTATAACTCAAAACAATTTTTTAAATCTCAGGCTTCACTCTGGATTGCCTGGACATGCAGTGTAAAGTCTGCGGAGATAAAGCATCTGGTGTACACTACGGAGTGTATTCTTGTGAGGGGTGTAAGGTATGATGTGTCAAAGACTTCCACTTCCTTTTAGCTATCGATACAGATGTGTGTCTGTTATAGGATGAAAACTGATATAAGCAACAGTCACGTGTTGCTTGGTAAATCCTCCGATCGATGCATGTGTTTCTATTTAAAGGTACATATAACCCTTCGCTAAACATGGTACATTCGCTTGTACTTAAATTTTTTATTTTCATCCTGGTTGACTAAACTTCCTGGATTAGCGAATATGTTCACTGTGAAAGGGAAGTTTCTCATACTTGATTTGCTGAAGCTGCGCTTCAGTAAATGGTACAAAACCCCACTGAACACTGTGTTTAACTCAAACTCTTTTCAGGACTTATTCTTGCCATTTGCCAGTGCTTTTCTGACACTGGAATTTCTTGCCGTTTGCCAGTACTTTCCTGATACTGCTTTTCTGACACTTTCTATTCTTGCCAGTGCTTTTCTGACACTGGAAAAAAACAAAGCGAAAACCTGTTTCTGCGTTTGCTTATAGAAATTGGAGATACAGCGGTAGATTATGTTTCCAGGGTTTTTTTCGGCGCACTATTCAACAAAAGATCAAATACCGTTCGTGTGTTCTGGAGGGGGCATGCAGCATCACACGCGACAACAGAAACAGGTGCCAGGCCTGCAGATTCATGAAGTGCATTTACGTTGGGATGTCCAAAGATGGTAAGAGCGAATGTATTATCGCCTGAATTTTTTCGAATGATGCCTCTGCGAAAAACCAATACAACTTTGGATCAGTTCTTACCCTTTCACTTTTGTCTAAGACCTAGTTTGTTGCCTCCAGCGTTACTAACCTTTCGCCAAGCGCATGTTTTCCCAGGAGGTTGTTGCAATTGTGATACTTACGTAGTTTATATGTAAAGCATTGCTCATCTCGGCTAGTCGAGTCTACAAAATTATTTTTCACTGCCATTACGTCATAAAGGATTATGGTTTAAGTAGCGAATGGAGTGGTTGCACTGGGCACTAGGCAGGCATTAAGTTTATGCGGCAGATGCGGATTTTCAACCAAAGACTATTGACGCTTTTCTGCAATTTGCGAAGGTAGTGTGGTCGACTTGAGATTTTTATTGGTTTTGTGAGTAATTACCACTTATATTGACTTGAACAGCCCACAATTTTAGTTTCGCTGAAACGAAATTAAAATCACGGCATGCCTTTCATCCCCTATATGAAGAAAGTTTTTGTCACTCTGCAAAGTATATCATATCGTTTAACTACAGTTGTACCAAACACACTGCTGTAAGGGGAAAGTTGCACTTTATTTAGTGGAGATATAAGATGACAATTACTGATACACCCTGCTGGTTACATGTATTGTTGTCTAGCTTTGTAGACTTTTGAAAGTTGGCCAGACAATTGCGGAATCACCGCAGAGAAAACTTTTTTCCGCTCATTCAGTCTTTAATGTTTGCAGCTGTGAAATACGGAAGAATACCAAAAAAAGTTAAAGCGAGGTTGATCGCAGAGCGCCTCGCGGCCAAGAGGTGAGTGTTTGCAACATACTGACTTTCTAATATATTTTTTTATTTTTGAAAGCGCACTGCCGTGCTGACTCTCCACCAATCTTTGTTTATTTGGCAAAACGTTTGTGGCTTTAACCGGTTCTGTATCTGATTTTTGTATAACGTGTTGCAAAACTAACGGATATAACTTAGCTTTTTCGTCAAGAAATGAAACGACTTTCTTCCCTGATTCGTTATTAAGTAGGCTAAAGATATTTCGACTAACAAACTTAGGTACCGACTCAATTGAAAGGAACCCTTTTTCTGCAAAGAGTCAGGCACCGTTTTTGAACGGAGTATATATTTCATCTATAAAGTATAAGGCATTTTCGTCTGTTATTCAAATAGAAAAGAACTTTTAAGCTGCGAAGGCAATAGGTTGGAGGTATTTTCTTTTCACACGACACCTTTAACAACTAACCTTTTCCCTCGCCTTTTAACCAACTCTTTCAGCGGGAGATTTAAACATGTTGTTGCTTTTGCTGATACTGAATTTTCTGCACTGCGAACGTCTAATCAAATTCACCGCATTTTTTACTTACAGGGAGGAGATGGAAAACCTAGCAAAGTAAGAGCATTGTGAAAAAGTACTTTGGATAGCCAAAATCGCCTTCATTTTCTAGTTGGTTTTATATAAGATTTGTATGAGGTTTTTGTAATGGTATTTTCCGTTGATTTTATCTGCCGCACATTAGTTAAAGTTTTAAACAAACTTCAACTTTTGTGCATGTGCATACCATGGCGCTGTTGCTGATCCATATGATTTCAAGCCATTTTAAAGGTATCAATCATGCACTGGTAGCTTGCTGTGGATTCGTGTACGATTTATATAATTTCAGTTTTTTGTGTATGAAAACCTACCGTGGATTATTATCGGACTGTTTGCATTGTTGCTTACAGCAAGGACAAATCCTCCACGGAGTTCGGGGATCGCATTTCTGGCACTGACAGCTTGTCCGAGCGGTGCAGTCCACGCATAAGCCCAGACACTAGCAGCAAGTTCAACGACCGCCTGATGTTTTTCCGCCAATCAAGCGGCACCACTTCACCACCGATAGTGCCGTCACTTGCATGCGACGCACTGCAAGCGTGCAATTGCAGTAAACAAACTGCCATCAAGAGATCCCCGCCTGACTTGATTCCGATGCGTACTTTGGCTTCGGGTGTTTCTGGGAGTGACTTCATGTCCATGACGTCGCGTTTCAATCACGCGCTGTCGCAAAAGCATGCGGAACGACTTGCGACGTCCGACGCCTACCGCGAGCAGTTGATTTCGTCGCTGGACAAGTATTCCGAATTGGCCATGTCAAAGCGCCGAAACGGTTCCACCCCCTTGCAACTCGACAGCCACGTGCCTGCCTTGAAAAGGTTCCGACTTCCCTCGGGCGAAACTTCGCCATCCGAAACTAGCTTTCCACGTTTTGATCGAGGGCGCAGTGATCCACCGCCGGTCGTGCTGCACCGCACTCCCGGCTTGAACCGGTTGCTGAACCGATCTTCGTCCAATACCGATTTCTCACAATTTTCACCGGACAGGATTGCCAAGTACGGCGAGAACACGCGCAACGAAGCTGCGCACGTCAATGTCATTACCCATTCGAGCTCGAAAAGCGGTGAAAAACCGAACACGGACGAAGCATCACCCACAAACCGGACGGTTTGGCCCAAATCTGAGACCAAAAAAGGGTTATCAGGGCAAACCGCTTTCAAATTTCCAGCAAATTTAGCTCATGCGCAAGACAGTCTTTTCTACAACCTACCTTGGTTCTCTAACCCGTCTTCTCAAGCACTTCCAGTCATGCCAGTACCTTTCTTTCACCCAATGTTAAGGCCTCTGTCTGCCTACAAACCTTTTCTACCTGCAAGCGGAGTCGTCGCGACAAGCTCCATTCCTTACTCGACAAAACCAAACCCTTCTTATGACGTTTTATCGCACTCACCACCTGTTGGCGGTACACGCAACAGACCACTCTCGTCGTCCTCACCTGATAGCGGCTGCGCCGAAGCTACTGAGAATGATTTGGAGCATATTTCGTATCAGCCACAAGCTGCCACTGACCTTCCTGCAAATATGCAAGATCTCTCTTTGGAACAGGTGACTGACTAGAGCCTTAGATAAACGTTTACCTGTACTTAAATGTGTCCTATTTCCGAGTTTCTCAAGCTAAAGAGTGTGCGCAGAGCTTTAGCTTTAGTCTTGCTTTATTTGGTAATTAGATGCACGACACAAGTTTTTTCAAAGAAAAATCCGACTCAAAATAGTTTTGTTGCAGTACTCGTCATGTAGAGAAGTAATAATATTACGGTTGGCGTTTTGCTAAATTGCACGTGTATGAAGGTTTGGTGTGTATTTGAATAAAAATATGAAGTTATTTGAATTGTTTCCGGTATCATTTAGGTGGTGACAAGAATTCGTGAAGCTCACCAGAAGACATGCAACGCCAGCCGTTTTGCTGTAGTTCTTGGTTCTGATCAACTGAAGGTAGACTTTTGTTATCTTAAACAGTTCGTGGACTGGCATATTTATCTGATTTCTTGTGCGCTTTTTTCTCCGTTCAACAGAATTATTGTTGTTTCTTTACAAGGAGCTAACGTAGCAAGCAATTTTGCTTTACAGTAGTGTTTATGAAAACTGTCCGGTGGGTCTGGCAAAATGTGCTAATCTAAGCAAAAACTTGCTGATATTAATTAAAAGAGCAGCGCGCGCGAAAACTGCGGCAGCTGTTTTTATCACACATTGCAGCTTGCATATCGTCTGCACCGTTGTCGTTTCGGATGTCCGGTTGTGGTATGCATCCCCATCAGATTGCCCGGAGTGAGACAGGTCTGACAGATTTGACATCAGGGTTTTTTCACAGCTTTATCGCACCTTACACAGACCACCAGGTGTAGTGAAAGGAAGTGCTCTCTACGCTTGTACGTACAGTGGGGCTTGTACTAGCTAGATAGTTAAAGCGAGGCTTCGAAACAGAGTGCCGTCGTTTTCACTGAATTTGGCCCAATATCATTCTGTGGATCACGAAAGGAAACCGACACAAAACGTTTTGAATAATAATCTTCATAGTAAGGTCTCACTGCTTGCGATTACAACAAAAATGTGGTGTTGATAAAACCAACTTGTGTAAAATCTTTCGCTGCTGTTTTTCAACTGCAGTGGTAACTGTTAGCAGATGCACTGTTAAGCAAGTAAAATAAGTTTCTAGCTAGTCTCAAACGGGAAAACGTAATTCTGGTAGAAACAGCAATAGCGGTAAAACGTCCTGCAAATAAATTATCAGCTGAGCGGAAGAAACCAAACATGAAAAGAAAATATTCAACCGTTTCGCTACTTTTCATTTGTCATCCATCACAAACTACCTTCGCGTTTTGGCTCATAGCAAATATTCCGATGACTGTTTCGCTGGAATTGCGATCAGGAATTCGATACAAATTGTGAAAACTGCATCTGAGTGTGTCGATGCATGAACACTGCATCAAGATGTCAAAAAAGCTGAGGCCGTTAACGCGGTAGGCAGTTTGTGAGAGGTGCGCCACGAAACTTGACAAGCATGACGTGCTGACCTGGGCAAGTGCGTTGCAACTTTTGATCACTACGTCCGCACTGCAATGCTCGACCTTTTCTTTGTTAATTTACGTCTCATTGCGGCTCATGGTTACGTCCCTCCGACTGGCACTTCAAGAAAATCCTGCCCGCACGTCAATGGTGTCGTTTTAAGCGCCTTTCCGAGTTAAATGCAACAATTCTCTGTATGTTACGGCGTACATTAAGGACGTGCCAGCGAGATTTGATGCAAAGCTGTTACCTGCAGTGCGTGTTTTGCTTGTAATCTCCCGCCTTGAGACACTGTTCCTCCACATCAAAGATATGCGCGACCAATTTCAATTGAAAGTTAATGCAGTTTACAATTCAAAATGGCGGTAACCACGAAATGCTCTGTAATGAGGCTGTTCACAGAAGACTGTCAGTGAATCTTTCAGCTGATTTTATCCAGTCCTTCATTGAGCGTGCGCAACTGGCAGTTTTTAACGTCACAAAATGTTGACGTGTGACGCAATGCTAACGCAAATCGAAGGTTTTGCTTGAAATCGAGCAAACGTGACGTGCAAAGGAATTAATTTAAGTTACGTTTTGAGAAGTAATTTCAGGAGGTTGGACACGCGCACTTCGACAAGTCTTGCAATGTGTCGCTTGGCACAGGTCACCCGTTTGCGTTTGCGTGTATTGCGAAGAGCGGAGGCGAAACTGCAGCACAAGCTGTTTCTGACGGACCGCCGCATAATGAGATCTAAAATGCCGCCTGAACATAATTATGTGCTTCCTTTAACATGCTGACGCGATGCGGCGGAGTTGTGTGCTCTAATGAAATTCGCCGGGTGGTCTTCGAATTTTTTGCCACACGAGACTGGTTGTCGATTTCCGAACTTTGTCGATTCAGGCTTCAAAGTGGCGAGGGCTCCTACTTCTTTAAAAC
>JGI24022J15233_10005770_pt1 | contig 13239 bp, 6 predicted proteins | sample Ectturendosymbi2_FD_15233 | JGI IMG/M metagenome (IMG submission 15233) | reverse complement strand
CCCCTTCAGCATTTCAACAGGTAAGTATGTACCCCTTCAGCATTTTGACAGATGTACATGTACCCCTAAGATATCCTATGACAATACATTTTATCATGATTATTCATTGATATATTTAACAATAAGCATATATAATGATTTTTGAAAAGAATATTCATTAATATAGGCGTAAATATTTGGAAATAAATCATATGCAATTATATTTTGCTCTTCTACTGATAACCTCAAATGTACCCCTTCGGATTGGCAAATGTACCCCTGGGGGTACATGTACCCCAGGTTGGGAACCCCTGTTTTAGAGGAAGGCTGAAAGGCTAAAGCTGAAGTGAAGGATTGTTCTATTGGTCCTATGCCTTCGAAAGCTCTGCTTGCGCAACACCCTCATTCAAAATTTCAAAACGAACCAAATTACTTTCACAAAATGTGGTATTAACCGTGTTGCAGCAGAACATGCAATTACTTCCGACGGCATTTCTGTTACCAACGTAAACTACTCCTCAGGGCACAGCGTTTATGGTTGACCCGTAATTAAATCAAGCAAGGTGATAATTTACGACTTCAAGCGCTTGGCTCAGCAAAAATGCTCTTTCAGAAGATAATGTATGGTTGCATAGAGGCAAAACGGTAAGGATTTTACGGAGTAACACGTTTTACGGACTCAAATGAGTCCGCGGATTTGGCGCTGAGAATGATGGTTTGGATTGCACCGGAAAATAAAGACCGCGCCTTTTATCATTACTTCAACCTTACCTTGAGAAATGCCAAGACAACCCACGTCAAAGGTGCAAGCATTGCTTTCATGCCGATTTGCAGAAATATATAAATGAAATGAACAATTCGTTTTCCACCTTTCCCGATGCCCTGAGTCCGATTGCACAAACCTAAAAAAACATTAAGCTGACGGTGCACATCAAATTGCAAAATTCAACGCTGTTTCATACAAGATATCTGGTTTGTGAGAATAATTAGTCACACCATGTGTTGGCATAGATACCGAAACGGGACAGAAAGTGAGCAGGTCTACATACTTGGACGAGCTGTTATTTGATATAAAATTTTCAAGACTTGAATGCTGAATTTCTCATGGTTTTAAAAATGTTTGTGGAGGTCAAGTGATCAAGTAGTGCAACGGAGATGACTATTACGCTCAATAGAAAGCACTGAATGAGAACTTTAGAGGCAGCATCTCAAATGGATTGAAGTGACACTTCCGACCAGAGGCCCTTGCGTGCAGCCAGTGCAACTGCTGGTTCTTGGAAGCTTACCTAATTTTAAAATGCAAATTACTACGTAGCTGAAGCATTTGGGAGACATTGCAAAGGGTCGTTGGTATATATCAAACTAAAAGAGCGCGAAATGTGCGCTTGACTGTATAGGCGATGAATTGAAGGTTTTGTACACACGCTACCAGGTATAAGGTATAGAAAACATGAACACTGCATGAATAGCAAATAAACAGCAAGTTTGAATGCTTGGAAAAAAGATAACGGGAATTCTCGAATTTATTAATCAAAATCAATTTCTCACCTGTGGTAAGCCTCCACGTTCTACGGTTGGCTAGGTAACCCACGATCAACAAAACTGCAGCAGGTCCCCAGATAAAGACAGCTCCATAAAACTGTTAACACGTTAAACAAAGTCAGTCAAGCCTTTTATCTCGAACAAATAAACGACGCATCAGCATCAACGTTCCTTCAGCGTTAAACAACGCTATGCCGACTGTACGATAAACGGCCCTACTATCCAATATTGTTGAGATAAAAAATAGGCTGGGGGGTACAATCGAACAACCTGGGTATTTCGATGAAAGGCTGTATCACGGAAAGATTGTTGTGTTGAGGTGAACACGCTGTTTAAAAACAAAATCTTTTTTTCAAAGACGTTTCGATTGTTAAACATTATAATGAAAAAACGAAACATTTTTCAAACACTTTGGAAAAACACGCATCAGGCCAAATCATCAGAGCGAATATGAAAGAGACAAAATTTTAGGTAGAGTAACAATCTATTAATCACGATTTTTCAATGTTTCTTCCAAGGTTGTGGAACTGGAACCCAAATTTCAGGCTCTGGCTACGGATCCAGGCATCTAAAAGTTTTTGGCTCCGGCATTTAAAAATTTTGGCTTCGGCTCAAAATGATTTGGTCCAGTGAAAACTGAAAACCATTGTATTATTTGTGCAATTGTATTATTAAACCAGCGTAGATGAGTTGTCGCGAAATAATATGTTTGATGGATAAGGGGGTCACATGTAAAAACATTAAAGAAGCCCTGAACTACACATAAACGATGAAAATTACGTACACATATCGCAATCGTAGCATCCATAAGGCATGCCAGGATTTTTTCACATATTTCAATTCCACCATTTGCATTGAATGTGTTAAGAAATTCCGCACTAAATTCAGTTAAAACGACATAGAAAAAATGGTTCTGGCTCCTGTTACTGAGTATTTCCAGGCTCCGATTCCAGTCATTTAAAATTTCTTGGCTTCCGGCACAACAACCCAAGTTTATACACCAAGTGGCAAGCTTTCGAATGCCTATATCATTTGCACAATGTTCCAGGAATTCAAACTTCGCTGGAAAGCAGCTTGTCGGGCTACGGTAATTTACATACAATGTTTTCGTGGGGAAGTTTCCATCAGCATCACATTTCATTCCAAGAGATTAATATTAAATCAATAGCATACTTGATGTGTGCTGGAACTACTAGATTAACAATTCTGTCATTAGGATATCATTGAAATAAAAAAACTAAAACAAAAATGATATGGATAACCACATGTTTTGTGTGAAATCATACTGGTATCGTGCTAAAACTAAATATTAGCGTTGAAAAGGAATTCAAAAACTAAGTTTTCACAAGATCTTTTTGATAACATTTGCTTGCTTTCAAATGAGGTTTTTCATTCGTTCGCGAAAATGAAAGCAGTAATACAAAACAGTGGAAAGATTACAGCACGTTTAAAAGACCAACATACGTTTATCTTCAGTTAGAATCATAAAACTCGGCGAAAACCAAAAATTACACTTCCGAAACTTTTTAAAAGCGTTGTCTTGTGAGAAGCCAGAACCGATTTGTAAACCGCTCGAGCAGTAAGTTACTTCTTCAGCAAAACGTAAACGCCACAACTTGAGCACAAATTGCGTGGAAACAATCTATAATGACATTTTGATTTCATTTTGTCCAGTTAAATTTGCGATTTTTCGAAAAAATGTATTGCTAAAATTTGGTAAACCAGCAAGCGTATTGTTGTCTTTGACGAGTAAGCGCAGTTTACGCTTGAAATCACGTTGGTCTCTTTTGTACAAAATTTTCAGGCACAACCTTTAAATAAGAAGAAATGTTTTTTTCCAACTGCACAGCGTTGCGGTGAGACGTGGATATCGTAAAAATAAAAATCACAAGATTTGCTGACGTTACAATCGTAAGCAATAGGAGCTCCCGGTCCTTCACGGACAACCGTGCATTATGTGAAAAGGTCATCTTCAACGATGCTTTTAGCTACACATTGGACAAAAATTAACTTGGTTTCAATTGACAAATGATTAGCTGTAAGTGATGCGCTTTCACGTCGGAAGCATGCACGATAATCAAACAACTTAAACCTACATACAGTCATAGTCTAAAACACATAAAGCAGTTTTGTTTTAAGAAAAATGTTAGCTACCCGGTATGGACCTGTAGGGAGCCGATTTCTCTGATTCTAGGGACCCTATTTTCTCTGATTCTAGAGACCTGATTTTCTCTGATTCTAGGGACCCGATTAACAATTCTAGGGACCGGAATCGGGTCCCTAAAACACCTTAATAAAACCTACATAAAGCATTGTTTTGTGCATTACTGGCTGAATATTCCTTAGCTAGATGACAGCACAAACAGTTACTCGCATCAACAGAACTGAAAACCGCGAGTTGGCTTTCAAATAGGGGTTTAAAATTGAGGGTCCTCCAATGACCCAAAAATAGAAAGTTCTGACTACGGGTTCATGCAGTAATTTATGTAAATGGCACGTTTTTAATGCTATGAACTGCTTCGGCTTGGATTGAAAACAAGTTTGCGTAGCAACAGAAAGACCTGGCGAGGGGTCAGCTGTATCTCATAACGCGTGTTAAAATTAAGACCGTTACAGTAGGACGATAAAAAATTGTGAACATAAAATATCAAGTTATCAAAATGAAAACTTGCGCACCATCAATAGACCTGTTATGTTGAGCCCGCGAGCTGCGAACAGCTTGGTATAACGCGCATGCGTGGAAAGGAATTTCGTTTTTTTGGGCGCGATTGTAGTTGCTGATAGAAGTTATTCCCTCTTTGCTACACCAAAAATAAGAACTTTGTCCAGATACGATTGACAGCCAGCAAGAGTGTTAATACCAGGAAATGACAGAAAGCTAGCCCTGCTTACTCCACTACGATTTGTACTGCAACGTTTGTCAAAAGTCTACAGCATACGTGTTTCGGTAAGCAAAGTCAAATTCCTTTACGGTTGCCTCAATTAGGGTTGTGATCTGCAAAAGCAAGTAGCTATTTTTGTATTCAATAAATAGACATAGAAATAAACAGAAAGAAAAACAACTGTGTAAACATATAGCAACTGCACAGAAGGTAAGTTTTTCATACCAGGAACAAAGCACAAAAGTTTCAAAAAGAAAAGGCTTAGTATGGGCTGTTGACCTATTGTGTCGGCAACTCATAAGAAGCAGGATAATCCGGAAAACTTCCGTAAACGNGTCATATACCAACGAGTGATAAAATATGTCAGATTCTGGATTATTATGCGTTGTTGCTGGATTTACAGACTGCAAGAAAGCCGTTTTAGGATTGAAAGGAATTGTTCAAACGCAAATTACAAAGCATGCCTGCAGTCCACAAAAAAACAAAAACGAACAATAGATATATGTTAAAGAAACGATCAAGAAAGAACCTTATTATCTGGATAGTCGCAAGGACAATAGAAGAATATGAACTTGGTCAGTTGTTCAAATGTGATGGTAAACCCGACAATGCCGAAGTTTTGTACTGACCCTTTGTTATTTCCCACTGCCTTTCCTGTGGAATAAAACAGTAAACACTGTCACGGAAAAGCGCGGCGAACATCTGCACTTTCACATTTGTGCCTTGCACGAATTTATACGGTTATGAACAAACCAGCAGTACGAGCGTTGAAATGAACAAGTTGGTATTTACTTAATGCTTGAATGAACGATGGCAAGAAATGCAGAGACGCTTTGACGCAGTTGGCAAGAGCGTTGTGTTCAATTAAGCCTTTCTTACACGGCAGATCTCTTCTGTATCAACACAATTGGTGCAAATNGCGCTTGGGTTGTGAAAAACAATGTTCACAAGTATCNAACTGGATCAGTCAAGTAATGATCCACAGTACATTCCCTGGGGCGTACGAAGCATCAAAAACGTAAAATAACGTTGTTTCCTAAATTATTCCGTGAGATTCAAGTGAAATAAGTCGATAACAAAAAACTTCTGCGAATGTACATTTACCTGAAGCGGGTACTTTTGCACAGATCTAATATTGGTAAGATAATTTATATTGCTTCCTGCTAGTGCTTAGGCCAAGAGGTCGTACGAAACCGTTTCTGCAGTTTGTAAAGTTAGCTGTATAAATGATGCTGTCAGCTGATTTTTTTGGATTGTTACTTTGTTTTTCAACCCAAGCTCCTTGTTTGTTTTTAAGAAACACGCGCAATAAGCAAAGGACAAAAAAGCAATGCTAAGACTCAATTAACATCTCGCTCAAACTTATTTTAAACATTACTATCATTGCAGTAAACTAAGAGTCCGATTTGTTAACCGTCACACTGCCGAGCGCCTATAAATAAGTACCTATATATGCAAAACAAGGTTTGAAAGTTCCATGAAAGCATGCAAGCTTTGCTGTCTTTTCATATTTACAGAATGTTTTCCACTAGGACGTCGTACAGTGGTACTTCCAGATATTGGCGGGCTACAGCGGCTATCCTCATTTTGCCACTTTATGACATACTTCAGGCGGAGTTATGTTAACATATCAGGCATGTCATCGTCAGTCGCAGCAGAACACTTGTTTCAGTTAGTTTGGCGTGTTTCGTATTCGTATTTGGCATTAAATGTTGCGAAGAACCGCAAGACACAATTTTATAATCCTACAAACCACCAAAAACAAACACTAAGAGATTTAAGCAATCGGCTTCGTTTCACGTGAATGCAAAACACATACGACTTTTTGGGGCAGTCATAAACATTGTTTCACTGGCGTGGTTCAACCGTTATCATTCGTCTTTTGGAATTGGAACTACAATTTTCTTTATGCTATCAAAAGTAGCAAATAGAGCAGCAGCCCAGCTGAGTTATNGCAAAGACGAAAGCAACAAAAATCGTTCCAAGTCCGCGCATCAGGCATAGATATCCAAGATCTGTTTGGCCGCAAGCGAAACGCTAGACATGACGTGCCGTAAAGACCGCGACAAAGAGGTGTGGCAGTACATCAACCAGTCACCTATACACGCACGACTGGATAACAATGGGCAAAATAACTCGACGAAGGTTGTGGAATATAGACGTTGCAGCTCAAACGGTACCAGCGAAAAGGGCGCGCTACCAATACCCGGTGCGTCAGATCGCAGTAGTTAAGTTATACGAATCACAAACAACCCGCTTTGCAGAACAAGGATGCCTACTCAAAAGTTTACGAGACAAAGTTTTTCCTAATTAGTTATGGCCGTAATCTTCACGCGCCTTCAAAATCGTTCCGAAGACAAACTGTTTTCCCACAAAGATAAATTAAATGTTGACAAGTCAGCGGAGGCATGGACTTGGAACAAGTTTGTTGCGGTAAAAAGTTTCAATCAACAGAGTTATGGCACATATTTTGGGGCACCAATGCCTCGAATTCTTTAAGTTAATAGCCCAAACTGGATTCAGTCCCTTCCTGCCGCCTAAACCAAAGTGCTATCCTGTTCAGAAATAGGTACCGCGTCATCTTTTCCGGCACCACAGCGTTATGTTGCAAAAATAACTGTTTCTGAACAAGCTGCAGGAAAAAACAAAAAAAATCTACTNACCAAAGGCNGCGAAAATTTGTGACTGCGACATGACGGGATTTTCGGGAATCGTCTCCTGATCGTCGCGTGCTGGCTACAATACCCTCGGTCACCAAAGGAGTGACCACCCCCGACCACAATAACCTGCAACGGAACGAGATTGCTGACAACAAGAGACATATCCAAAGGATCGCTTCGTTACCGCTTAGATGCATACTGTTCCGCAAGCGTATATCCTTGAAAGGCAACAATGGAGCACAACGTTAAATACTGTTCAAAAATACCGCAATCGACCAATACCATAAGGACAAAGTGTTTATGGATCGCAAACTCCTCAAAACTACAGAAAATCACCAAAACTCGAACAAATGACACCGACACCAAGAACTTTGCCGTTTTCTGTGAGCAATCGATGCACATCCTGGTAGCTGTCTGCTTAACTACGGTATGTGTTGCGGTGATAAACTCTACACAAGCCTGCTCTGTTGTCTACTTCGCAAAGCGACTAACGTCTAGAATCAGTCCGCAACCGTCATCAAACAAGATGGTGACAAATTTTGCTATAACATAACTTGACCAACTAAGTATCTATCCATGCGAAAAACACTCCTACCTGCGCCCCTCGCTTCACAAATCAGCCGTACGCAGTCAATAGTAACCTAGTCGCGAGGCTTTTTTCGTACACTACAACAGACACGTCACCACAGCCATAAACCCTTCCAGACGCCCTGGTAAAAGAAGCGTGTCGGTGCCAATTACAAAACAGCACGGCTGTCAGCGTCCTTAGCCTTACTTGGCAAATGAGCACAAGACGCCGCACAGACGCAAAAAAAATTTCCGGAAAACTATTAATGAGATTTTTCGAATTTATGAAAAGCTATTAGACGTTCAACATCTTTAATTTTTGCAACCAAACACCAGCCAAAGGTTTGATCTTTCTAAATTTGCAACAAGTGTACTTGTTTTTTTTCTGGTTATTCACGAAAGAGACTGGGACGTCATTGCTTTTCTCGTGTGAATCGGTACAGACAACACGCAAAAATAGTTTTCCACTCCAACAATTTCGTTCTCATGCACTCGTTTCGGTGACAGCAACATCGCATAGCGGAGACGATGTGGGACCTACTTCGACAATTGCTCGAAATCAGCCACACTGTCCGTTTTTTTCATTCTTACGATAAAGAAAGTCTAAAGGAGAAAGGCATCCTGCTACTGCAAACTAGTAGCGCTGTACAGCAACACACAATATAAGCGAAGTGCCAACACGAATATACAATTATTTGTCTGATATCAATACCTGATAAATGCTTGCCAAACATGGATGTTAAGTCTTCGCAGTTGGATGGTACAATTCCGTGATTGGTGAACACTTCGACTGCGCCATCTGGTTAACGGAAATCAATATGTGCAACAGGCTCTCGAAAAATGAACAAGGACTTCAGTCAGTGAAAATACATCTCACCTTTTTCGAACGTGATGAGTTGCAAGCTGGGTAAATCGGTTTTCCGTCGACGTTTGATGTTCGCGCTCATCACCTGTTTTAAGCTTACGCCTACGCAAGACAGTGGCATAACCCGCAACCTACAGTTGATACCGCTAGCGTACTCTCGAATGTTTCGTGGTCCAAAGCAAGTGGGGCAGAGGTGAAGTTGATTATTTTAACTGAGTTGTAGTACTGAAACTCCACTGCCTACAGCTCCGCACAAAACTGTCTTTCCACTTGTCTCAAGCCAAAATTTTTCCACACGTGGCAATACAGAAATGAATGTGTTTTCCAAATATACTCTCCCGAAAGGCTGGTCCTGCTGATGAAGCGTGCAGCAGGAGCTTGTCTAATGGCATCAATAGACAATAAATCTGGGACCACCAAGGCATGTTGTATTTTTAAACAACTGATGGCATTTCAGAAACTGAAAATTTTTCCTCACGTCTATTTGCGGACAGCAACGGGTGGCGTTTGAAAAGCAGTAAGGCCATACGCGGAAGGTTTTACCACCAGCAGTTATTTAGTCTTCAGAGGCGTACCGAGGTCAGATGGCACCTGGGGAAAGAAACAAGTTTGGCGCTTAAATGTTCGAACTTAAGGTCTTTCGGGATCACATGTACTGTATTGAAGAGAGTACTTGCGACATTGTTAGGACTTTTCGGCGCCTCCCAGTGGTTTGGCACCCGGGGAATTGTGCCCCCTTACCCCGTCGTTACGCCCCTGCTTGTAATGAAACTGTTGAAATTCGACTGAAAGTAAAAATATGTAGTTAATTAAGCACTGTGAGCTGAACCACTGATTTCGGCCCGAGCAAACCGCGGAAAAATTCTACTTTCTGAAAGAAGTGAGCCAAAAGAATTTCCATCAACACGCAGAAAATTTGTCAACTCGGCAATTCCCAGCGCAACACTTGCTTGGAGGAATACTGCGACTTTGTTCCATGCAACATTAAGCATGACGAAAGATCGCCTTTAGCGCAAAGGTGGTGGTGGCGCTTTTGCTTTATGAAACAATTTTGAACCTAGCCTCACGGTAAAGTCTTTTTGTTGGCATATGCCTTGAAATCACTGAGGCAGAAAAACGGGAACACAGGTGCAATTCCATTCAATAAACACCTCAGGTAAAAACCAAAATTTTTTAGTTTCTGTCACATTCGTTTTTTGAAATTTTTTCCGTTAACGTAACTTTAACGAAACGTTAGTTTTTTTAAATCGCCAATCACATAAATATACTTGTCTCATAAAACCGCTTCTCACAAATCTAATCCAACCTTACGCAACGATGTCACTTTTTCGAGCAACAGCGCGATGCTCAATTTAACAAATTTCCCTTATTTTAATTATGAAAAATAGCGGCCGGTTTTATCTTTCCACTAAATATTCCAACGCCGCATTTTGTGCATCATAAGTGAAACACGTTTTCAAACTGATGATGGCATGGCAAAGAAAAATTTGAAAAGCAGCATTAAACATTCACGATTTAAGCCCGGTACACACGACTGTATAGTGACGTCAGTTGCAGTGAAACGCAGCGTATAATTTCTTTTAGACAGGGGTAGGGAACCCATTTAGTATCACGTACCACGTATACTGTGGGATATCGCTGGAGGGCCGCGATAATAATTAATTTCATCTGAAAATTTTACCCTTTTTTTTCTACGAAAATTAAATGGAGAAAATTTTGAGAAGCGAGAGATACTTCTCTTGGCTTGCTGTCTGACTATTTTCTTGTCATGGAGTTTCGTTTTGACTCGATCTTCTAATTTTTAACTAGGGTAACGAAAATTCTGACGGCCGCAGGTTTACCACGCTTGCTTAAGGTTTCACGCACGCGAAGCGAAGTGTTTCAAACGAATTTTTTTTCGGATGCACTGAATTTTCTTTTGTCTTGGCTTGCTGTCTGTGCGAACTGCGGCCCAGAGTGAAGGATAACAAATACCGGTTTTTAGAAGTTCTGTTTCACAAAACGTATTTTGCCGACGGGATTTAAAATTGTTCTTGGCTTTTCTGCCCATTTCAGAGCAAGGTTTGGAACTGGAAAGTGCAAGAAAGCGTCGCATGTGAGTGTACCCAATACTGGCCAAACGCAATGTTGACGATAAGCTGACACACGCAGTTTTTTAAGGTTTTAAGCTACTGGTGACAGTTCTACCACCATTGCCCACGAACTTTCACTTTTAAATAGTTCGTGGAATCACCATTAAATGACCTGCCCTTACTGTAAGATACGCAGACTGCATTTGCTCAATGTTGGGTAGGGTTGTTCGGTGGAAGTTTGCTGCAGTCTATTCGTGGAGAAATTTTATTCATTCCGCATGCCTACACAAACGCACGTTCTCTTCATACGTTTTTCTGTGATTATAGTTCGACACTGCATCAGGATACATGCACATACGCTCAAGTCTGAAAAAAGTGAATATGCACCAGATGTACGCTGTTAGCTGGTTAAGGCCTCTAGTCTAGAAGCTGGTTAAGGCCTCTAGTCTAGAAAAATTTTGATCTAGAATCACAAATTTTAAAAATTGGTATAAACAGTTTGATTTCACATTTACTGTAAGCGCAATTATAGGGTGGAGCTAACAGCTGCCTACACTAGGTTCCTATGCGTCCCGAGAAAAACATTAAAACTGACATAATTTCTGGATTTAGCTGTAGTATAGAGTGCTTAGAGTAGACAGTCAAAAATAGAAAACCAGCGCAGCACTCTATCGCAAAAATTCGCACAACATAATTTGCGCAAAACTTTCGCAGAAAACAGGTGGTTTCTGTCACTACTGCGAATGCGTGTCGAACTTTGGCTACTCAGCAGCGGCGGCTCGTGGTGAAAATGGCCAGGGGAGCTGCAAATTGCCATCCCTGGGTGAACATGTGGTATGTTTGCGCTGGCTACAACTGATTTAATTAGTGCTGTTTCTAGTTAATGGCGTTTTTGATGACACTCTCTTTAAATTACCGCAATAGTATACTATTTAGCTAGCACAAATAACATCTCATTAGGAATTATATTACTTTGAAATGTTGACAATAAAATTCAATTTAAGAATTGCATAGGACGCAGATAAAATGCTTGTGTTTTCTACCTCGGTGAATACCTAAATGCAAAATTATGGCGAAACTGGCGGAATCATATGACTTGCACATTTCATGGAGGGCTGTAGCACCGCAGTACATCCAGGCGAGTCGCCCCTGCTACTCAGAAATGGTAACCCTAACCTACACTATAGTAGGCACGTTGGTGCTGTAGCCTTAACAACCCTAACCTAGCCTATCACTGAATTCATAGCATATCAAGCCTAAATTTACGGCACGTAAGAAATGTCTGAATAGCACATGAATCCTTGTGCACAGCTTCTATCCCCAGGTTGTTTTGCTGTATAGGACCTGGGTTAAGTGCTGACTCCAAAGCTTGACAGCTCCAACGCGAAGATCTTAGGAAGAAACTCACATTTCTCTCAACCTGGCGCTACGTCGAATGCTGCCAGAACGTAGCCAAGTGTATAGCTGGGCTCCGTGAAAATTTGCAGTTTGAGCTTGGTCGAATTCAGTTACGCTTCCTTTTCGCGAAAATAAAAGAAACAAGGAATTGCGCCTGACGTCACTCGACTGCGACTCATGCAAACCGTCCCTAACGCTAAAAGTATCCTGTGAACTGAAGCATGTGCATTCAAATTGGAATTCATTGGCCTGGCTGTAACGTACCCGATGACGTGGGAACATAGGCGTAGCCAGGAGGGCAACGGGGCCACGACCCACCAAATTTCTAGCATATCTTGTCGTTTTGTGCTTTGAGACGTGGTATCCCAAACAAAACACTGTTGCTCTCTTAAAGTCAAAACACTTGGACCCAAAACGTTTGGTCTGGCTTCGCTACTGCTTGGGACCAAATTCGGAAAGTTTAACCAACGTAACGAAGTATCAAAAGTTTTTACACAACGTAGGCCTACATCACCGCTAGTGAAATCGGAACAACTCGCATGTTGCAACTACCGTTCAGTAGCCTTTACAAAAACTTGAAGGCTACGTAAAAAGTAGGCCTAATGTCTTATGTTTCGTCAGAGTGAACCACAGTGTCGGAGGAAGCTTTGGCAGTTAGATACCAGTTCTGGTGTCCTTTCTCGTCATGTGGGAATGGGTAACTCTTCGAGTTAGTAAGTTGGCATGAAAACCGTAACTACTTCAAAGTATAATTGAACGCTTCAGAGTTCACTTTCGTTGTTCATAGGCGGATCTAGGGGGGGGCTAAGGGGGCTGAAGCACACCCCTAAATTTTTTCAGATACATTTTTTGATCGATGGTTTCCGACCCAGAAACGTCCATTGGGGTGATTTTTTTGGATAACCTTGAAATAAACCATTCTTGCACAGGGATAAGGGCAAAATATTAAATGCAAAGCTTATTTTGCTCAATTTGGGCAGTCCGAATGTGTTTATTTCACTATAAATGAAAGTTCTACTAAACACATTTTTATACAAAAAATATGGTCCCAATGTCATATAAATACGTAAGTGCTCACATGGAGTATTTAGGCCTACATAACATATACCTTATATAAACGGCACGTACATAGGCGTAGCCAGGGGGGGCAGGGGGCTTTGGCCTTCCCAAATATTTTAGAATAGGCCTATCTGGTCATTTCGTACTTTAAGAGGCAGTTTCTCAAACACAATACTATTGCTCGCCTAAAATCAAACATTTTGACCCACCTAAAA